>Ga0075114_10001231_pt1 | contig 13941 bp, 12 predicted proteins | sample AntAceMetag02UKM_FD_69784 | JGI IMG/M metagenome (GOLD analysis project Ga0075114, IMG submission 69784) | Saline lake microbial communities from Ace Lake, Antarctica - Antarctic Ace Lake Metagenome 02UKM | ecosystem: Environmental > Aquatic > Non-marine Saline and Alkaline > Saline | place...
TGCAGAGTTCAGAGCATCAGACATCGTTGGCACATGTGGTCCCGCATCTATCGCTCCCAAGCAACAGCGCCTTGATCGAGTCAGCACTGCGAAATCTCTTGACAAACTGGCAGACATGTGATAGAATGACAATCAGATAGCAGAGAGGATTGCCAAGTTCCGCCGCGGCAATCCTTGCTGCCAAATCCTGGCGCTCAGGAGCTGACAGAGACACCGTACACCGACGCCGTCTTCTGGGCAAATAGGGGACGGATGAAGTCTCCTGCTGCCAAGTTGTGTTGGCCACACCCATCTGATCCTGACCGCGGGGGCAGATGCGCCATGTGGACGACAGAAGCGGATCGCCGTTTCCCCGCCGGAGATGGAGAGGGACGCAGCGCGATCAGCAGGCTTCTGTACTCGAGGCACAAATGCGAAGTAGAATGAGAATGGAGACGGGACCGTCAACCACTGTCACGACAGCCCCGGACTTGGGGCAGTTTAACTCTACGGGCCCGGGCACGCTCGCTCAGGTGATGGACAACGTCGAACAACGCGTGGCAAGTGGCGACGTGGCGCGCTTCCGAACCCTGGCAACCGGGTTCACTCCTCTGGACGAGATGATCAACGGCGGGCTGCGGCAAGGCGAGTTGATGGTTGTCGGCGGCCCTTCCGGAGTTGGCAAGACCATCTGGGGACTACAAGTGGCACGCAACGTCGTGTGCAGCAGCAACGACAATGGTGCGATCTATATCTGTTACGAACACGATCGTACCCACCTCATGTCACGCCTGATGTGTCTTGAAAGCGCCGAACAGGGCGATGGAGCAGGCGTCTTGACACTACGTGAGCTAGCTGATCTCACCATGAGCACAACGAACGGGGTCGGGCTCATTGGCAGACTGCGGCGCGAGCCCCGCTATGCTGTTGTGGTGGACAAGATGAATTCTTATGCCAACCGAATGGTGTTGGTCAAGGCCAGCGGCGGCTCTTCGACCCTACAGCAGGTCCAAAGGTGGGTGCAGGAAATCGCCGCCACTGGGCCGCAACGATTGCTGCTGGTAGTGGACTATCTGCAGAAGATCCCTGTAGAACGAGGAGCGCTGCAACCGGAGACGGAGTTGACGACCTACCTGACCCAGGGATTGAAAGAGATGGCGATGTCCATGGGGATTGCAGTGATCGCCATTGCCGCCTCCGATCGACCGGGACTCAAGTCCAAGCGAATGCGGTTGTGGGATCTGCGAGGAAGTTCGGCCCTGCAATACGAAGCTGACATCGGTCTCATGCTCAACAACAAGCGGGACATTGTCAGCCGGGAACACATGATCCACAATCTGGCTCGCGCTGAGGCCATGCGCAACTGGGTGGTGATGAGTGTGGAAAAGAACCGATCCGGCCGCCATGCGATTGACCTGGAGTATCGCCTGGACGCCGCACATTTCCGCATCGTGCCCCGCGGGCACCTCGTGCGCGAGCGGTTGGTGGACGAGAGACTGATCTTGGAATAGACCGTATCAGGTCAACTCGTCAGACCTCAATCGTGAGACGGGGACAGAGGAGCATGCGTGCGATGCCTGGCACACACCAAGGGACTATCCACTCTCCTCGGAACGTCCACATGTTCAAGTACCGCAGAACGAAACCGTCCAGGTATACACCTGAGCGGCCGCGTCCGCGTTGCCCATCCGCCTATCCGTTACCCATCCGTTGACACCGACGGGAAGAGCATCACCCGGTGATTGTCGGCATCGGCCACCCAGACCCGACCATCGCTGTCCACTGCCAGGCCGGTGGGCAAGGCGAAGGACTGCGCATCGTTCCCGTACTGTCCGAACGTGGTCTTGAAGTTGCCCCCGCTATCAAACGCCAGAATGCGATACCCCTCCGGATCGCTCACGTAGACGAGCCCCTCAGCGTCCACAGTCAGATACGGCTTGTTGACGACCGACTCGCCAGTCCACCCCTCGATGGGCCACTCCGTCAAGAAGTTGAAGTCCTTGTCGAACTTCTGTACGCGGCGGTTCCAGGTGTCGGCCACGTATATGTTGCCCTGCTGATCAACAGCAATGCCCACCGGCTCGTCGAAGCGCCCTTCGATGATCCCGCCGCCGCCCCACTGACCCAGGAAGTTACCCTGGGGATCGAACTTCTGGACGCGCTTGTTGCCCGTGTCGGTGATGTATACATTGCCCTCGGGACCAATGGCCACGGCTCGCGGGCCCCAGAAACCACCCTGCTGCCCCAACTGCCCATCCGTGGTGGCAAAGAAGCCCCACTTGCGCAGGAACTTGCCCCCGCTATCGAACACCTGAATGCGGTGGTTCCAGGTATCGGCCACGTAGACATTCCCATCAGCATCCACGGCGATACCCCAGGGCTCGTTGAACTGCCCTTCAGCCTCGCCCTTGCTGCCCCACTGCCGCACAAAGTTGCCCTCAGTATCGAAGACCTGAATGCGGTGATTGCCAGCATCCGCCACGTGAAGAGACCCGTCCGGGCCAACCGCCACATCGCGAGGATTGGTGAACTGCCCCGATGCAGCGCCCTGACTGCCGAACAGCCGCAGGGCCCCCACCTCCTGCTTGCCCTTGGCGTAGGGTTCGACGTAGGCCTCCGCCGAGACGGCGATCGGCGCCGCGCCCCGATCCCACATCTGCGCCGCCACGTCCTTGCGCACGTACAAGGCAAAGTTGTGCCGATGCGGCCATTCAGATAGTGAGTACTTGTACTCCCGCTTCCACACCACGTCCCAGAACCGCTGGCGCGCCGCCGGATCCTTGATCCCCTCCCACAGCTTCTGCCAGGTCAGCGACTTGTAGTCCTCTGCCGGCCACCACACCAGCCGGTAGTTGCGGCGGTAGTACTTGTCGCCCAGATAGGGTTTGGCCTTGGCATCGTTCCCGGAGCCGACGATGACGACGGGGGCATCCAGCGCCTCGCGGGTGGGATTGGCGCCGTAGAAGACCGCGTTGGGATACTCCCGCATGTACCATTCCAGCGGCCAGGTCGACTCGTCGTCGTAGGCCACCTTGATCTGTTTGTCCCCAACCGTGCGTTGGGAAATCTCGTCGATCTCCGCCAGCGCCAGCTTGATGTCCTGCGAGCCGTGGGCATAGAAGAGCATCTCGTTCGCTTTGGCAAAGTTGATGTAGTTGGCCCTCCAGGTCACGCTCACCGTCCAGAACGCCAGCAGCGTCACCAACGTGAGGAAGCTAATGCGCAGCGCCGTGCGGATGCTGCTGCGGGCCGCAACGCGATAGATAAGGTAGATCAGCCCCAAGCCGATGACCAAAGCAGAGATCCACTGCATGGTATCGCTCAGCGCATTGATGCTGTCCCCTTGGAAAGGCCGCGTACGGTACAGCGAGACGAGAGCGAATACCAACAGCGGCAACAACAACGCCAACCAGAGCGCACCCTGCTCCCGTATGCGCTGCCAGCCGGCGCGCTCGATCACCCGTCCGACCAGCCAGCCGCCCAGGATGCTCATGGGCAGGGCGAAGTGCACCATCAGCCAGGGCATCCTTTCACCCGCCAAGCTGTAGCCGATCCAGGTCAAGAAGAACCACCAAATCAGGAAAGGCACAAACGGAACCGCCGTCCCCTCGCCCTCCCTTCCCTTCCTCTCCCCTCTTTCCCTCTTTGCCTTCCCTTCCATATCATCCCGGCGTTTCCCCAACCTACCAACGGCATAATACACCACCCCAACTATGCTGAGTAAGCAAGGCAGGAACTCGTACAGGCCGACGATGAGGAAGTAGTAGAACCATGGCTGGCCCGCCCGACCGACCCCCTGCTGCTGTATCCAGTAGCCCAGGCTACCAACCATCCCTGTGGCGAAGCCCTTGCCATTGGTGAAGAAGGTAGTGAACAGCAGGATGAAGATGGCGTAGAACACACCGGCCGAGATGGCCCAGCGGCGGCCCATCAGCCACACGCCGATGGCGATAGCCATCAACTGGATGACAAGCCAGACCACGCCGGAGCGCAGGATTGCAGCCGAGCTGTAGTCCAGCGGATTCCAGCCGAAGGCCTTGATGACGAAAGGCGACGCCAGAGGTATGGCAAGCGTGAGTAGTAGTACCGTCAGGTCGCAAGCGGGCAGATCGCGCAGCTTTCGCTTCTGCACGAGCCATTGCCACAGCGTCAACACGGCGAGAAAGCTGCCGATGATGGCGCCGTAGATGAACGACACTTCTTTGGTCGCGAAGCTCAGGGAGAGCGCTCCCGCCGCGATATACAGCCAGCGAGGGTGGCGGTCTTCCAGGTAACGGAAACAAGCGATGATCAGCAGCAGCTCCCAGACGGCGATCAGCACGTCATGCCGAAGGTGGCGGGAGTAGTGCAGCATCACAGGGGAGATGGCGAGCATCACGGCCGCGCTCAGCGCGCCCGCCTTGCCGATCCAGCGCCGCAGCGCGTAGCACATGCCCACGACGATAACACCGAACAACGCCACCGAGAAGCGGGACGTGGCGTCGCTGGCCCCGAACAGGAAGTACATCAGAGCACCGATGTGGTAGAGGAAGGGACCGTGCATCATCGGATCGTGTTGATACCCCTGGCCGTCGTACAGCTTCCAGGAGTAGACCGCGTGCAGGCTATCGTCGTGGCTCAGCGCCCGCTCCCCCACGTCCCAGAAGCGGGCAATGGCGGCGATGACGATCAGCGCCACATAGGCCGCTTTCTCCAAATCCCATTTGATCAGCAACTTGAAAGGAGCATCAAGGATGCTTCGTCGTTCGCTTGTCGTCTTCTCCATACGCCTAATACCCCCTTGTCTTGACCCACAACACCACACTCTCCATCGGCGGCGCAGCGGTAGCCTCCCGATACAGCAGCCAGCGCCACAGGAGTTTGCCACTCAGTCCCTGCGGCGTCCACTTGGCTATCAGCGGGAAATCCTGCCCTGCATAGCTCTCGCCCAGCGGCAGTTCCAGCGATTCCGTCGCCACGACCGCGGAGGCCGAATCAACGGGCACGCCGTCCTCAACCCACCGCAACTGCACGAAGTCTCGCAGCGTCCAGCCCAGCAGCGCAGTCAGGCGATCCCGCTCCCCCTCTGTCACCACGTCCACCTCCAGCTCGTGGGGATCGTCGGCCCGCTGGGAGGAGAGAATCTCCAGGGTCGAGGGCAGGCTGCGCAGACCGTAGGCGCCCACATCCTTCACCACCGCGCCGCTCCGGGCAGGGCCGAAGTCGAGGCTCAATCCCCAGGCCAGACTGACGCTGAACAGAACGAGCACCAGCAGCGCTGCTGCCCCTACTGCCCGCCCCGTCACCGCCCACCCGCCCCAGAAGCCACTGAGGACGAATATCACCAGCAGCAATCCCACCGGTGCCAGCGCTACCCACAGGTATTCCCCTGTGTACGCCCGGCCGTATGCTGCCAGCCAAATGGCCAGCGTCACCAGCAGCACCAGTATGACCCCTAGCAGCAATCCGATTTCCAGTCTCCGCTGCCGCCAGACGACGTCGCCCTCTCGGTGAAGGGTGAAGCCTCCGGCCAGCCACTTCAGAAAGGCTGCGATGGCCTGTCCGGCGAGCAGCGTCAGCGGCAGCACGACCAGCAACAGATCGCCCGGATACCGCCCGCCAGCTACCGTCGTGACCAGCAGCGCCGCCCCCGCCCACACCGCCAGGGCCGTCGTCAGCTTGTCGCCTCGCCGCAGCCCCCAGACGATGCCCGCAAGGCCAACGAACAGCGCCAGAGGCTCGTCCAGAAGCAGTCGCACCGCAGGCCAATACCAAGGATAGCCCCCAGCCTGCGGCACGAAGCTGCCCAGCCAGGCAGGAAGCAAATCGGCAGCCAGGCCCAGCCCCCGCCAGTGCAACAGCGCCGCCGTTGATCCCAAACCGACAGTCAACCCGAACGCCAGCAGCGCATCTTGGGTGTCTAGTCTCCCGCTTCTGGGTCCCCGCCCAAGCCACAACCCCAGCCCTGCGAACACCCACACGATCAGCCACGCCCCCGGCCCCGAAATGAGCATCGCTCCTGCAGCCGCTCCGACGACGACCAGCCAGCGCGCACCACCATCAAGCCAGCGCACCAGAGCCACCAGCAGCGCCAGAGCTCCAGCGGCGACGAGGATGTAGCCGCTGCTGTGCCGAGAGAAGAAGACCATCGTCGGCGAGAGGGCCAGCACGAAGGAAGCGGCCAGCGCGCCCAGCCGACCCAGGCGATGCCGCAGTCCATAGGGCAGCAGCACCATGCCGCTACCCACTAGCGCTGGCCAGAACCGAGCCAGCACATCGCCCGCGCCGGTGATCAGGAACGTCACATACTGCAGGCTGAGCAATAGTGGGCTATGTCCGCTGCCGATGACCGCCTGCCCCTGCGTCAGCCGCCAGGCTGCCCAAGCCTGCGCTGCCTCTTCCGGCCCCAAGGGACGCATCCCCAGGTGCAGGAAGCGCAGCCAGGCCGCCACCAGAGCGAGGCTTAAGTACACCGCCCGCTCCAACGTCAGCCAGCCAGAGGCTCGAAGTTCCTTGCTCGTTGACGAAACTGCCACTTGCATCACCCCCCTGATCGCAAATCGCTAATCGCCAATCGCTGATCGCAGGTGACAAGCAAGGGACAATGCACGCTATGCGATGGACGATAGACGACGTGCGATATGCGATATGCGATATGCGAATCCCTACCTCCGCCGGTAGATACGCACATTCCCCTGCTCGAACACCTTGTCCATGGTGCGATCAAAGCGGGTCAGCATCTGCGGCGTGAGGTTGTACTTGGCGTACTCCGCGGGGCCGACGAAGACGTACTTGATGTTCCACTCCTCAAGCAGCGTCAAGATCTCAGCCGGAGGCGCGCTGCGATAGATGTTCTCGATGACCGGTTCCCTCCGGCCTGGCTCGTCGTAGGAGCCACGCCACTGCAGTTCGTGACCGCCCCAACCCAACAGGGTAGGCAGCCCCGTAGCTGATGACACCCGCGACTGCTCGGCGCGGAAGGAGCCACCCGGCGCTTCCAGCACCACCGGCGCTCCCGTAGGCTCCATGGCCTGCAGCCAGGCAATGGCCGCCGCTTCGTCGGGTGCGTATTGTTCGACGTAGGCGAAACCATCGAGCGTGCGCGGCCCGGCGAAGCGGTTCGACTTGCTGTAGGCGGCCATCACCGGATAGACCATCCCCGCTAGCACCAGCAGACTAACCAGTGTCAGTCCGATGGTGCGCCCCGCGCCGCGGCTGCGGCAAAGCACGCTCACCGCATAGGCCGAGGCCAGGGCCAGCAGCAGCCACGCTTGGTAGTAGAACTTGAACACCGTGTTCATGCGCGTGCTGAAGGTGTCCTTGAGAAAGGCAAACTCCACGCCGAAAGTCAGCAGCAAAGCCGTGATCAGCATCAGCAGGACGAAAGTGAGCGCTGGCGACAGCCATACCGCAGCGTCCTTCGCCTCAATCTGCCGTCCGAGGAGGGACGTTCGGCCAAACACCCCTACCGACAACAGACCGACCACCCAGGCCAGCAAGCCGGCCAGCAGGAGATAGGTGCCGGGCGTCGTCAGGCGACGGAGACCGATCTGCCGCAGTATCTCCTGCAAACCGCCACCGCCCACGTCCGCCTGCACCGCCGGCATGGACAGCAACCGCTCGACGAAGGCGCGGCCCTGCGGCGACACTCGCGCCAGGAAGACCGTCAGCACCAACAGCAACGCTGGCAGCAGCACCGTCCAAGGCAGCCAGCTCAATCCGTCGCGCAGCACTCGCTTGGCCCCCAGACGCGCCGTTGCCAGCCCCAGCAGGAACATGACTGCAACCAGGAAGGGCCCAAACATCAGGAAGAACTGCACCAGCCGGGTTGGATTGTAGAGATTAGGCCACACCAGCCCCCCCTGCCCCGCCTGCGATGAGAAGGACAGATAGAAGGGCAGGTAGAGCACAACGCCCAGCACGCCCAGCAACACCCCCACGCCAACAGCTTCGCCCAGAACGCGGTTGTCCACCCTGCCGCGCTGCCACGCCCGCACCACTCCATAGGCCAGCATTGTCAGGAAAAGGTAGGGAAGGACGTCCCAGGTGTTGAGGAAGCCGAGAGCACCCAGGCAGAGACCGTAGAGCAGCAGGCCCGTTCTTCCCATCGGCATAGTGTTAATCAAACTGACCCAGATGTCGAGAATGAGAGATCGGAGTCTGGAGGATAGAGATTGGAGATTGGAGATTGGAGGTTGGAGGTTGGAAGTTGGTGGTTGGAGATTGGAAGTTGAAGATTGGTGATCCCGAACCTGAAAGCGGCGGTTGACCAGCAGCAGATTGAGCGCCAGGCCCATGACCAGCAGCACAAACGGCAACGCCAACACGTGCGGATGCAGGTCCCCCAGCAGGAAGCTGAAGAAGGGAAACTCGTCAATCACCTCCTGGCTGGCCCCCGAAAGGGTCTTGTCGTGGATGACCCGCGAGGCGCGCCACCACCACCAGTTATCGCCTGGATACCAGGTGCTGCTGGCCGATGCCCCGGCCAGGTTTTTCACGTCCAGCCAGCGATAGAAAGCCTCGCCACCGATACCCTTGGCGTGAAGAAGCTCAAACAGCCCTTCAAGATTGCCCAGCACGGCCACGAACAGCGAGCCCAAAAGGCCGAATAAGAGGGAGCTAAGGGAAGCCTCCCCCTCCTTTCCCTCCCCTCCCTTAGCCACCAGATCATAAGCTATGCCAAAGGCCGTCGTCATCGTCAACGCAAACCATGTCGCCGAGGCAGCAATAAACCCCACGCCCGACGTCGCCCCCGAAAGCCGCGTCAGCACGGCCATCATCACGTAGCCAAAGTAGTAGTAGCTGATGGCAAAGCCCGAAAGCCAAGGGTCCAGCGGAGGGAAGATCTCGCTGCGCAGGATGCCGTTGAGAAAGGCGAACTCCATCGGCTTCTCGGTGCTGTTGATGCCCGGATCGTGGGAGCGTACGAAGGCCCACAAGATCAGAGCCAGGGCGAAGAGCAACTCCGTGGTCAGCACAAGACGCCAGTTCTCCCGCAGCCAGCGCAGCAGGGGCAGCGAGCCATCGCCCTCCATCCGGCGCAGCCCCTCTCGTCCCAGCCAAGCGGAAAGCGCGGCCACCAGCAGCCAGGCGAAGAGAATGCCACCGGCGCTGTTGCGCAGGAAACCGGCGCTGCACCCCATCCAGAAGACGTAGGAGACCAGCAGCAACCCCAGCGGCTTGGCCAGGACGTAGCCCCGTTCCGGCAGGGCGCGGAACAGCCGCCAGGCCAGCGGCAACACTGCCAGGGCGAAAAGTTGGATGATGAACCAGAAGGACAAGACCGCCATCAGATCAGTACTCCATTTGGGATTGGGCTATTGGATACTAGATATTGGGTATTGGGTATTGCGATGTTGTCTCCGCTATGAGGAGCATCTCTTCTCCACTCAGAGTATGGCTCAGCATCTCCAGCAAGTTATCTACACTCCGAATTGTTGTCAAGATCAGAGACATCACTCGGCCACGCGGGGCACGACGCGAACCTCTACTCGGGCATCAAGAGCTTGAGCCACCCGGCGCAGGAAATCCAAACTGGGTGTACTTCGACCACCCTCCAGCCGAGCGATACTGGGCTGCTTAGTGCCTACTTTCTCGGCCAACTGCTGTTGAGTTAGGCCGCGCAAGATACGCAAACGAGCGATCTGATAGGCTGGCTCCAGCGCCTCGTAAGCTTCCCGGAACTCGGAGTCCTTCATCTGTTCAGCCGCCCAATCTTCAAAGCGCACATTTGTACTCATTCGTCACCCACCCTCTCCAGAAACTCCGCCTTTCGTCTCTCGGCAACAGCAATCTCTCGCTGTGGAGTTTTTTGCCCCTTCTTGCGAAAGGCATGAAGAATCACAAACCGTCTTCCTGTGTGAGCGAAATAGAGCAACCGGATGCTTCCGGCACGCAACTCCCAGAGCTTGCGGTGTCCAACAATAGCCCTGACGTAGGGCGCAGGAAGGTGAATGCCGAATTCTAGCAACAACTCGATAGATCTCTTGATCGCTGACCGTTCTTGAGCTGGCAGACCGTTGAGGAATTCCAGTACCTTGATGCGCCCCATTGCGTCAGCGTAGAACTCAACACTCCACTGCTGTGAGTCGTTCTGCGCCATATTATAACCCACGAGTTATAAGACGCCAAATTGCAGTTCCCAGGATTGTTCGGATTGGGATTTGGCTATTGGTCATCTGTCATTTGTCTCGCTATCACCTGCATCTCTTCTGGGCTCAGCGTCTGGCTCAGCATCTCCAACACCACCTCGCCCTGCTGCCAGATCAGCCGGCGCACGGGCGGCACGCCCGGTTCCGTGGTCATCGTCAATAGGACTCCCGGCATCTCACCTACGAACAGGTCCTCGGCCTGGCTCACGTCCCGTGAGGCGAAGTCCACCTGCCGGATGCGGCGCACGTACTCGCCCTCCCTCACTGCCAGCCCGAACTCCCGCAGCGTCAGGTGATGAAGTTCCGGATCGCCTTCGGCGCGGTACTCCAGCTCCACGTAGAAAGGCTGAGGGATCCAGACCGGCATCCCCTCATAGGAAACGGCGATGATACCCTGCAACACATAGCCTGACGGCAGCACTTGGGGCGTCAGCACATCGTAGTCTACCAGCGACTGAGCGTCCTGCACGCTGGCCAGCCGCTGGTGTGAGGCAACGACAAAGCTCTCACCGCCGCTGGCCGGCTGCGGCGTGACCTGCACGGCGAAGCCGCCCAGGTGGAAACGAGCAGCGAGCTGGGCCAAGGCAGCCAAGCCACGCGGGGTGAACAGCCCCAGACCCAGCAGCAGGAGCAATACCGCCAGCGTGGGAGCGAGGACCCTCCAACGAAGCCAGGCTCGCCTCGGTCGCCAGTCCGCCTGCGGGGCCCGCGCCAGCACCCGCCGCTGGAAGGCTGGGCCTACCGGCGGCAGCAACTCCGGCAGTCGCGCCAGCCGCTGTGCCACGCCCAACAGTGCGGCATCGCCCACCGTCATCGCAACCTGCTCGCCTGCCAGCGCCCTGTCCAGCGATTGCGAGAATAGCAGCGCAACCTGTCGCTCCTTCACCTCACTTCTCCCACACCCAACCTGCCCCGCAGCTTCCGAATGGCCCGATACAGGATCACCGCCACGTTGCTCTCGCTCAACCTCAGCACCTTGGCGATGGCCCGGTTGGTCAGCCCGCCCACGAACTTGAGGCGAATGATCTCCTGCTCCCGCTCCGAAAGCTCAGCTACTGCCGTTAGCGTCTCCGCCAGTTCCTGGCGCTTGGCCGCCTCCTCTTCAGGCCGGGGATTGCCGTCGGGCACTCCCAGGGCAGCCGTCAATGACACGTGGGCGCCGCGCCTGCTCCACCGCCGGTAGTGCTGGCCCAGCTCGTTGCGGGCGATGCGAAACAGCCAGGCGGCGAAGGCATCGGGGTCGCGCAACTGGCCCCGCTTGGCAAAGGCCCGCTCGAACGTTGCCGCCGTGAGGTCCTGGGCCAGCGCTTCGTCGTCCACCCGCAATCGCATGTAGTTCAGCACCCGCGGCAGATACTGCCGGTAGAGTTCAGTGAAGTCTTCGCCCCGCATGGCCGTCTGCTCATGAATAGAGATGCTTGGAGGGAAGAAGTATTACGCCCATTTGACGGGTGGGTCTCCCCTTGAATGTTATCACTGTGCCGATGGCGGCCCTAAAACCCATCGGGCTGAAAGAGCAAAGCACCCTGAAGGGCGCTCGGGTCTAGGGCGCTTTTAGCGTCCTTCGCCCTTTCAGCCTGGGGGGTTAGTTTGGCCCCAGGCAACCAGGCAATGTTCAGCAACACCCACACGGGAGACCATCGTTTGCCGAAAAACCACATTATGCGCTATAATCTGCGTAGAGGTGAACACCATGGCCGATCACACTTTCCGCTGCTACGTGTACAAGGCATGTGAAGGTCACTACGTGGCCGATTGCCTCGACCTCACCCTGATGGGCGAGGGAGAGATGATGGATGAGGCCATTGCTGAATTGAAAGAAGCCATCTTGGGATATCTGGAGGGCATCTATGCTCACGGCTGGGAGAAGGAGCTCATCCCCCGCCGCGCCCCGCTCTACCGGTGGCTGAGATTTTACAGATACCTACTTCTGCACACCCTGAAAGCTATCTTCACTCAACGCTTCGACGGTTTTCTGGCCTACGAAGAGCGTCCCCTGGGAGATCGCCTCGTCTATGCCTAGAAAGTACCCGACGCTCACACCCAGTGAGGTGATCGCCATCATTCGGGCCAGGGGCTTTGTCTACGACCATAGCCGCGGGAGCCACGAATACTACTGCGCCGAAATCCGTGGCCAAACCCATTACGTCACCGTCGACAAGCACTACAAGCAATTCAGCGTTGAACGCATCCGCGACATGATTGATCAATCCGGCCTGACCCGCGAGGAGTTCTACGGCAGCACCAAGCGCACGGCCAAGAAAATCAACCTCATCGCCCCCCAATACCCCATCCCGCTGGAGTAGTTCCTGTGAGTTCCCGAACTTCCTTTGCGACTGTCTGCCAGATATGACAGCGAATAGGGAGGATTTATCGAATTGACAGCGCTGAATTCGGTAAATCCTGCGCATTCGATGTCATATTTCGGCACTGGTCAAAAGGATTGCAGGGAATTGGGGGTCCTGCCGAGTAGGAGTATTGCTTTTGGAGCCCCCAATGGTCCCCTGAGCTTCGTTGGTACACGACCCTGCCCCGCTTGATCTCAAGCTCCAATTCCTTGACCCAGTGCTCGACCGAAAAAGGCATTGAGCACAGCGTGAATGTCGTATTTGGCGCTGAACTGGGTCGCAACCCGCCACGCCAGTTGATGCCCCTCAGCAATTGCGTAACACTAGCGGCAGGTAGACCCGGTAGGTCCTCTCCTCGTTGCTGAGAGTTTCCTCTCTGATCCATGCAAAGGTCTGGCTCGCCGCATCCCAGGCATAAACATCGGCGTGGAAGATGCTGAGCGGGCTTTGGCCGTCCCGGCTGACGGTCGTAATGCCGCCCTCGCCGAGATCCACCCCCGCGTCCCCGAAGAAGTCCGCCGCTGGCGTGCCGTCGAGCCCTGCACGCTGGATTGCCCGGAAGGTCTGGCCGTCCCAGCGGAACAGGTAAGCCCGCGTTCCGTGGGCCCCCGCCCCCCACAAGGTCGCTATCAACGGCGGCCCGCCCTCCGGCAGGGTCTCGGTGAGCACTACCCCGCTGGCCAGCACCCCCTCCAGCGGCGGACTCTCCCATTCCACAACGCTGCCGGCCGCGTCCGTAAAGATTGTAAGCTTGCCGTAATCCACACCCCCGGTGGGATCGGTGACCCACGCGGACAGCACCATCAGTTGAGCCTGACCGAGGCCCTTGATATCCGCCACCGACCGATCCACCTCGAACTCGCCAGGGCCGGCAAGCGATCCGGCGCCTGCTGCAGCCATTAGACCGGTGGTCGTGGGTACCAAGATGCCACGGGCATCAAAATCTGGAGGCGCCAGAACAGGCGAAGCCGCGCTAAGGAGATTTGAAATGTGCGAAAGACCGTTGTATTTAGTATATCCCGTCAAATTGCATTTGCCGTCATTGTAGCCGCGAACAGCCCTCTCCCAGTCATCCTGATTATCCCACCTTCCTTCTTGGATACCGGATCCCCGGCACACCGGCCTGTCCTTAAGCTCTTTAAGATAATCCACGGCGATCCGAATGTTGAGCTCTGGATTGTAGAGTGTCTCGGGAGGGGGAGGGGAGGAACGGCCCGAGATTCGCTGAACGCGATCGTAGTGGCTCAGATAGACCACTTGGCCCAGCCCAGAACTGGAGGCTAACCGATACTGGGCGGTAAGCGATATAATCTGCGACGCAGTTGTGCTACTTGTCGCCGGATTGGTTATCCCGTATAGCACCCGATACGTATCAGTAATGGGCGACCGGCTCCAATTGGTTCGACTCATCGCCTCCCGCCACCGTATACAATTGTCTGAGTAGTAGGGATCCTTCTTTCTACCAAGGTCTGAGAAGGAACAAC
>Ga0075114_10001236_pt1 | contig 13918 bp, 14 predicted proteins | sample AntAceMetag02UKM_FD_69784 | JGI IMG/M metagenome (GOLD analysis project Ga0075114, IMG submission 69784) | Saline lake microbial communities from Ace Lake, Antarctica - Antarctic Ace Lake Metagenome 02UKM | ecosystem: Environmental > Aquatic > Non-marine Saline and Alkaline > Saline | place...
CAATTGTGGAGATGACTCAGGTCGAACTGAACACGGGCATACCTGCCGATGTCTTCACATCAGAGGCATTGCCTACCCTCCTTGATCGAGTTCCTCAGTAGGGGCTCGTTTCCCATTCTCGAACGGGGCTGCGTCATCGCCGCCTCGTTCGCTCCCTGTTTGACTGCTGACAAACCGTCCAACTCTGGCTATCTTGTCCTCCTGGCCGCTTGGAAATCCGCCCTTCGTATCTTTCTGCGTCTTGCTTTACCACTAAATGACGGGTATCTGAAAACGTCATCGGGATGGCGCTCTTTTTTTGTCTGGAGATAAGGAAAAGTATATAGTGGGGATTCATAAAAGGAGGAGTGCCGCGATTGCCTAACCAGGAAGCTCAACATACAGAGAAAGAAGAGGGACCCCGCTTTCCATGGCGTGACTTAGGAAGCTGGTTTGTCCACTGGTTGAAGAAGCTCTGGAGTGGAATAAGGTCGGTGTGGCGACGGTTGAAGGCGATTCCTCCATACCGCCGAAATGTGTACTTGGCCATACTGGGCATGATCATTCTCTTGTTGCTTGGCGGGGCTGTCATAGGGTTAGTCATCCGCTCAGTGGGAATCGGAATCTTGTTTGTTTCATTAGTGACAGCCATCTGGCTGGCCGTAATCTACTTCAAGGGCAACTCAATCTTGCCTCTCCTGGCCGGTGCAAAGCCGGTGAAAGAGGGAGAACGCCCCGAACTTGTCAGTATGATGCAGGAGTTGTCACAAACTGCTGAGCTTCCCATGCCTTCATTTTGGATAGCGGAGAATGCTGAAGTGAATGCGTTTGCTTGCGGCCGTGATTCTGAACACGCGGCCGTTGTTGTCTACACCGGGGGATTGGACATTTGGAAGGGAGAGGAGATCAAAGGAATTCTAGCCCACGAAATCGCACACATTAAGAATAAGGATGTGCTGCTGGATACCTTCATGCGCGCGATACTCAATGGGATGCAGTGGAGCGCGGTTCTGTTTATCAAACCGATTGAGTGGGGTGTGGAGTTCTTCGGCCGATTTGTTTCCGAAGACAGTGAAAGCATATTCAGCACTGTTTTAGGGATCATGGTTCTTATGTTCTCGTGGCTCTTACGAGTGCTCGATTTTGTATTTGGGGTAATCTTGTTGCCCACAACGCACTTTATTCAAATGGCTGCTTCACGCCAGCAGGAGTACTACGCTGACGCTACGGGGGCGCAACTAGCGGGCAGTTCTCACGGTCTCGCATCCGCTCTTGCTAAACTGCAAGTTATGGAACAATCTTTGTCTTCCGCTAGCTCGCAGAAAGGACGTGGGGTTCAAGGGGTTATGGAACAATTGTGGTCTACTCATCCGCCGACTGAGGAACGTGTCCGCCGACTTGGCGGTACGCTCTTCGCGGCCGGGAGTAAAGAGGCGGACGAGATCTTGAGCGGGATAGAGGCTACACAGGAGCCAAGCGAGGCGAGATATGATGAAACAGCATCTGTCCCGTTAAGGATTACCCAAATGGCGAAGCGTGTGAGCGTGAATGAAAAAGGAGGGAATGTGGAATATAAGGTCGTTCCTGTCAACTTAAACGTGGTGATGGATCAAGGTTCCCCTGGGGCATCCAAACAGGTGGAGACGATTATCAACCAAGAGACTGCACATGGCTGGGAATTCGTTAGCCTTGAGAACATCGAGCTCGTCGTAACAGACCCGGGGAATAAGGGATGCTTTGGGATAGGGGCAACGCCACAGACGAACAAAATAACGCGCTTCGACATGGCTGTCTTCCGGAAATAGGATGCGGTTCCTGATTCTAATTCCGGTCTATCTTTACTGGCATCTCTGGCCGGCCAAATGGAAGCACCGACAATGTCTTTTCCGGGAGAGTTGCTCACACCATGTTTGGCGAGTAACCAGAGAAGAGGGATTTCTCCCAGGCTGGAGAGCCCTCGTCTATCGTTATCGCAACTGTAGACCAGGCTACAGAATTCAGCTAACTAGAGATGGAACGTTTGAAATGGTGCTGGTACATGGCGATATTATCGGTGAATCTGATATTGCCATCGGCATTCTCCACCCATATGAGAAAGTAAGGGATTTTCAATCCCATTTAGCTTCCAAAGATCCTGCGATAATGGGCTATATCACTAAAGAGACAAACGCTATTGGAATAAGGGCTGGCAAGCATTGGAGGTGAAAGACAAGAAATGACTGATCAGTATTGTCGAAAGTGTAAGAGCAAACTTACAGAATGCCCAAAATGCAAGGGTAAGGGAACTATATTGAAGGATATGGGCTTTCTTAAGGGGATGAAAGAGGTACCATGCCCAAATTGCAATGGTACTGGAAAACTCTGCCCCACACATGGTAGTAATTGGGGCTAGAATCATGGGCAGTATCCGCTCGCAAAGAGGTTTCCTGGGGAAGACTGCGGTCGGTAAACTCTCCGAGGATGCCACAATCTATTCAGGCAGTGGGTTCTTCAGCAAGACAGTAGTCGGTGAAGTCAGAGACAATGGTGCGGTTTGTGCGGAGACAGGCTTTACTGAGACGGTTGTTAGTGTAGTCAGATCCATCTGGTGGAAAAGGTGCTTGGCCATTCCAATCTGTCCACCACGATGATCTATACCCACATCTTCGACGAGGAGGTGGAGATAGCTCTTAAATCCTTTCGCCAAACGGCGGCGGTAGGAATATGATGGCAGACTTCTGAAAAGTAATGGTTATAATAGTTCAAGAAACGGAACACTAACGCCGGAGATCTTAGATAATGGAAATGCTAGTAGGTCTCTTTTTAGCCATGATAGCGATTGGTCTAGTCATTGAACTGATCGGCAAATACTGGTTCATCGTGGTTCCAATCCTGATAGGTATTCTTATCGTGTACCTTGTGGCCTGTCTTAGGAAACACATGCGCGAGACAGAATTGCAACGGCGCATACATCTCGTTGATCAAGAAGAAGCTAAAGCTCAATGCATCAAGGAACAGCGTGAAGCGCATGACCATGCGGTTTGGCTTTTCTCGTCAGCCAACGAGATGCTTCGAACAGCTGCACACAACGCCTGGGGCGCTGGGGTTGCTCTTGATCAGGCAGAGTCCGAATTTGCGGAGCGTGCCTTTGCACCCTTTTGGGACGCTGTTGAGACTGCTGTTAACCGTCTTGCGCACGTTCATGACGCACTCCATGATATAGCCGAGAAGAGAACAAGCTACCAAGCTGAGGCAAGCCGTGTGAGCTCATTGCCTTCAACATTCGCAGTCGAGATCTCCTCTCTTCCGAATATCATAGACATTGCTGATAGGATGGACGGCATCGTGCGGCTAGCGCAGAAAGACTTCCAGTTCTCAACAATCTTCGAGCAGCGAAAAACCAACCAGTTGCTTGTGCACGGCTTTGGTACCCTTGCCTCGGCACTTGCTGAGATGAGCAACCGTCTCGAGATGTCGTTTTCTGAATTAGGGTGGGCTCTGTCCGATTCAACTGAGGCTGTTCGTGAGAGTTCCACGAAGGTCATCGGCAAATTGGACTCCGTTCTCGAACAAGGGCAATCAGAAGCGCAAACACGGCGCCAACATGAGGCGGAAGAAATCGAAGCACTCAAGGATATAGAGCGAAGACTCGGAGAACCCTGAGAGAGTCACAGGGTCCCTTTGGGATGATACGCTCGACGGGTATCTTTAGGAGTACATCAAGGGATGATCCTCTGAATCTCTTAAAGCTTGCAGCCGTTCTTCAACTTGTAACGACAATTAGCATAAACGGCAAAATTAGGGGCTTCTCTCTTCCTGAGCATTAGTCGATTCACTCCCCACACCTCTTACACTATATATACATTTTGGAGCACACCCCACAAGCTGAACACGTTTGGACCGCAACGAAAGGCTTCTTGTGTTGCGAGAAGGGCCCCTGCTCTGAGACCAGTTGGATCCTATCTATTGAGCCGTAGCTTCTTCTGGTGACTCGAATGTGGTTGATACCAGCGCCGACTCACCGTACATCGACTCAAATCTCACTTTGGCACAGAGTTTTTTCAACTCACTCCCTGCTGTAAGGGGGGGTAATCCGTTGATTAGCATCAGATCATGGCCTGCACGTAGGGATGCTCCGTCTTGGGAAGGGATTTCGCACACAGACAATTCACATTCTAGACGCCTCCAGATTTCCACTGCCGTGTCGATAGTTAGTGGATAGAGAGGACCATCGTTGATTGCAAGCGATACTCCGGTTACGACAGCCGGGCCAAGACCGTTGTTCTGTAGAGTGAGACTACCTGTCGCTGGTTTATGGTGATCTGCCCACCTGAATTGAAGCCACGGCTTAACTGATAACCTGGCGTGTTTGCGCGTAACCAAACCCTGCCAAACGGATACCACCATTGCGGAAAGAGCTATGGCTCCTACTAAAGCATCTCGCAGCTCAAGACCGATCTTCACGTTGCTTGATCTGATCCGTAAGAGGATGTAGTCCACAACGATGAATATTGCTACACCCGCGATACCTAATAAACCAAGAGCTTTCAGTCTTCTTTTGCAGATACCGGTTTTCTTTGTTGCCACGAGCACAGATTCCTCCTCTTATTGTGAACACGCTGCTGCCACACTAATGATTCATGGCCTTCCGTATTTTCCATGAAGCTTACCTGCGCTGGTCACAGGATAACCAGTTGTCTGCCAAGATGGAATTCCCTGGATCAATTGAGAGCTCCGTTATTCCTCTCGCTGGCCTTAAGAGGGGTCCGAGATAGGGTCTACCATTGTATTTCACAGATGACGGGCCCACTGTTGTCAAGTAGAATATCTACTTGACGGGGGTGTGGCTCGCGGGGTCCGCAGGCCTGCAAAGGTACTGCTCGGTTCTGAACTGCCGCCCCCGTCATCTTGTTCATCCAGTGTGTCTGTTGGAATGATGCGCATCCGTGAGGATGATCGCTCTGCGCAGTAGACGAGAACAACTGGATGAGCTTTCATCATCCTCCAAGGAGGAGAGATGGCCAGGGCAAAGAAACTCCCTACAGTTCTGACGGAAGAGGAACAAGAGCGGATCCTGGAACAATCCAACCCCCGTTACCCCACCGGTGAGCGTAACGGGACGATGCTCCGCTTGATGCTCAACACTGGTCTACGGTTGGCGGAAGTGACTGGTTTGAAGTGGCACGATGTCAATCTCAGCACGGGCAAGCTGATGGTTTGCCAAGGGAAGGGAGCGAAGGGATCGTACTCTCCTGGGTAGCGGAGGCCGATATCGACCGTCTGAGAAGCTGGAGAGAACGTCAGGCAGGGCGGTGTGGCCAGTGCGATCATGTATTTACCACGCTGCAAGGCCAACCGTTGGGTCATCGCTACGTGCAGCGAATGGTGAAGCGGTATGCGGTCAAGGCTGGAATCGACAAGAACGTCTCGCCACATACCCTACGCCACTCGTTCGCTACAGATCTCTACCGTGAGACGAGCAAGATCCGCTTGGTGCAGAAGGTGCTCGGTCATTCAGACCTATCAACTACAATGATCTACACCCACATCTTCGACGAGGAGGTGGAGAGCGCTCTCAAATCCTTTCGCCAAGCGACGGCGGTAGCGGTGTAAGATGCTGCTTGATTCCCGTGAGTTTCGACAGGTCGCTGATCGGTTCAGCTGCGTCGATCAGCATGGCTTTTCATACGTAACATCCCCCGCGGATTACCTGCAAAAATTACATTTACATTCTCGTTAAGGAGATAATCGGTGAATGGCCAATGCAAGGGCTTTATGTCGCACCATGTAACAGAATGCCTATTGTGTTACATAAGGCTGCCAGCACACAGGACTATCAGGTCGCGTCTCCTTATGTAACATTGTGTGGCTGGAGCGAGTCCAGTAGCCTAGAGATCACATTTCGTTGTAAGTGTTTGCGATAGAGGGCTTGGAAGGATGACAGATCTAGTTTGCTGAGTTTGTAATGACTGCTTATTGTCTTTTGCATCTCCTCGTTCACTACCTGACGATCTAGATTCGCGAGCTCAGCAAGTACTATGGCAATTTCCTCTTGAAGATGTTGAGTGCCGTGTAGCGAAGCCGCTCCGCCTATGTCCCAGATAGCGCCCACAGTTCCTCCGAAATCGCTAAGATCACCAATAGCTGTGTAGCCTTTCTCATAGCTGGCTCTCGCGGTTGTCACCAGAGGTTCGATGATGTAGTGGAAGAGCTCCACCTCACCCACGTTGGAGCTGAGCCCGCATCCCAATTCAAGGAGGGCGTCCACCATGCAATGATCTAAGGAGTTGACTGTACGCATGATGGGTTCCTCGGTAGGAAAAAAGCTGAGGTTTCTATCCTGCCTATGGCCTCTCTTCCGCGAGTAGACCGTTGAAACGTGTGCAAGGCACCTGCAGTAATCCATTGCTGATATTAGGTTCCACCTCTTAACAGCAAGTTTACCTATGGCCTCGAGTGCAGAGATCCCGCGTTCGATTACCATGGTATAACGTGTGATCTCGGTTTTCCCGTCTGCGCGGACAGTCCTGTGCGACAGGAATGGTATACGCCCGCACAGCTTGGTAATGTCCTTCATCGCCTTCGTAGCCAACTCCCGATTTCCCGAATCAATAGCTCCCATACCTATGCTAGCTAACACGCCCATAATGTCGGCTTCTGCATGAAGCCGATTCTTGGAGAGGGATTGAGCAGCATCTACCAGAAACGAGACCAGTCTAGAACACAACTGGCTGTCCGCTCCAGCAAGGATTCTTCCAGGGCGTTCGAGATGCTTCGAGATCTGCAGAACAGCGTTCAGATATGCGCTTATCGGATGCCGTGAAACTCGCCAATGCCGATGCTGATTAGCCGAATACGAGTTGGCAATATAGACGATCTTACTTGCTAAAGCTCTCAGCCCGAACATAGCGGTTGTGAAATCTTCCTTACGGAGGGAAGTGCAAATCAAATCTTCAACTGGTAGTATCTTGTCAGTAGTGTTACGTATTTCTGAGAACGTTACCTCCTCCAGCAGCTTCTGCATCACAGAGCGAGGATTCAAAGCCTTCATAGTCCCGCTTATGTACGGTATCAACATAATGAATGCGGCAGGGAAGGTACTGTAGGCAACGAGAACCAGATCTCTGTGAATCTCCCACGTTATCATATTAGTATTAAGGAGAAATAGGCAGTAAGTTATAGAGGAACCATAGATCAGCATGAGTAGCCATAAATCCGTGTATCGCATGAAAATGGAGGCAACTCGGGGAACGTACGCTGTTACAGAAAGCTGAACCGCAATCAGAGTCACAGTAACAACCAGTCCGATGATAGCAGCCTCACACTGCGAAATCGCACTCAACAAATATCTAGTGCTCTGACCATCCAAGAAGAGACCAACTTGCAGATTGAGTAGCCACTTCTGGAAGAAGTACGCCAGTGCGACCAAAAAGACAAAGAGTAACAAGAGCAATGCGCTTCTTTGCGCTACTCGTAGGTATCTCATTATCTTAGGCACGCTGCTCCTCTCTCACAAGTCTCGTACCTTCCCTGTAACGGAGAACTCATCGGGTGTGGCATTCGGTTCAACAGTATTTGCACCTGTCCACTTGATAGTAGTGCTTCTTTGCTTCTTGAACAGCGGGACGGCAAGTGGTGAAGTCGCCTAAATAGAGTCTGTTTTGTGGGTCGGGCATCCAGGCACAGCCTGATCTATGAACTTCATGCTCTCCGGTTGGTTGTGCGTTCTTGTTCACGTAATATTCGACCATAGTACACCTCCTTTCTCCTTTTGTTCTTGGGCATACCTCTCGCTCATTCGCGGACCTCTGTGACCGTCGGTGGACACAACAATCTATCTTATACGTATGATTGGGACACATCAAGTACTTATCGGTCCTGGTTGGGCATGCTCGGCGGAGCTGTATCGAGAACTCCCTGATGAAAGTTCTTGGTTTTTCTAACCGTTCCAGTTCTAGGCGTGCATTCCCCCTCCCCCAGTGAACCACGGGAGTCGGATCGGCTTGCGCCTACAGTCAGAAGGAGGAGGCCACATGCGGCTTCGCACAGAGCTCAACACAAGTGCAATTGTGTTCGGGTGATTCTACACCTCCTGGAGATCCGCAACACAAGGTTCCTGTTGTTGCAAAAGAAGACGAATTCAAGTTCCTTTAGGCGTTCCAAGTATCACCGGCGACCCTTCGACCTCGCAGCACTTCAATGACCACTATTTTTGGAGAGCCTGGTTGAAGGAATAACTGATTGTGCACGAGGCCAACACCGTCACCATAGCCATTTCCTGCGTTACAAGAGGCGCAATGTCGCAGATCTAGTTTGTGGTCCAGCTAGATCTTCGTGGGTTTAGTCAAGCCAGATAACGGGGCGATGTGTCGACGATTTCGTTGTAGTGCAGGTAAAGAGACGTGAGGTTGGTCAAGCGCCCTTGCCATTGGCACCAATTGTCGAGACAATGAAATGTGGATGCAGCACTCGGAGGTGACTGCTTTGAGTGATTATTCTGTCTACTGCGATGAGTCTTGTCATTTGCCTAATGACAGAATGCCGATCATGGCCTTTGGCTGTACTTGGTGCCCCACGTCACAGATTAAGCGGCTTTCAGCAGAACTGATCGCTATTCGGGAGAAACATGGTGCTCGTGGAGAGATGAAGTGGACCAAAGTATCGCCTGCAAAGCAGGATTTCTATGCCGCTCTTGTTGATTGGTTTGTACAGGAAGAGGCGATTCACTTCCGATCCCTTGTCGTACTACACAAGGAACGCCTTGACCACGATACGTTCAACCAGGGATCTCACGACACTTTCTACTACAAGATGTATTTCTCACTCCTCAGCAAGATCCTGAGTCCTGACTCGCGTTACGCCATCTACCTAGATATCAAGGACACACGCAGCCAATTAAGGATCCGCAAACTCAATGATGTGCTCTGCAATGACAAGTACGACTTCACGCACACTATGATTGCGCGCATACAGCACATCAGATCTGAGGAGAGTGTGTTAATACAGCTAGCAGATTTCTTGCTTGGTGCAGTTGCCTACAGGAATCGCGGGCTCAAAGATTCCGCTGCAAAACTGTCAGTTGTCGAATCCATCGAGCGATCTCTACATAGAAGCCTCTTAGTCTCGTCGCCCCTATCAGAGGCCAAGTTCAATCTGTTCCGATTCACGCCGCAAGAACCCGCGACATGACCAACAAACCTGATTGGTTGCCAGAGCTACTGAATCTGCAAAGTTGGTCAGCCCAGACCTACGATCGGTTGTACGCTTGGTTCCAAGATGAAATCTTGGCCAAGCCACTTCAGTATGGCAGCCAGAAAGTCTGGTATTTCCCTGAACAAGAAGACGGTCGTGAGAAGCTGTTCTGGCATCTCACATCTCGGCGCGACAACGTAACAAAGGAACGGATTCCCGACCCGCAAAGATGCAGGAGATTACCTTGGCTAAGGCCAATGCTTCTGAATGCCGGCAAAACGGAGGTTCTGCATTGGGATTACATCGAGGGAGACGGAACCACCAAGACCTACGTGTGGCTCAGAGATCACAACTACGTGGCAATAATGAAGAAGTACGCTGACGGATCACGCAGACTAGTAACGGCCTACTGGATCGAGTACAACAACGAGGAGAGAAAGCTTCTAAAAAAATACCGGAGAAGAATTAGCCTCTAAATGGGAAGACCGACGCAGAACGTCGGCCCAACTCCTTCTACCGTTGGTAGATGAGATATATATATTATAGGTATGCTGCACCAGATGTCAAGAGCTGCTTTCTCTACCTGAGTCAGGTCTTTGCACCTCTTGATCGCCAGATCAATCGCCCTGTACGTTCCCGTCATCTAAGATGTGCCGAGCAAGATCCAACTGGAGCGCTTGTTTCATGCTTTGGAGTTGCTCTCGTTTTGAACCCGAGATTTCCTCTACGAAATAGTGAGCATCCGGTACAAGAACGCCTACCAAGGAAGCTCTAAGTACTTCCGCTTCTCGCCACTCTTCCCGCAGATGGCAGCACCTAGTTCAACACACGAGCGCGGCCAAATGGCCACCACCTATGACGGGGTCTAGGGAGTGCCAATGGCATGAGTTTATCCACTCTTCTTCTCAAGTACTGAACTTCCGATTCTAACTGCAAGATCTGCGCATTCTTCTCTTCTATACGCTTCTCTTTCTCCTCCATAACCAAGGCGACCAGTGGATCTACCATGCGAATCGCTTCTTCGTCGCTTTCCCGATTCACTGCTCTGGCATCCTGGCCACCATCTGGTGTTCGTTCTCCTCTCACTTTCTTCCCTATTTCCTCAGCGGCAACATCAATATCCTGTCCAGCATGGCTAACCAGCTCATCCATCTCACGTAGCATCTCAAGGACTCCAGATGAGTACTCCTTGCGGCCTTTCGCCCCAATATCCACCTGGTTATCCAGCAAGCCATCTACTTTGGCCATATTTACAACTTCTATGTACGCTGTGTGACAGCACCCTGCAGCCAGCCTGTGCCATGAGCAACCCTCTTTCTATCCAACGCATAGCTTGATCCACCTCTGCACAGGCGACACCGAATCCCCACAACGCTTTCACGCTCTTCTCATAACCGCAGGGTGCGGTGACAGTTACGTTTTGACCTAACACACACAGAGGGAGCAATTGGATGAAGAAGCAAGCGATAAGTATTTCGGTGTTATCGGGGACACTACTATTCAGTGGACTGATCGTGATAGCCGGAGGATCAATGGGATGGTAAAGCGAAAGCGCCTTGCCGATTCACCGCAGCGAATCCTGCCGAGAGGCGATGATGGAGGAACTGGGAGTTCCCAAGGAGGAGATCGATCAATTGAGAGCAACATTTGCAAGGGCCACCTCTGGGCCCACTCCCCGGTAATGAGTGGGGTTAATAGCCGCTCAGTAGCTGGCCGCATAGCCTATCATTCGTCCCCACCCCTCCTGCCCCAGTTATGGAAGTATCCCTTGTGATGTGCGTCATCGTGCCTCGCTGTATAATGGACATGAATTCTCACCGCAAAAGAGGCATACCATGCGCTTACGAATCAACCAGATCTCGGTCAAATTGGATTATGAGAAGCGGGACGTGCTCGCAACGATCGCGCGGCTATTGAACTGTCGCGAGGAGGAGCTCGATCGGCTCGTCCTCCTGCGCAAATCGATCGATGCCCGCAGCAAGGACGCGCCACCCCACTTCGTGCTGTCGGCCGAGGTTGACTATCTTGGCGAGGCCACCCCGCCGTTTGCGCCGGGGCGTGTTGATCTGGCCACCCCGCCGGAATCGATGCCGGTGATCCCGCACATTGCACCGAGGGAGCATCGCCCGATTGTGGTCGGGGCCGGGCCGGCTGGCTTGATGGCGGCGCTGACGCTGGCTGAAGCTGGATGGAAACCTCTCCTCATCGAGAGAGGAGAGGATGTCCAAGTTCGTAGCGACCAGGTCGAGATGTTCTGGCGGGAGGGGGTCCTCATCCTCGAAAGCAACGTGCTCTACGGCGAAGGTGGCGCCGGGCTCTTCTCCGATGGCAAGCTAACTGCGCGTTCGAAGGATCGAGGCGCGATCCGCCGTCTTTTTCAGATTCTGGTCGATTGCGGAGCCTCGCCCGATATCCTGATAGACGCCGAACCGCACCTCGGGAGTGACATGCTTAGCCAAATTATCCCAACGCTGCGGAACCGGATCCAAGAACTCGGAGGCGAAGTCCGGTTTGGCGTGCACCTTGAGGGCCTGCACATCGAAGACGGCGCGTTGCGCGGCGTTACGGTCTCAGGCGAGGAGATCGCGACCGACCAGTGTTTCCTCGCCACCGGGCACAGCGCACGCGATGTCTACACAATGCTTGCTGAGTCAGGCGTGCCACTGGCCGCAAAGCCGTTCGCGGTCGGTGTGCGAGCCGAGATACCGCAGAGTCTGCTCAACATTGCCCAGTACGGCCGCTGGGCGAAGCACCCGAGGCTTAGGAGTGCCGGCTTCCGATTGACTCGCAAGCCCGGACAGACAATACGAGGTTGCTACAGTTTCTGCACCTGCCCTGGCGGACTCGTGATGTCTTGCGCATCATCCGATGGCCTACTAACGACCAATGGAATGAGCTACTCGAGTCGAGCCAAACCGTTCGGAAACGCGGCTATTCTCGTGCCCGTTGGTCCGGATGACTACCCGGCCGGTGGACCACACACCGCTCTTGCCGGAGTCGATTTCCAGCGGACCATGGAGCGTGCGGCGTTTCTTGCAGGCGGTGGAAACTACGGACTGCCGGCGCAACCGCTAGTTGACTTCCTTAAAGGGCGCAAGCCCGCAGGCATCTCCGAAGCCCGTTCCTGTAAGCGCGCCGTGCCGGCTAACGTGGCAAGCCTCCTCCCCGACGAGGTCGTCCGAACGCTTCGCAGCACGCTTCCGAAGATGCTTCGCGAACTGAATGGCATCCGACAAGAGGATGTCCTTCTCTACGGTGTCGAAACCCGCAGTTCCAGCCCGGTGCGCATTTTGCGCGATCCGGAGACCAGACAATCGACTGGTGTGATGGGGCTCTATCCGATGGGCGAGGGATCGGGCTACACCGGGGGGATTGTCAGCTCGGCGCTCGATGGCATGGCGTCCGCCCGGCGGGCGTTGCAATCCGTCACCTAGCCAGAGCGCCTACGCTCGATTGAGGCATGTGGGGACGTAAACTGCAATTGAGCCTGTTGTGTAAACCTTGTCTACTGCGCGTCCTCAACTTGATGATTTCCTGTAGTCTTGCTACAGGGCTCTTGATTCATAAGCATACCGCCGCGTTCAACAACATGCCTTGATATGCGGACGCAGGTATTCATAATTGAGGCAGATCATTCTTCTCTTTCGGAGGACAGATGCATCAAGAAAGATCTGACATAGACAAGTTTTCGCTGTTCATGGAACGCCATCCACAGCAGGGACATAGAGTGCTTGAGCTTAATTGGGAGGGACAGGATCTCCTTGACTCTGCAATTGGAGAACTGCAATCGATGGGGATAGTCTTCGTTGGGCAAGATGCGAACAAGGAGACAATCGCCTTCATCCCCAAAGAGCTGTTGGCGCGTCTGGCTCGGAAAGTATGATCCAATAGGACACACATCTAAACATGGCAAACAAAGTGATAATCTACACCGATGGAGCATGCAGCGGAAACCCCGGTCCGGGCGGCTGGGGAGCGGTGCTGTTGAGCGGTGAGCACCGCAAGGAGATCTCCGGTGGTGACCCACAGACCACGAACAACCGCATGGAACTCACCGCGGCGATCGAGGCATTGAAGGCACTGCGCTCGCGCTCTCAAGCAGACCTGTTCACCGACTCTACCTACGTGAAGAAGGGAATCACCGAGTGGATCAGTAACTGGAAGAAGAATGACTGGAAGCGGCGTAGTGGGAAGCGTCTCCTGCCAGTGAAGAACGCCGACCTGTGGCGGGAGCTTGATCGTCTCGTCGCTAACCACGATGTCGCCTTTCATTGGGTGGAGGGGCATGCCGGCAACGAAGAGAACGAGCGCTGCGATGAGTTAGCGCGGGCAGCGATACCAAGAGGAGAGTAGTGGCAAAGATCTACGTGTCCTGTCGAGTGTTTGCAGATGAGATAGAGCGACTGCGCGCCGCCGGTCACGATGTGACGATGCGCGCCGAGAGAGGGCCGATATCGCGTGATGATCTGCTGCGTGACGTCGGTGATGCGGATGCGCTGATCTGCCTTCTCTCCGACCGAATCGACCCACACGTGATCGCCGCTGCACCAAATCTTCGGATCATTGCCAATCTCGGCGTCGGTTATGACAACATCGATGTTCCTGCCGCTCGCGAAAGAGGGATCGCCGTCACAAACACGCCAGGCGCCCTGACCGAGACGACTGCCGATCTCACTTTTGCCCTCCTACTTGCAGCCGCGCGGCGAATCGTGGAGGCCGACGAGTACGTTCGCGCGGGCAAGTTCCTCGGGTGGGAGCTGTTGCAAGA
>Ga0075114_10001241_pt1 | contig 13888 bp, 12 predicted proteins | sample AntAceMetag02UKM_FD_69784 | JGI IMG/M metagenome (GOLD analysis project Ga0075114, IMG submission 69784) | Saline lake microbial communities from Ace Lake, Antarctica - Antarctic Ace Lake Metagenome 02UKM | ecosystem: Environmental > Aquatic > Non-marine Saline and Alkaline > Saline | place...
CTTGCCATCCCGCTGCGGCCGACAAGGTCTTCGTATCAACGAGGGTAACGTTCGCCTCCGGCGCCAGCTTTGCTCCCGCTTGAGCAGCGTTGAACGTGCCACTCAGACCTGAAGTCATGTGAATGGACAGAATGTCTGGGTCGGTGACTGCCAGCCGCCGATATACCTCGGCAAAAACCCCCGCCGAGGGCTGCGACGTGATGGGAAGGCTGTCGGTCGCTGCCAGCAGGCGATAGAATTCTTCCGGTTGGATGTCTACGCCTTCGCGGTAGGACTTGCCTTCAAGGGTAACGATGAGAGGCACAATGTGAATGTTCAGTTCGGCTACTTGCTCAGGGGGTAGCCATACGTCTGTTCCACTGTCAGTTACGATTTGCATTTCTGCTCTCCTTTTGCGAACCGGTGGCATTCTCACTTGCCACCGGCATGAATCTCGGATTGGAACTCTTCCAACCGCCATACACTGGCCCAACCCTTGTCCAGCCCTGCCTATTCTGGCCGATCCGTGGTCCAAAGAATGGGGCTTACCTCAGGCACGCGCTGCCAGGCCCTTGTCTTGCGCGAGATGAAAGTGACGCGAGGCAAGGGGCTGGCAGATAGAACCAGCCACAAGGTGGCAAAGAGAGATTGTCGTTGGGCCTAGGAGGTCCCCTGCCCCCGTCGCAGGAAGGCTGGGATCTCCAGATCGTCGCGGTCGAAGGTGCGCATGGGGAACTCGAACGTCCGTCCTCCAGGGGTCACCTGTTCCGGATGTTCCATCACCCTGAAGCCCGTGGCGATAACAGTGATACGCACTTCGTCATGCATCTCCGGATTGATCACCGCACCGAAGATAATGTTGGCCTGAGGATCCGCAGTGCGGCGGACGATCTCCGCAGCTTCGTGCACCTCGAAGAGGGTGAGATCGGAGCCGCCGGTGACGTTGAACAGGATACCCTGTGCCCCATCAATGGTGACGTCCAGCAGAGTGTTGGTGATGGCCTGCTGGGCTGCTTCCTCTGCCCGGTTCTCGCCGCTGGCTTGTCCAATGGACAGCAGCGCAGCTCCGCCGGCGCTCATGATGGTGCGCACGTCAGCGAAGTCCAAGTTGATGAGTCCTGGCACCGTGATCAGCTCGGAGATGCCTTGTATGCCCTGGCGGAGGATATCGTCGGCCACGAGGAAAGAGTCCTGGAGGGAAGCCTTCCTATCTACAATCTTGAGCAGCCGATCATTAGGGATCACGATCAGCGTGTCCACGAGAGGCTCTAGCTTCTCCAATCCTTCTTCGGCGATATGGCGGCGCTGGCTGCCCTCGAAGGTGAATGGCTTGGTAACGACGCCGATGGTCAGCGCGCCGGCTTCTTTGCTCATCCTGGCGACGACCGGGCAGGCGCCCGTGCCTGTGCCGCCGCCCATACCGGAGGTAATGAAGATCATGTCCGCGCCTTCGACCACGGTGGCGATCTCCTCGGTCGATTCCTCGGCAGCCTTCGCTCCGATTTCGGGGTCACCGCCCGACCCGAGCCCTTTGGTCAGCTTTTCGCCAATGCGGAGGCGCACTGGGGCTTGGCAGAGCATCAGCGCCTGGGCGTCGGTATTGATGGCCATGAATTCTACGCCCTGGATGCCTTCTTCGATCATGCGGTTGACGGCGTTGCAGCCGCCGCCGCCGACGCCCAGTACCTTGATCCTGGCCGGACTATCGGCGAAGACTTGCTGTGTTCCTTTGGCCATTCACCTGCTCCTTTCTTGTTTTGACTCTGCTGTACCTGCCATTATAGCTCACTACGCTGCGGTTGTCAACCTGGCAGGAGATTGCGCAGCCAGCGGGAGACGCGATCCCATGGCGAGTCGCCGTCTCTGCGTTCCTCGCCCGTGTGCCACTGGTGTCGCTGCCCCCACAGGAGCAATCCAACGGCGGTGGCGAAGGCTGGACTGGCGAGGTGGCGTGCTAATCCGTGCACGCTGTCGGGCGAACCGATGCGCACGGGTGACTGCAATGTCTTTTGGCTCAGGGCCGTAAGGCCGGGCAACAGTGAGGTGCCGCCGCACAGCACCATGCCGGCTGGCAACATGCCATCGTAACCAGACCGCTTGATCTCTGTTAGGATCAGCTCCAGCGTCTCCTCGGCACGGGCGGCGAGGATGTGCGCCAGAATGCGGCGGGGAACGGTGCTCATCTTCTGACTGCCGAAACCCGCCACGTGCACCCGCTCCTCGGGCGCGATGCGCTCTGGCAGCACGTGACCGTGACTGATCTTCAGTTCCTCGGCTATCGCGAGCGGCGTTCGCAGTCCAAAGGCCACGTCTCTGGTGAACAGTTTGCCGCCCACATCCCGAACCACGGTATGCCAGAGACTGTCCTCCAGGAAGATGGCGATGTCCGTCGTGCCGCCGCCGATGTCTACCACGACTACTCCCAACTCCCGCTCGGCGGACGTCAGCACCGCTTCGCCCGAAGCCAGTGGCTCGAGAACCAGGTCCTCCACTTCAACACCATAGGCGTGCACGCATTTGACCAGATTGGCGATGGATGAAGAGGCGCCGAGCACGATCTGTGCTTCCACCTCCAGGCGGTCACCGTGCATGCCGATCGGGTCTCGTATCCCTGTCTGTTCGTCCACACTGAACCGGCGGGGAATGGTGTGGATGATCTCCCGACCGGGCGGCTTGGCGGCTGTGGTGCGTGCGGCGTCCAGCGCCTGTTCTACATCGTGCGGGGTGATGCCGCCCGAACTGCGGGAAACAGGCACCACACCCTGGTTGGTCATGGTCGAGATGTGCTTGCCCGAGATGCCTACATAGGCATTGCGGATGGGCAGGCCAGCCGCCAATTCGGCCTCTTCCACTGCCTGGGCGATGGACTCACTGGCCTGGGGCACGTTCACCACCATGCCTTTTTCCAGGCCCTGTGCGGCAGCCAAACCCGCGCCGATCAGGTGCAGTGTATCTTCCCCCTCATTGTTCGGGACCTCGGCGATGAGGACACAGATCTTGGTTGTTCCGACGTCAATACCGGCGATGATCTCGCTCATGGATCCCTCGCAAAGCTGGTGCTGTGATACAAGGTTCTGTCGCCGGTCGCCGGATGCAATCCTGGCGGCCCGAGGACCGGCTCTCGAGCTTCCAATCGCTCGTCAGTGGTAATAGGGTGTGTCGGGAAACCGCAGGTCTACCAACTGCGGATGCCTTCCACGGGCAAGGATGTCTTCCTGCACGCGGTTCAGAACGGGCACCTTATCCTGCATACGCTCAGCCCGTCCCAGCGCCACGTGCCATCCGTGAGGGCTTTGAAAAAAGAGTCCCCACGTGTGATCGTAGCGAAACTGCGTGACCTCTGGCATGAGGCTCGAGACCAGCAGCATGCCCTCTGCGATATCGGCGTGCAGGTCTCCGTCCGCGTTTGTTGCTAGACCTTCATCGTCCATCAGGAGGAGGGGCGGGCGCTGAGTGCCCCCTGGCGGCAACGTGACCGCATCGTCGTCAACCCAGCGTTCCCCCTGAGGGCTCCACCACGATATGCGCGGCAGCCGCTCTGTCACCTCAATAGTCACACGGTTGGGGAGCCGGCAGTGTACGACCGCTTGCTTGACATAAGGGTGCTCCTGAATCCTCTTGGCTATCTCTCGCGGGGGCAACCAGAAGATGCTCTGCTGGTGTACGGCGCTGGCGTCGTAGATCTCTTCCGCCGACAGCGAGTGGTTTCCCTGAATCTTGGCGCCGTAGACGAAGAAGGCGTAGCTGTTGGAGAGTTGGTAGAGCGCCGCAGCCAGCATGCCCAGCAACAGCATGCTGACAATCTTGGTCCCGCTCCAGTGACTGCCGCGCAGCCGCTGCCCTGCCCGCAGAGCAGGCAGGCCTGCCAGCGGTGCCAGGGGTACACTGATGTCGTAGCGGCGCGTCCTTCGGCGGCGGCGTGGGCGGCTAGGGGGCATCTCTCACTCCTTGACTCTGCTCTCAGGTGGACTGTAGGATGTCCGCGATTGCTTCTTTTCCTCGTAACGTTCCAGCGCAAGCTCAATCAGGCGATCAATCAGCTCGGGGTAGGGGATGCCGCTGGCCTCCCACAGTTTCGGGTACATGCTGATGGCCGTAAATCCCGGGATGGTGTTCAGTTCGTTGACGTACAGCTCTCCCGTTTCGTCGGAGAGCAAGAAATCGGCCCGTGCCATCCCGGCGCAGTCGATCGCCAGGTAAGCACGCACTGCCAGATCCCGTACCTGCTCGGTAGCCTCCGCTGGAATCGGCGCGGGGATCAGCAATTCCGATGCCTCATCGCCAGTGTCAATGTACTTGGACTCGTAGCTGTAGAACTCCCGGCTGGGGATGATCTCGCCCGGCAGCGAGGCGATGGGAGCGTCGTTCCCCAGCACGCTGACCTCGATCTCACGGGCGGCGGGCACGGCAGCCTCGACCAGCAGCTTGCGGTCGTAGCGCGCCGCGTCGACCAGCCCTATTGCCAGCCCCGCCCGGTCGTGGCATTTGCTGATGCCCACGCTAGAACCCAGGTTGGCTGGCTTGGTGAACACCGGATAGTGCAATGCTGCCTCGACCTGGTCCATCACTGCCTCCGGATCAGCCTCCCATTCTCTGCGCTTGAACAGCAGATAGTCCGTGATCGGCAACCTGTGAGCTCGCATCACGTCTTTGAAGATGGCCTTGTCCATCGCCACCGCCGAGCCTGTTACGCCTGCCCCTACGTAGGGGATGTTGGCCAGCTCCAGCAACCCTTGCACGGTGCCATCCTCGCCGAACGGCCCGTGCAGGACGGGGAAGATGACGTCCACCTGGGGGAAGCCGGCCCGCTGCGTGCCGGGTACCAGTTCGCGTCGAGTGGCAGCAAGGGGCACGATGTGTGCGGCCCGTGATGATTGTTGCGTCCGCTCGTCAGCCGCGCTCTCGCTCAGCAGCCGCATCGGATCGCCGTTGGTCAACCAGCGTCCCCGTTTGTCAATGCCGATGGGCACCACGTCGTACTTGTCTCTGTCAATGGCATCCATCACCGAGCGAGCAGACAACAAACTGACCTCGTGCTCACCACTCTTGCCGCCAAAGACCACACCCACTCTGATTCTGCTGCTCATGCTCACCCCTGGTCGTTCGGTCGGTTTGTCTCGTTGGTCGCGTGGTCGGTTGGTCTTGTTGCGACCACCTGGTCAGCCGATTGAGCCGATGTACCCGATGATTTTCTGGTGAGTTCTATCGGTTTCATCGGCTTCATCGGCTGATCATCGGATCGCCCACGAGAACGATCTCCGGCTGCAGCGCCACGCCGCAATGTCCAAATACACTCTGCCGGGCCAAGTCCATCAGCGCTAGCACGTCCGCTGCCGTGGCCCCATCGCAATTGATGATGAAGTTGGCATGCTTCTCGGAGATCTGTGCGCCTCCGTAGCGAGTTCCCTTCAGCCCCACAGCCTCGATGAGGCGTCCCGCAGTATCCCCTGAGGGGTTGCGGAACACGCTCCCGGCGCTGAACCCCTTGGGCTGCATACTGCGTCGTTGAGCCAAGTACTCCGTCGCCCGCGCCTGCAACTCCTGCCGATCCCCTGCTTGCAGGGCGAATTCCGCCGATATGATGATCGCCTGCCGCCCATCCCCTGTCTCTTCTCCTTGTTCCTCGTCCTTCGTTATCCGTCTCTTGAACAGGCTGCTGCGGTATCCAAATCCCAGCTCTGCTGCCGCCAACGCGCGCACCTCACCGCTCGCATCCAGCACCTGCACTGCCACCAGGCTGTCGGCTACGCAACCGCCGTGCGCCCCAGCGTTGCCCACGATGGCCCCACCCACTGTGCCTGGGATGCCCACGGCCCACTCCAGGCCGGCCAATCCCTGGCGGATGGTGTGGCGAGCCACTCGGCTCAAAGAGACACAAGATGCAAGATGTAAGATGCAGGATGCGGGATGGCCAACACCTGATATCTGATAGCTGATAGCTTCTCTCTGCCGCCAGCCGTGTGGAATACCCGGGTCGCGGGGTTCGCAGTCAGACCTGGGGCTTATTCCACACGGCCAGCCGTGTGCGCTATTGGCCACAACCAGCCCGCGGACACCCTCGTCTGCCACCAACACGTTGCTGCCGCCGCCGAGCACGACATAAGGCAGTCTCCGCTCACGCGCCCAACGGATGGCGGCGATGAGTTGTTCTTCGGTCTGCACGGCGAGAAACAGATCGGCCGCCCCGCCGATGCGAAAGGTCGTGTGGCGGGAGAGCGGTTCGTCCCGCCGCAAGCGCTCACGCAGCGGCGTGGGCAGTCCCTTTGGCATCTTCGCGTTCCTCAAGCTCTGCCAACACCCATTCACCGATGCGGTATCCGTCTCCCGCCCCCAACGTGATGAGCATGTCGCCTGGCTGCAGATGCTGCAGCAGGAAGTCCGCCGTCTCCCGCAGCCCGCCGATGTGCCGGGCATCGGGGTGAGCCATCCGTTCAACGATTTGGACGGCGCTGACGCCCAACGTATCACGTTCGCGAGATGGATAGATGTCCGTCACGATCACGTGATCGGCATCGGCGAAACTGTCAGCGAACCCATCCAGCAGCGCCCTGGTGCGGCTGAAAGTGTGGGGCTGGAAGACGGCCCAGATAGCCCGTTTGGGGTGACGCTGTCGAGCGGCTGCCAGCGTGGCCCGTATCTCAGTGGGGTGGTGGGCGTAATCGTCCACGACGACTATGCCGTCCCTCTCGCCCTTCTGCTCGAACCGCCGCTCGGCCCCAGTGAAGCTCTCCAGCGCGTCCATCGCCGTGTCGAAGGGTATCCCCAGGTGATCGACTACAACCAGCGCTGCCAGCGCATTGGCCACGTTGTGCCGACCTGGGATGCGCAGCGAGACCGTGCCTTTGCGTTGTCCCATTTGCCAGACTGTGAAACTGCTGCCTCCCAGCGAGTTGGCTCGCACCGCCGTTGCCTGCCAGTCTCCTTTCTCGCCCAGACCATACGACGTGACTGGCTCGCGGCGACGTCGCCTGGCATCGCCCAGCTTCGAGGCGATAGCATCATCCGCACAAACAACTAGCAGCCCATTCCTGGGTACCAACGCCGCAAACTCGTGGAAGGCCGTGCGGTAATTCTCTGGCGTCGGGTAGCAGTCCACGTGGTCCCACTCCACGGTGGTGATCACGGCGATGTGTGGGCGCAGCCCCAGAAACGTGCGGTCGTACTCGTCTGCCTCGATCACGAAGTGCGGCCCGTTGCCGGCGTGAGCATTGCCGCCTAGTTCTGGCAGCACACCGCCGATGATGTAACTGGGGTCTCGCCCCGCCCGGGTCATCAGCAAGGCGATCATGGCCGTGGTCGTTGTCTTGCCGTGCGTGCCAGCCACGGCGATGGTAGCCCGCTCTGCCGTCAGCCAGCCCAGGAACTCGGGTCGCCTGACTACAGGGATGGACTGCTGTTTGGCCTCAATCACCTCCGGGTTGTCGGCCGGCACGGCAGAGGAAGCGAGCACGACATCTGCGCCGGCGACCTGCTCTGCCGCGTGCCCTGCGTAGATCGCAGCTCCCAACGCTGCTAACGGTTCAGTGATGCGCCCTGGATCCAGGTCCGAGCCGCTGACGAGGTATCCTCGTTGCAGCAACACTTTGGCGATGGCCGACAGGCCGGCGCCACCGATGCCTACCAGGTGCATGTGCACGTCAGGCCGCTGATCTGGCGGGCACTGTAGCAGCTTTGAGGCCGCATGGAGTGGGGGCTGTTGCTTCATGTCAAAGAACTCCCTGAACTCCCTCAGCGCCACACGCTCAGAATCAGCAACAGGAGCAGCAGCCCCAGGAGGTAGCCAGGTTGAGGTTCGAAGACCCTGGGCGGCAGGTACTGAATGATGCGCTGTGCCACTCTCGACAGATTGCTCCCGTCCACCAGGCCGAGTGGATAGTCGTACCTGTGCAGATAGAACCACACGGTACCAGCGATGAAGTAGCCGTTGATCAACCCCACTATCAAGCCCAGCAGATGGCTGACTGCCCCCTTGGGCGCATTGCCCTTGAAGGCCAGGGTGATGCCCTGGTACGAGATGAAAACGACGAGCAGAAACACGACGACGTAGAAGCCGGCTGCGAAGCGCGGTGAGATCAGCCAGGAGAAATCGTCGGCGAAGTGGTCCTGCAAGACCATGAGGATCTTGTCGCCGAATTTCAGGAGCAAGAGCAACGCCGCCACGCACATCGTGGTGACTCCCAGCTCTCTGGAATAGGTGCGGACAATGCCCACGACGCCGAACAGCAGGACGATAATGATCCAGAAGTACTCGATCTGACTCACGATGTCTACCTCACTTCCGTTCTCTGGGACCTGCTAGGCCTTCTTGGGCCTCATGCGCCAGACGGAAAAGATGGCGAGCAGGGCGATCAGGAGAACAAGCGGAAGACCTCCCTCGAGCGACAGCCATTCTAGCACGGTGGGCAGGGTCAGTTTCGTTGCAGCTTCACCTGCCTGGCGGCCCGTCTCGATGACCAGTCCCTCTCCCTCGCGGATGAGGGGCACCGGCAGGTCGCTTCGGGAGAGCCCCGACAGCCAGGGCAGGAAGGCGGCAGAGAGGATGTAGCCATTCAGTATCCCCAGAGCAGCGCCGAAGACCGATTTCTTTTTGTTGATCAAGAGACCCAGCAGGTAGCCGACGACGGCAGCCGTCACCATCACGATCACTAGCGCAAAGCCCTCGTATCCTTCGACGAAAGGCTTTTCAATCACCCTCAGCTTGTGCGCTGCGGACTCCAGGTCTCCCGCGTTCAGATCGTTCAGTCCGCTCTTCACGACGAGCATCAGCCCGATAAACAGGCCGTTCATGTAGCCGATGAGCTGCTGGGGGCTCTTCTCCACCACTGTGAAGGCAGCGAGAAGCACCACCAGGCTCACCACCTCGGGCCATATCCCGCGCTGGTAGCCGATGATGCCGAAAATGGCCATGATGAGGGCCAGGAGTATGACGATGTACACAGTGATCACCCCCAGTCGGTACTCTATGCCCGGTATGCCTGCCCGCAGAGCAGGCTGGCCTGCGCCAGCGTTCGCAGCGCTTCGCTGATTCGCTGCGCCCCTTCTGGTTCTGCTAGCTCCAGCGCACGTTCACCCATGAGCACGAGTGCTGTCTCGTCGCCGAGCAGTCCTAGGAGCGCGGGCAGCAGTCCGTCGCCGAGCGCGGCGTCGTCCAGAACCTGCGCTGCGCCGCGGCTGGCCAGGTACAGGGCATTGGCCTCCTGATGTCGCCCCGCGTGGGGATAGGGCACCAGTAGGCTGGGCAGTCCCAGCACGGGATACTCCCCCAGAGTCGCTGCTCCAGAGCGAGAAAGCACGAGGTCTGCCGCTCCCAAGGCTTGCGCCATCTGCTCGTCCAGGTAGGCGAAAGGCCGATAGCGGGCTCGTAGCGCTGCTGGCAGCTTGCCCGCTTGCTCTTGGATCCAGGGCCAATCCAACCGGCCGCTGATGTGGATCACCTGGCAGATGGGCAGAAGCTGCGGCAGGCAGGCGGTCAGCGCCCGGTTGATGCTGCGCGCTCCGCGGCTACCGCCGAAAACCAGCAGAGTCTTCTCCCGCGCGTCCAGCTCAAAACCCAGCCGCGCTGCCGCTCGGTCTCCGGCAGCTTCCAGCAACGCCGGCCGCACCGGATAGCCGGTGATGACTGCCTTGCTGCCAAAGAAGCGAGCTGCTTCTGGACAGGTGACCGCCACTTGCTGGGCCAGCCGGCTCAACCAGCGGACGGCCAGCCCCGGCGTCAGGTCCGGCAGGTAGATGAATACAGGGCGGCCCTGCCGTCGAGCGGCGACGACCACCGGCGCGCAAACGTAGCCCCCTGTGACAAACACCACGTCCGGTGAAAAGCTCTGCATGAGCTGCAGCGAGCGTTGCAGCCCGCTTCTCATGTGCCATAGGCTGCGGGCGGCGGCCCACGGCGCCCGCCCGCGCAGTTGGCCCGTCTCAATGGGCCGGAAAGGCAGGTCAGCGCGAGCAGCCAGCCGTTCCTCCACGCTGCCGCGGCTACCGACGTACAGAACGTGAAGTTCCCTTGCGGCGCTGGCTGGTGGAGCGGCTTGTTGCCCGTCGCTTGCCTGCCTGTGCAGACAGGGTGGTGCGGCTTCCGCTGGAACGGGTCTGCTTTCCGTCGCGCCGCGCAGTACTTCCACGACGGCCAGAAGAGGATAGACGTGTCCCCCGGTCCCGCCGCCGGAAATCAAGAGCCTCATGGAGTATCGTCTCTTCTTTTCGTGTTCTCTTTTCGTGTTCCTGCTTTCCGCCGTCTCCACCGCGGGAGATGCTCAGGAGCAACCCCACGCCTGCCAGGCAGCTTACCAACGAGGAGCCGCCATGACTGATGAAGGGCAAAGTGATGCCGGTGTAGGGGACCATAGCGGTGTTCACAGCAACATTGATCAACGCCTGAAAGATGAACCAGCAGGTGAGTCCTGAGGCCAACAGCATACCGTAGCTGTTCTCGGCGCGCAGGGCAATGCGGAAGCCGCGATAGGCCAGCAGGGCGAAGAGGGCCAGCACAAGCCACGTGCCCAGCAATCCCATTTCTTCTCCCAGGATCGGGAAGATGCTGTCACTGAAGGGCAGTGGTACACGGCCCAATTGCTTGTAGGTGCCGTCGGGGATGCCCGTACCGATCACACCGCCTTTGGCAAGTGCTTCCAAGGCCATTCGCACGTGAGGATGACCTCCTTGCTGAGGATCACGCACAATGGCCACGAAGTCACTGATACGCCGCTGAGCGTTATTCGATGTTCGGACCAGCAGGGCAAACGTGAGAACACTCGCGCCCAAGCTGAGGGCAACCTGCTTGGGGTCAGCCCCTGCCAGGAAGAACATGGCTATGGCAATGAACACGATCAGGATAGCTGCTCCCAGGTCAGGCTGCAAGACGATCAGGCCCGCGACCAAGCCCAGTAGGACGCCGAATGGCAAGAGGCCGTAGCTGACATCTCGCAGTTTCTCCCCCTTGGAAGATAACCAGGTTGCCAAGTAGATGATCATCGCCACTTTGGCCGGTTCACTGGGTTGGATAGAGCCTGCGAGGAAGGTGCTGATCGCACCGTACTTCCTCTGCCCGGTGAAAAGCACGACCAGGAGAGCGAGAAGGACAACTGCCATGATCGGAATGGCCCAACGTCGCCAGAAGCCATGGTCAACCCTGTACATGAGCAATGCTCCCGCGATGCCGAGTGCCGCCCATGTGCATTGCCGCAGAAAGTAGTAGGAGGGATCTTTGTCTGTTTCGACTGCCCAGACGTAGCTGGCGCTGTAGACCATGAGCAGGCCCAAAGCCAACAGGCTGGCGGTGATCATGATGATCACGTAGTCTGGTTCGCCCTTCGACAGGCGCTTTGTCGTCATCTTTTTTGCTCGCTCTCCAGCGCTTGTACCAATGTGCGGAAATGCTCGCCGCGAGCGGGGTAGTCCTTGTAGGCGTCGAAGCTCGTGCCGCCGGGAGCCAGCAGCACCACATCGCCAGGCTCGGCCACGCGGTGGGCCACGCCGACGGCCTCCTCCAAGTCGGCGCAACGATGAGTTCTTGCCACGTGTTTCGCAGTTCCCAGGGGGCCCGATGCTCCGCGAATCGCGAACTCGGACCTACGAATCGCCCTTTCGATCAGCTCCGCTGCCTCGCCAAACAGCACTACGTGTTCCACCCGCTCGTGCACCAGCTCAGCAAAGTTGTCCCAATCCAGCTTCTTGTCCCGCCCGCCGGCCAGCAGGACGATGGGCTCGTTGAATGACTGTATCGCCGCCGCTGCTCGCGCCGGCGACGTGGCGATCGAGTCATTGACCCACAGTACACCGTTCAGTGTCTGCACCGGCTCGAGACGGTGCGTCACGCCCTCGAAACTCGCGGCCACCTCGGCCATAGCCTCTGGCGGCGCGCCGGCCACGCCAGCCAGAACGCAGGCAGCCAGCAGGTTGGCCACGTTGTGCATCCCCCGCAACCGCACCGCTTCTCGTCGGCAGATCACCGTTTCGGGCTGCCCCGGCAGCCGCAACACCAGTACTTCCCCCCTGCCGTGCAGGAAGGCCCCTGCGTCCATCTCCTCCTGCAGGCTGAAGCCAAGCCGCCTGGCCGCGAGCGGGAAATTGGTCGCCGGTTGATCCTCCTCGGCAGCGATGTCAACCCGGCCTGATGCCAGCCAGCGGCTGGTTAGCTTGTCATCGGCGTTGAGCACGCAGACGTTGTCCGGCGTCTGCCAGCGTAGGATGTTGGCCTTTGCTGCGCTGTAAGCCGCCATCGTTCCATGCCGGTCGAGGTGGTCGGGCGTGAGGTTAGTCATCGCCGCCACCTGCGGGCTGCGGTCAAAAAGCTCCAGTTGAAAGCTCGAAAGCTCCATCACCGCCCAGTGACCAGGCTGCAGTTCGTCCAGGCAGTCAATGAGCGGCGTGCCGATGTTGCCGCCCACGTGCGCAGGGATGCCAGCTGCCTTCAGGATCAGCCCCACGAGCGTTGTGGTCGTTGTCTTTCCGCCGGACCCAGTGATGCCCATCACCGTCGCCGCGCTGCGTTCCAGTGTCAGCAGGGCATCGTTGCTCAGCGGGATGCCTCGCCGCCGCGCCTCGGCCACGAGAGGGATGGTCGTAGGCACGCCGCCGCTGAGGCACACCAGGTCCGTGTTGTCCAGGCGGCTGAGCGGGTGGCCGCCCAGTGCGTAGTGGATGGGCAGACCGGCCAGCGTGGCCAGAGGCTCGGCCAGTGCCTCGGCGGGCTGCACGTCAGTCACCGTGACTTGCGCTCCCTCGCCGACGAGGAAGCGAGCCATGGCCATGCCCTGCCGCGCCAGTCCGACAACGAGTACGCCCGTGCCCTTCAGGTTCACTTGTGCTTCGCGCTTCCCTTCTGACCTAATCCCCAATACCGAATGCCCAGCACCCAATACCCAGTCTCCAATCCCCAATCCCTAATGCCCAATACCTAGACCCACGCTCGTGTCCAGAGGGCAGCTCGATCGCCCATGCCGCTCACCTGCAATGGATAATCCCCATCGCTTGCTGCATCATAGCCAAGGCCAAGGCCAAGAGTCGTCGCCAGCCGATGGGCAATAGCCAGTGCCTCTGCTCGTGTCGTCGTCCAGGCCCGGTGGCTCACCCAGACCGCAGTGCCCTGCAGCTCGCGCAGTGTCGTATCCTCTCTGGCTACGATAGGGAACCGCTCTACTTCCACTAGAAGCGCTTGGATCAGCGCACTACCCTTTCTGTTGTTTTCGTGTCTCGGCAACGTGTCGGCCCAAGTTGGCCGCAGTCCGGCGGCCAATGCTTCCAGCGTGCTGTAGGCCAGGCTCAGTGCGGCAGCGTAGTCCTTTCGCTCTAATGCCGCCAGCACCCCTGGCTGAAGACGGCGCAGACGCTCGTGGAGTTCGGGCCGGAGACCGTCGTCCGCCACCCAGAGACTGCCGTCCGGCAGAAACCCGTAATAGGATGTAGTGGATTGCAGGTGTGACGCTTCTTTGTGATTGGAGGTCATCTCATATCCGGTTGTTCTGAACAAGGCGAGCCATTGCCACCCAATACCCAATACCTACCCCAGTGCCAGGGCGATTCCTAACATCCCTGCCAGAATGCCCACCAGCCAGAAGCGCTGGGTGATGTGCATTTCGGACCAGCCTGACAGTTCGAAATGCAGGTGCAGTGGTGTCATCTTGAAGATCCGCTGCCCTTGCCCCGTGCGCCGCTTCGTCCACTTGAACCAGCCTACTTGCAGGATCACTGAGACTGCCTCGGCAACAAAGACGAGGCTGATGATGGGCAGCAACAGCCACTGTCCAGTCATCAAGGCCACCGTGCCCAGCGTGGCTCCCAGGGCCAGAGCCCCCAGGTCGCCCATGTAGAGTTGGGCGGGGTAGGCATTATACCACAGAAAGGCCATCACCGCTCCTACCACGGTCAGACAGAAGGCCAGGAGTGGATGCTGTCCCTGCTGGAAGGCGAT
>Ga0075114_10001244_pt1 | contig 13864 bp, 6 predicted proteins | sample AntAceMetag02UKM_FD_69784 | JGI IMG/M metagenome (GOLD analysis project Ga0075114, IMG submission 69784) | Saline lake microbial communities from Ace Lake, Antarctica - Antarctic Ace Lake Metagenome 02UKM | ecosystem: Environmental > Aquatic > Non-marine Saline and Alkaline > Saline | place...
GTTGGTGTAGACCTTGGCTAATACGATGGCCATCTCGTTGGCTTCTGTCCCGCTGGTGGTGAAGAAGCTCTTCTGCAACCTGCCCGGAGCGATCTGTGCCAGCTTCTGAGCCAGGTTGACCATGTTGGCGTGGGGATAGAGCGTGGACGTATGTGTGAGAGTGCGCACCTGCTCGCACGCCCTGGCCGTGACCTTAGGATGGCAATGCCCCACACTGGCGACCAGGATGCCACCGAAGAAGTCCAGGTATCTCTTTCCGTCCGCGCCGTAGAGGTACTGGCCTTCTCCTCTCTCAAAGGCCAGCGGCTCCTCGTAGTAGGTGATGACGCTGGGGAAGATGTAGTCTCTCTGCTTGTCCAAAAGGGTTCGAAGACTCATGGCATACCTCCTGCCCAGGGCTACAAAGGCAATCTCATATCCCGTGCTGTAACACGGAGAGAGGCTGGCAGTGCGCCACGGAGCGGAGTGGCGCGAAACCGCACTCCGTTGCACTTCGTGCGTAACTACGAACCGAAACCGCACTACGCGTCGCTTCGTGCGCGACTACGAACCTGAGAAGAATGGTGACTTGTTATGGCGCTAGTCCGGCTGCGGCCCGCCGTGGCGCCTGATCCGCTCCCGCTACAGTCTGACCTCGGCGATTCCGCCGCGTATGAACTAATCCTCAGACATGCTCTAAGGTGTGGCGTGGTCCTTCAACACGATGGGCAGGTGCAGGTAGATCAGCGTTCCCCACTCGTCGGCGCCAATGTCGTAGCCGCCGCCCTGGGGCCGGACGTCGCCATCTATGTCCGTCGTCACGCCAGCGTCTACGCCCTTGTCAATCGCTGCCGAGCCGGCGGTCAGGTGGTAGTCCCAGACAGAGGGGTTGGCGAAGGCCGGGTCGCCGGTGACGTTGACCGTGCCAGTCACGATGGCGCCCTCGCCGCCGGTGTCCGACCCGTTGTTGTACCACAGGGTAGCTTCCAGTGTAGCTGTGCTGCCCGTGGTGATCATGATGCCCACGCTATGGTGGCCGGCGATGATGGTGTTGGTGAAGGCCAGGGTGGTGTACTCATCCGCGAACACTCCCTGCCCGCTGTCGCGCCCTGCGGTGAGCCCTTCGGCCCTGATCAGGACAGGCCCTTCGGCTTTGCCCTTCGACAGGCTCAGGGCAGAGCTCAGGACGAGCCCCGTCGAACCGTTACTGGCGATGGTGGTGTGGAGCAGGCGGCCCCAAGTGGGATCTGTGGACGAGCCCTTCAAGTACAGCCCACTGCCCTGGGTGTTGGCTTGATTACCGGCGGCGACGTTGTTGATCAATGCGGTGTCGCTGCAATAGAGGTACAGCCCGCCGCCATAACCCCAGGAGGCTGTGCTTGCTGCGTTGCTGACGACCGTGTTGCCGCTCAGCGTGGCGTCGCTATCCCCGAGATACAGCCCGCCGCCGGAGCCACCGGAGGCGGTGCTGGCCGTGTTGCCCTGCACCGTGTTGCCGCTCAGTGTGGCGTCGCTTCCGTCAAGGTGCAACCCGCCGCCGTAGCCATAATAGGCTCTGCTGGCCGCGTTGCCCTGCACCGTGTTGCCACTCAGTGTGGCAGGGCTGTACCTGAGGAACAGCCCGCCGCCGGAGCCATACGAGGCTGTACTGGCCGTGTTGCCTTGCACTGTGTTGCCGATCAGCGTGGCGGGGCTAAACCTGAGGCACAGACCGCCGCCAAAGCCCTGGTCGGCTGTGCTGGCCGTGTTGCCCTGCACAGTGTTGCTGCTCAGCATGGCGTCGCCACCCCTGAGGCACAGCCCGCCGCCGGAGCCCCAGTCGGCTGTGCTGGCTGTGTTGCTGACGACTGTGTTGCCGCTCAGCGTGGCAGGGCTATACCTGAGGAACAGCCCGCCGCCGGAGCCCGAGTCGGCTGTGCTGGCCGTGTTGCTGTAGACCACACAGTCGCTGATGGTAGCCGCGGTCTCGTAGACGTACACCCCGCCACCTCCATCGCGCCCCCAGGGATCCCCACCCAGCCCGGTGGCATCGCCCCCGGTGATGCGCAGTCCTTTCACCATGGGGCGTATAGCACCGGTGATGAACAGCACCCGCCCCTGCCCCTGGGCGTCCAGCGTCGTGGGGTTGACCACCGGGTTGGGCGCAGTCCAGTTGGCCGTAGTGTAGCCACCCTGAATGGTCACTGTCTTGCTGATGTACACCGTCTGGGTGACCCCGGCGCGGGCGCTGACACCATGGTAGGTGCCGGCGGCCACGCGGATGTCGTCGCCAGCGCTGGCCGCGTCCACTGCGGCCTGGACGGTGGCGTAGCAGGGCGTCGCCCCGCCGCAATCGCCGTCGGGAGCGACGTACAGGATGCCAAGGTCAGCAAGAACTACACTGTTCTGACCTCCCAGCAGCCACAGCAGGCCCAGGGCTAACCCCAGCCCCAGGCTCAAAGCAAATGCTATTCGTCTGATCATGGTCGTCCTCCTTATGTTGGTAGGCTGGTAGATTGGTAGATTGGTTCTATGCCCAGTTTCCCAACTACCAATCTACCAGTTTCGCAGTTTGCCAAGTCCTGAGGATGACGGGCAGGTAGATCTCATAGGCCGGCGTGCCTGTGGGAGTGACCGTCGCCGTCGGCGTCGGTGTGGGCGTGGGCGTGTGGGTGCTGGTGGGCGTGGGCGTGTGGGTGCTGGTGGGAGTGGGCGTTGGCGTCGGTGTGTGCGTCGGCGTACTCGTGGGAGTTGGAGTTGGTGTAGGCAAAGTGGAGCCATACTCGTCGGCGCCGATGTCGAAACCATCGCCCCAGGGACGCACCTGGCCATCTATGTCAAGTATGACGCCAGCGTCTATGCCAGCGTCAATGGCCGCCGAGGTGGCGCCGATATGATAATCGCCGTCAGCAGGGTTGACGAAGGCCGAGTCGTCGGTGACGTTGACTGTGCCGGTCGCGATGGTACCCCCGCCGCCGGTGTCCGACCCGTTGTTGTACCACAGGGTGGCCTCCAGCGTGACCGTGCTGGCACCGCTGACGTTGATGCCCACGCTGTGGTGGCCGGAGATGATGGTGTTGGTAAAGGCCAGAGTGGTGCAGCCACTCACAAACACCCCCTGCCCACTGCTGCGGTTGTCAGCGATAGTGGTGTGGAGCAAGCAGCCCGAGCTGCCACTGAAGTACAACCCGCTGCCCTCCGTGTTGGCATGGTTGTCGGCCACCAGGTTGTTGGTCAGAGCAAAGGAATTGCTTCCATCCACCCACAGTCCACCGCCCCGGCCTATGGCAGTGGGACTCAGCGTGGCCGTGTTGCTGACGATAGCATTGCCACTCAGCGTGACGTTGTCGCTGTTGCGAAGGCTCAGCCCGCCTCCGTAGCCCCGGTTTGCTGTGCTGGCCGTGTTGCCTTGCACGGTATTGCCACTCAGCGTGGCGTTGTGACTGCCCTCGAGAGACAGCTTGCCTCCGTAGCCCCGGTCTGCTGTGCTTGCAATGTTGTCCTGCACAGTGTTGCCGCTCAGCGCGGCGTCGCTACTGAAAAGGCACAGCCCGCCTCCGTAGCCATACGAGGCTATGCTGGCCGTGTTGCCCTCCACAATGTTGCCGCCGACTATGGCGTCACTTCCGAGGAGGTAAAGTCCGCCACCATAGCCACTGTCAGCAGTACTGGCGATGTTGCTCTGCACCGTGTTGCTGCTCAGCGTGGCGTCGCTAAGCGAGAGGTACAACCCGCCGCCGAGGCCCACGTCGGCTGTGCTGGCGATGTTGCTCTGCACCGTGTTGCTGCTCAGCGTGGCGTCGCTAAGCGAGAGGTACAGCCCGCCGCCGATGCCAGTCGAGGCTGTACTGGCCGTGTTGCCCTGCACGGTATTATGGGTCAGCGTAGCGGCGCTACCGGAGCCAAGGTAGAGCCCGCCGCCTTCGCCAGTGCGAGCTGTGCTGGCGGTATTGCTGATGATGGTATTGCCGCTCAGCGTGGGGGCACTGCTATGGAGGCGCAGTCCACCACCGAGGCCGTTACCACGCCAGTTTGTGCTGGCGATGTTGCCCTGCACGGTGTTGCCGCTCAGCGCGGCGTCACTCCTGATGAGGTACAACCCGCCGCCTTCGCCAGTGAAGACTGTGCTGGCGGTGTTGCCTTGCACCGTGTTGCCATCCAGCATGGCATCACTAGATTCGAGATACAGCCCACCACCGTGACCCCGGTCTGCTGTGCTGGCCATGTTGCCTTGCACCGTATTGCCGCTCAGCCCGGCCTGGTCGCTGTAGTAGAGGCTCAGCCCGCCGCCGTAGCCCGTCGAGGCGGTGCTGGCGGTGTTGTCCCGCACCGTGTTTCGGTCCAAGGTGCCCTCGCTGGACTCGATGTACAGCCCGCCGCCACAGCCGAAGTCGGCTGTGCTGGCTGTGTTGCTGTAGACCACACAGTTGCTGATGGCGACCGTGGCCTGATACACGTACACCCCGCCGCCAGCGTCGCTCCCCTGGCGCTCCCCCCTCAGCCCGGTGGCATCTCCCCCGGTGATGCGCAGGCCCTCGATGGTGGCGCTGATGTCCCCGCGGATGAACAGCACCCGCCCCAGCCCCTGGGCGTCCAGTGTGGTGGGGTTGGCGTAGGGGTCGGGCGTGGTCCAGTTGCTGGTGGTGTAGCCGCCGCGGAGGGTCACGTCCTTCTCGATGTACACCACCTGGGCCAGCCCAGCGTAGTTGTTCACGCCGGTATAGATGCCGCTGGCAACCCGGACGTCCTCGCCCCACTGGGCCCTATCGACGGCGTACTGCACTGTGCGGCAGGGGTTGGTCTCGCCACCGCAGTCGAAGGCATTGCTGCCAGTGGTTGCCACGCGCAGGACGCCTGTGCCCGATTGGGCCAGTGCAGATCACGAAGCAGTGCTGCTCAGCACGCCCAACAGGGCCAAGGTCAACCCCAGGCCCAAGGTCACGGTGAGGATCAGACGTTTGTTCGTGTTTCTCATCGGTATGTCTACTCCCTCCCTTGCGCCCCTGCTCCTCTGCTCCTCCGCTTAATCAGTCCGGCTGCGGCCCGCCGTGGCGCCTGATCCGCTCCCATGACAGTCTGACCTCGGCGATTCCGCCGCGGGAGTACCATTCCACTTCCATCGTGTGGTGGCCGGAGCCAACCTCTCTGAACTCTCCTTGGAAGCTATGCTGGGTGTCCTTCAGCCAGTTATCAATGATCATCCAGCCGTCGAGGCGTAGCCGGGCCCCATCGCCACCCCAAATGGTGAAGCGGTAGTGACCGGCATCGAAGTAGAGGTTTCGAGTCCAGCGAACCGAGAAGTTGTCGGCGGGCAGGCCCGGGCCGGGCGAGCCCAGACCCCAGTAGAAGTTGATCTCTGGATCGTCGCGTGTCAATACCGGCGGCGGCTGCAGGTAGATGTCGTTGAAGTACTCGCCGCTCCAGTTGCGGAAGATATCCGTCCGCTGCCACCACACGTTCACGGCCGCGTTGCCCAGGTGCTCGTGGTACTCCACTTTCACCGTGTGTGGTCCTTCACCGATACCGGCGAAGTCGTTGCTGGCGGAGACCGGCCCGGCGCGCCATTCGTCAATTAGCAGCCAGTTGTCCAGCCAGACCTTGACGCCATCGTCGGCGTTGGCATAGAAGCGGTAGTTGCCCTGCGGGAAATGTATGGAGCGCGTCCAGCGAGCGGAGAAATCGTCGTTCGGCAGGCCGGGGGGCGCCTTATCGTGCCAGTTGAAGTCTATGGCCTGGTCGTTGCGCACCAAGGCGGGGTTACCCCTCAGCTCAAGATTGGCGTAGTATTCGCCCTTCCACTCGGTGATGACCACCGGTGTGGGCGTGGGTGTGGGCGGCGGACGCACCGATACCACGGGCACTTGGTCGAGCGGTCCGCCGGCGTCCACCAGGCCAGAGTAGATCCACAAAGATCGCGCGGCAGGGCAGCAGATCTGCCACCAGGTGGCGGCCTGGTCGCGTCCCACAATGTCATAGGTCTGCCCGCTGTACACGTGGGTGATGCGCGGATAGGTCGTGGACGGCCCGGTGCGCACGTTGGCCACGCTGGAGGTGATCAGGGCCTCAGGCTCGGTCTGGGGTCTGGGCGTCGGCGTTGGCGCCGCCTCCACGGCCAGGATCTCGCTGACCACGATTTGGAGACCGTTGAAGTCAGCCGCGGGATCCCTGAGCTTGCCCCAGACTTTGACTAGCTCTCCACGTAGAGTCTCGATCTCCTGTTCGATAGCTGCCGTCTTGCCGGCAATACCAAACAACTCGCCGTCGTTGCGCACGAAGTAGTCATCATATGCCGGCCTGGCGTAGGCGTACACCGTGCCCACCCAGCCGTAGATGGAGCTCTCGACTTGCTGTGGCGATGCGGCCTGAGCCACACCGGCCCATGCCAGCATCAGCAGCATAGTCAGAGCCAAGACGTGTTTTCTGCTCATTGCCTTTCCTCCCGCTCAAGTATTCGATGTTTGAGTGCCAAGAAGCGGATGACTGGACATAACTGTTGCTCCCGTCGGAGAGTCGCGTCTGCCGGCCCAGCCCTGGGGGCGCTGTCGGCGGGAGCAGAGGGGGAAAACCGGCTGACTTGGGCCAGGGTTGTGCTAGTCAGGCTGTGGTCCTCCTTCGTACTGGGTGCGATCCCACTGCATCTTGACTGTGGCGATTCCTCCTCGAGAGTACCATTCCACCTGCACCAGATGGTGGCCAGTGCCCACGCCCCGGAACTCTCCCTCAAAGGTGTGCTGGGTGTCTTTCAGCCAGTTGTCAATGACCAGCCAGTCGTCCAAGCGCAGCCGTGCCCCGTCACCGCCCTCAATGGTGAAGCGGTAGTCGCCCGCGCTCAGGTAGAGACTGCGGGTCCAGCGAACCGAGAAGTTGTCATCGGGCAAGCCGGGGCCTGGCGAGCCCAAGCCCCAGTTGAAGTCAATGGCCGCATCATCTCTCACGAGGATCGGCGGCGGATCCAGGTAGATGTCCCTGTAGTATTCCCCGCGCCAGTGGTGATAGATGTCTGTCCGCTGCCACCATACGTTCACTGCCGCGTCGCCCAGGTGCTCGTAGTACTCCACCTTGACTGTGTGTGGTCCTTCGCCTACGTTGCCGAAGTCGGCACTGTTGGAGGTCGGGCCGGCGTGCCATTGATCGATGATCAGCCAGTCATCCAGCCAGACCCTGATGCCGTCGTCGGCGTTGGCGACGAAGCGGTAGTCTCCCTGGTCGAAATGGATGGTGCGCGTCCAGCGAATGGAGAAATCATCCGCCGGCAGGCCGAAGGCGGGTGGCTTGTCGCCCCAGTTGAACTCTATGGCTCGATCGTTGCGCACCAGGGCAGGCGCGCCCTTCAGTTCAAGACGGGGGTAGTACTCGCCCCGCCATTCGGTGATCACCGGTATGGGCTGGGGCGTTGGCGCCGGTGTGGGCGCCGGTGTGGGCGCCGGTGTGGGCGACGGGGCCACAGGGACCACCGCGACCTTCGCCAACGGCCCGGTGGCCTCCACCAAGCCTGAGTATATCCAGAGGGCGCGTCCGGCGGGGCAGCAGATCTGCCACCAGGTGCTGGCCTCGTTGCGCCCGACGATGTCGTAGATCTCCTCACCAAACACCTTGGCGATGGCAGGGTAGGTCGTGGATGGTCCTGTGCGTACGTTCACTACACTACCCCTGATGAGTGCCTGTGGCGCTGTCTCGGTTACGGGTACAGGCGTCGCCCCTCCCTCCACAGCAGCGATCTCGCTGACGACGATTTGGCGGTCGTTGAAATCCGGGGCATCCTCTCGTAGCGTGCCCCAGACCTTCACCAGTCGCCCACGCAGGTCGAGAATCTGCTGTTCGACGGCGGCGGTCTGGCCAGCAACTCCATATACCTCGCCGTCATTGCGGACGAAGTAGTCGTCGTAGGCGGGTCTGTCGTAGCTGTATACCGCACCCACCCAGCCGTAGACCTCGGCGTCCTGCTGCGGCGGTGCGGCCTCGATCGCTCCTGCAGCCGCCAGTGTCAGCAATAGCATCAAGGCCAGGATGCGTTGTCTCTTCATTGTCTTTTTCCCTTTCCTTGTCATTTTCCTTCCTGCTCGTTGCCCTCGGGCGAAGCCCATGCAAGTCCAGACATGGCTGAGCGCTGAGGTTCGCTGGAGACGACCCATCAGCGACTTGTTCGTTGCAGCGTCTGCAATACGCTACCGATCTCTTCCACTCTGGGGATGACGAAGTCTACGTCCGCGCCGTTGTCGCCATCCACTAGCACAGTGATCATGTCCAAGGGCTGGGCCGGGCGCAGATTGCGCATGCTGTCCTCTACCAGGATACACTCCGGCCCCTCGGCCCCCAGCATCTCCAGCAGGCGTGGGTAGAGTTCGGGTGCTGGCTTGCTAAGGTAGCCCATGTCCCGTATGTCCAAGATGGGTGAGAAGTGGCGACGGATGCCCAGCGCCATCAGCACCCGCTCGGCATGGGCTCGCGTGCCGTTGGTCCAGATGGCTTTGGACAGGGGGATGGTATCCAGGACACGGTCCAGCTCGGCGTTCGCTCGCAGGTAGCGCTGCACGGGGATGTCGTGCACGTACGCCAGGTAGTCGTCAGGGTCGATGCACTGATGTCGTAGCAGCCCGGCCGTGGTAGTGCCATACTCGACCAGGTAGCGGCGGCGCAGCGCGCTGGCTTCCTCGCTGTCCATCCCCAGCCTCTGCGTCATGTAGCGGAGGATCAGCCGCAGGACTTCTTCCATCACGCCGCTGCCGCGTGGGTAGAGTGTATCGTCAAGGTCGAAGATGACATAACGCAGGGAGTAGGGCATCGTCAGTCCCAGTGGGAATATGGTGTGGCGTTCCAAAAAGGCGGCGGCAGGCGAACCCATGTGCATTGTAACCCCCATTCCGTCAAAAGTCAAGGCGGACTGAATGCATACGGCGCGCAGCAGGTTGACGACTCTGCAAGATGTGCCACAATCGCCAGAACTGAAGACAGCCTTGTCGGCATGGTTGCCGTTGTGCTCGGAAGGTGCTATAATGCCAGAATGAGCAGGTGATCGGCGCCTGCAAGTCCCTACGCCTTCTTTGTCAGCCGAGTCGTCGTCAACTGCTTGGGAGAAGAGTGGATATGCCGCTTCCTCCAGAAATCACGGTCACCGTGCGCCAGGTGAGACCACACCCTGGCAGGGGGGATCAGTACTTCACCGTGACCACCGCCGGCAGCGGTGCCGAGATCTGCCGCAACCTCTTCAGCTATCCATCTGGCCCGCTGATCCACCTAGATCTGCTGTGGACGTCGGAGGAGGGCGTGCGGGGTCAGTCCCGTGGGCTGCCGAGTGGGAGGGCCGGGCGCCAACGACGGCAGCAGCAGGAAGAGAGGATGAAAGCCTGCGGCCAACAGCTCTACAGCCTTATCTTCGGTCACGGCGAGCAGTTCAAGGGGTTTCTGCGGCGTAATGAGGTTGACCACCGTCAGGCCCGCCTGACCCTGGCCCTGCACGGCAACGCCATGGCCCTGTGGAGCGTGCCCTGGGAGCTCCTGCACGATGGCGAAGAGTTCCTGGCGCTCAGTGGACGCTTCCTGTTCGGCCGCGTGCCGCTGGGGTGCGCACAGATGAGCCTGCCTGCAGTGCCGCCGCCGCTGCGGTTGCTGGTAGTGGTCGCTTCGCCCCGTGACCAACCGGAGTTGGAGGGCGACGAAGAGCTCGGCGTCCTGCAGACGGCTCTGGACAGGCCGGTGCGGGAGGGGCGCGTCCAGGTGGAGTACCTGGAAGATGCCACGTTGGACGGGATCGGCGAGGCGCTGCGCCGCTTCCAGCCCCACGTGTGGCATCACATTGGCCATGGAGTCCGTCACAGGCAGGATGGCTGGGACTACCTGGCCCTGGAGGATCAGCACGGGCGGACACGACCGGCGGATATCGGGGATCTCTATCGGCTGCGTCATGGCGCCCGGGAACTGCGGTTAGTGTTCTTGGCGGGCTGTCACACAGCCCCCACGAGCGACGTGGAGGCCTTCCTTGGCCTGGGCCTTGGCTTGCTGCAGGCGGACGTCCCCGCTGTGCTGACCGTGCAATCCTCCCTCCCCGCCACCTCGGCCCGTCGGCTGGCCGGGGCCGTCTATGCTGCTCTGGCTGATGGGCACACCGTCGCCCAGGCCGTGGCACGCGCCCGCATGGCCCTCTGGCAATCGGAGAAGGGGCCGGCGTGTGACTGGGGGGCGCCGGCCCTGTACCTACGGACGCAGCCCCAGCGTGTCATCGACCCCGGTGCGCGCCTGCCGCAACTCGCCGCGCCACCCGCCGCCCAGGACGTGGGCGGGCTGGAGCTGCCCCATTGCTTCGCCGGCAGGAAGGCAGAACTACGGAGGTTGCGCCTGGCGTTGCAGGACAGCAGTGTGAACGCACTGCTCCTGTGTGGCAGCGCCGGGGTGGGCAAGAGCAGCCTGGCGGCCAAGCTGCTGTTGTGCCCGGGGACTGAGATAGATGATGCTTTGGTGATTCGCTGCCACCAGGCCGATCCATTGGACATCCCTGGCCGACTGGCTCGTTTCCTGGAGACGCAGGGCCAGGCCGGACACGCCGAGGCCGCTGCCTTGCTCCTCGATGGTGGCCAGAATCCCGCCGCGCGCGCCCGCGAGGCCGCCGCGCTGGTAGCCAACCGCCGCTACCTCTTCATCCTCGACGGCTTCGAGGGTGTCCTGGATCTGCCTGCCACAGGGGTGAGGGATCGAGGGGGCACTGAGAGGGGCCAAGCCAGCTTCCCCGTCGCCCATCCCATTCTGGCCGGCCTCTTATCTGGACTCCTGGACGCCCGCTGGCGCACGCTCTGCCTCTTCACCAGCCGCTACCGCTGGCGAGGTCTGGAGGAGCATCTACCCCGCGTCACGGCCGCCGAGTTGCACCTGTCCCCGCTTCCCTCGCGCCAGACCATAATGCTCATGGATAGCTTGCCTCGCCTGCGCAGGGAGCCCCTGCAGACCAAACAGGCTCTGTACGACAGGGTGGGCGGTCATCCCACAACCATCACGATGCTGGCGGGCTGGCTGGCCAGCAGGCAGGTGACCGATCTGCCAACTGGCCTCGATGCGGATGCGATACTGCCCGAGCAGCGCGTGGGGCTCCTCCTGCCCACCGTGCTGGCTCAGCTTTCCACCGCCGAGCGGCAAGCGCTGGCCCGCCTGAGTATCCTGCGCACCCGCGCCAACGATGATCTGCTCGCCACCGCTGGGCTTGACAGGGCCAGTGCCGGCCGCCTGCTCGATCTCTCGCTGCTGCAGCGGGTGCAGGCACAGGAGGGGAATCTCTACAGCGTCCACTGCGTGGTGCGGGAGCAGTTGCTGGGGCAAATGGAACCCCAGCAACTACGGGAGCTGCATCTGTGGGCCGCTGCCCACCAGGGCCGGCCCTTCGTGGAGATGGCGCGCCGGGAGGCGGCGCAATCGGGCCAGACTTGGAGCGAGGAGAAGATCGAGCAACGGGCTCGCAGGGATGTTGTTCTGTCCACCGTGCAGCAGACCAGGGACATGACCCTGGCCCGCGCGGCCATGACTGCGGCTTTGGAATGGCAGTACCACCTCTTCGCCGCCGGCGAACGGGAGGCTGCCCGTGACGTCGTCGTCGCGCTGTGGGCCATTCTCGACCGCTGGGGCCAGACGGAGCGGGTCGCGGCCCTTCTGCACCGCCATACCGAAGCATCGGGAACGTGACGCGCCGGTGCCTCTCCCCAAAGTGCGAGCGTCTGGGCGGTTGCACCTGGATCACACGTGCGTCGGATCCATCCGTTTCATCGGCCGACGTCATCGATGGCAAGGAGTTGCACTCCGAGCCCCTGTTCGGGAGTGCAACTCCCTCACATCTGCGGACACTATCCCGTCTCCAATCTCCGATATCCAGTATCCGAGGCCTGCGGCTAGGATTGCTCTAACAGCAAAGGAGGAAGTATCATGTTCTCGCATCTCAGACAACGAATCACCGAACCGTTTCGTCTCTTCGTCATCGCCGCCCTGCTGGCCGCGCTGGCACTGGGCCTGAGGCCAGTGCCGGTGGTGGCGGCGGCGACGATCACAGTCGCCAATACCAATGACAGGGGGGCGGATTCGCTCCGCCAAGCGATTGCCGATGCCAAGGAAGAGCCGTCCGCCGTGACCTCAACTGGCTCGAACGCGCCCGTCAGCCTATCGGCCCTCCTGGCGGGGCCGTCCAATGGGAGCTTCGAGACCGGCGATCTCACCGGTTGGACCGTGGTTGGCAGCGCGGCTCACGTGGAGGTCCTGCAGGCGACCGACTTCATCGCCACCGGCGGAACCAATGACTACGACACTTCGGTCCTTCGTCAGACCTTCACCCTCACCCCAGGCGATGTGCCGGCCACGTTGAGCTTCGACTGGAGCTTCCTGACCGCCGAAGCCCCCACTGGGCCCGATCTTTTCGATGACTTCTTCCAAGTGACGCTTAGCGGCGTTCCAATCGTGGTGGGAAGCCGGCAGATTGGTGGCGTGTCACCCTACCCGGACGTGGCGACCAACGGAGTCGATTACGACGTGACCAGCAGTGGGAGTACGAACGGGTGCAGCTTCGACCACGGTCGGAGCGACTTCCAGACCTTCAGCATGCTCATCACCGACCCGGACACCTACACACTGGAGTTCCTGGTTGCGGATCAGGGGGATGCCTTTGATGATTCCGGCTTGCTGGTGGACAACGTACAGTTGCAGATGGCGGGGGTGACGAATGGGAGCTTCAAGACCGGCGATCTCACCGGTTGGACTGTGGATGGCAGCGCGGCTCACGTGGAGGTCCTACAGGGGTCCGACTTCACTGCGGCCGTCGGCCCACCTCCTGCGCCAACCGACGGTAACTTCTTCGCACTGCTGTGCACCGGCCCTGGCCAGGTTGACCCGACCTCTCAGGGTAACATCGATAGCTCTGGACCTCCCACGCCAACCGACCGCAACTACTTCGCGCTGCTGAGCACCGGCCCTGGCCCGGTCGACGTGACCCCTCAGGGTAACATCGATCTTGATCCTCACCTCACTCCCGAGTACGACACCTCTATTCTTCGTCAGGACTTCACACTGACCTCAAGCGATGTGCCGGCCATGTTGAGCTTCGACTGGAGTTTCCTGACCGACGAAGACCGCACTGCGCCCGATCCTTTCGATGACTTCTTCCAGGTGACGCTTAGCGGCGTTCCAGTCCTGGTGGGCAGCCGGCCCATTGGCGGTGTATCAGCCTACCCGGACGTGGTGGGGATGGACGACGTCGAGTACACGGTGAGTTCCCCGGGGACTACCAACGGTTGCTTTTTCGGAGATGGCCGCAACAGTTTCCAGACCTTCGGGACGCTCATCAGCAACCCGGGCACGTATACCCTGGCGTTCCTGGTGGCCGATCAGGGAAGCGCCGATATAGACTCCGGCTTGCTGGTGGACAACGTACGGTTGCAGAAAAGCACGATCATCGTGGACAAGGTGACCGTCCCCAGCGGCGACACGCAGAGCTTCAGCTTCACCACGACCGGCTCCGGCTACACGGGCTTCAGCCTGACCGACGCCGCCGCCCCCCACAGCAGTGGACTGGCGCCCGGCGACTACTCGGTGAGCGAGACCATACCCAGCGGCTGGGACCTCACCGGCCTGAGTTGCACTTCGGACCTGGGCACGAGCACGACCGACACGAGCTCGCCGCCCAAAGCCTCGATCACCCTGGCCGCCGCTGACACCGTCCGATGCACCTTCACCGACACCAAGCGGGGTCGCATCATCGTGAAGAAGCAGACCGACCCTGACGGGGCGGTGGGCTGCTTCACCTTCACGGGTGACGCCGCAGGGACCATCTGCGACGATGGGCAGATCGTGGTCGCCAACCTGTCGCCGGGCACCTACACCGCTACCGAGGCCGACCCCGGGCTGGACTTCGATCTCACGGCCATCACCTGCGACGACGGCA
>Ga0075114_10001247_pt1 | contig 13846 bp, 8 predicted proteins | sample AntAceMetag02UKM_FD_69784 | JGI IMG/M metagenome (GOLD analysis project Ga0075114, IMG submission 69784) | Saline lake microbial communities from Ace Lake, Antarctica - Antarctic Ace Lake Metagenome 02UKM | ecosystem: Environmental > Aquatic > Non-marine Saline and Alkaline > Saline | place...
TTGAGTGTTTTGCATGATGCAAGATAACCCATGAAACCACCCGAGAAGCAATCTCCCGCACCGGTTGTGTCCAGAACCTTTTTGAGCGGATAGCCCGGAGCAAAGAAATAAAAATCCTTCTTTACGACCATCACGCCGTGCTCTCCCTTTTTGACGACTACGATTTTTGGTCCGTATGTGAGTATCTTCTGGTATGCATCATATAAATAATGTTCCTGTGTGAGCAAACGGATTTCTTCATCATTAATAAAAAGGATATCAATATGTTTAAACATTTCTATTAATTTATCGAGTTTCTTGATGATCCAGTAGTTCATTGTATCCGCAGCAATGATCTTTGGTTTTCGCATCTGAGATATTACATTAAGCTGTATTTCCGGATCGATATTTCCAAGCAATACAAACGGGGAATCGCGCAGATCGTCAGGAATAATCGGGTTGAACTTCTCGAAAACATTTAAGTGAGTTTCCAGCGTAATAGCTTGATTGAGATTCACATAACGTCCTCTCCAACGAAAAGTTTTTCCATCAGCAAAATGTAAAGCCGATGTATTCACTCCGTGCTTCTCCAGGAGTTCCACATGCTTTTTGGGGAAATCCTGTCCGACTACGCCAATGATGGAAACATTATCATAAAGAAAACTTGCTGAAACCGATGAATATACTGCAGAACCACCAAGCACATCGTGCACTTTTCCATGATGATTTTCAATACTATCAAGAGCTATAGAACCAACGACCAGTAAACTCATTATTCTGTATCCATTTCTTCAATTATCACAGTGGCAGGTTTGTTCTTATCATTAAGAATGTAGTCCCAGAATTTTGAAACTCCTCCTGTAGAAAAAAAACGGACAAGCAGGATTAGCAATATCAACAGTATGATTCTAATAATGAGTTTCCAGATCGAAGTGAGGTCTTTATTTCGATAGTCTCTTCGTTTTTTCCATTCATCAGTGAAAAAAGACATATTATATAATATTTTTCAAACCCTCAGCAAGGCGCTGCAGTCCCTCTTCAATATTCTCCATGGAATTTGCATATGAAAAGCGGACATAATTGTTTGCTCCGAAAGCTGAGCCGGGAACAATTGCAACAAAATAATTTTTCAGAATGTAGTTGCAAAAGTCTGCCGAGGAGGTGATATTCTTTTTATTATTTTGTAAATAATAGGAAATGTCGGGCATTGCATAAAAAGCGCCTTTGGGAAGCGTGCATCTTACATTTGGGATTTTATTCAATTCTTTCACAAGAAAATTTCTTCGCTTCTCGAACTGTTGTCGCATCTTCTCAATACTACCGTCATTCTCTGTGAGAGCAACGATGGCAGCTTTCTGTGTCATAGAATTTACATTCGATGTCGTATGACTTTGGATACGGCTTGCATATTTAATGAGCTCTAATGGTCCAGCAGCGTATCCGAGACGCCAGCCGGTCATGGCATATGCTTTGGAAACGCCGTTTATCACAATTGTGATTTCTTTTACTTCAGGGGAAAGCGATGCAATAGATACGTGCTCTTCACCATCATAAATGAGTTTCTCATAGATTTCATCAGAAATAATAAGAATGTTATGTTTCACACATACTTCTGCTATACCAAGCAGTTCTTCTTTGGAGTAGACACTTCCCGTAGGATTATTCGGTGAGTTTAAAATGAGCGCTTTAGGATTGCTCAATGAAGAAAGTGCCTCATCTAGCTGTTGGGCTGTGATCTTGAAATTTGTGCTCATATCTGTGGGAAGCAGGATTGGATGTCCGTCAACCATTTCTACCTGTGATGTGTAGCTCACCCAGTAGGGAGATGGGATAAGCACTTCATCGCGGGGATCGCATATTGCGAGGAGGATATGAATGATCGAAGCTTTCGCTCCGGGAGAAACAAGTATCTGATCTGCCGTGTAATCGAGTCCATTGTCTTTTTTGAATTTCTCTACAATTGCCTCACGAAGTTCAAGAATTCCAGCAGAGGCAGTATAGTGAGTAAAATTTTCATCCAGCGCTCTTTTTGCTGCTTCCTTTATATAATCGGGCGTATTGAAGTCCGGTTCGCCAACCCCGAAATTTATCACATCATGTCCTTCCGCTTTCATTTTTTTGGCAAGGGCAGAAACGGTTAGTGTGGGGGATGGTTTGATCGCACGAGCGCGGTGTGAAAGTAAAGTATTCATTACGTCTCCAGATAATTACAATTCATACACTATTTTGGATAGATCGGCAGTTTTGACAAATGTAGAATGGATCATACGAAGAAGTGCCATGCGGTTTTCTCGAAGCTGCTCATTCTCTACCATGACCATCACATTATCAAAAAATGTATCAATAAAATCTTTTAATTCTACTAGGTCATCAAAACAGGCATTGTAGTTTTTTTCTTCAAAATGAGCTTCATAATGGGGTATGATCCCGACCAGTTTTTGATAGAGCTGGGATTCCTCTTTTTCTTTAAAGAGCGCTTCATTCAAGGGAACGATCATTTGTGAGCTCTCAAGAATATTTGACGCTCTTTTAAATCCAATGATGAAATTTTTGAAATCTTCATGCAATTTAAATTCCTGCAGACTTCTGGCTCGTATCATCAAATCGGGAATATCTGTATGATCTGCTTCAATTACTGCGTTTATCACATCGTAATCGATTCCCGAATTTTCAAGGTACTTACGTATTCTTTGAAGAAAGAATTCGATTACTTCAGCTCTCAAACCTTTATCAGGTTTTTTGAAAGTGGTAATGCTTTCGTCGATAAAATTATCAAGGTTCAGGGTCAGATTATTTTCTGCGAGGATGGAAATAATCCCATTTCCTGCTCTCCTTATCCCGAGAGGATCGCTTGTGCCGGTGGGTTGTAATCCGATCGAGAAACATCCGACAATTGTATCCATTTTATCAGTGATCGAGAGAATGGTTCCTGTTTTTGTCTCAGGGAGAACATCATCCTTGAAACGCGGCAGGTATTGTTCGAATAGTGCTTGTGCAACTTCTTTGTCTTCGCCATCATTCAAGGCATATTGCCAGCCCATGTAGCCCTGCAATTTGGTATATTCCTTTTCTCCAAGAATAAGTGTGGTCAGATCGGATTTGCACAGGTAAACCGCTCTTTCGATCTTATCTTTTTCGTATGAAAGAACATCTGCACACCATTTTCCAAGAGATTTCATTCGTTCGATCTTATCGAAAAGCGTGCCGAGATTTTTTATGAAAGTGATCTTTTCCAGCTTTTCTACTCGTGCTGCAAGCGGTATTTTTTTGTCTGTATCAAAGTAGAATTTCGCATCGCTCAACCGTGCGTTGATGACCCGTTCATTGCCGTAGAGTACTTTGTCTATCGTGTCAGGATTGCTATTCCCAGTGCCGATGAAAAAGGGCATAATTTCATTATCTTTATTCTGAACGGAGAAGGATTTTTGTGTTTCTGAAAGTGTGGTTGTAAGCACTTTTGGGGGCAGGGAAAGAAATGATGTGTCAAAGGTTCCCACGATAACAGATGGATATTCAACCAGGTCGGTCACAGTATCGAGCAGTTCTGGGTTCTCAACAGGTGTGGCATCGATCTCCGCAGCAGCAATCTGAATTTCCTGTTTGATCTGTGCCTTTCTTTCATTTCTGTCTGCAATAACAAAGTGTTCTTTTAATAAAAGAATATATTTATTAATTATATATACATTAATATTATTATGTAATTTCTTAAAACGGTTTCCGAAAGTATATGTGTTGCTGGTTATTCCATCGATCTCAAATTTGAGCAGCTTGTCATTATACAGTGCAAGAAGCCAACGTATTGGACGTGCAAACAGTAGTGTTCCATTTCCCCAATGCATTTTTTTCGGGAAGGGAATTTTTGGAATGACTTCAACGGAAATGGTGCCGAGAACTTCGTGGGTTTGTTTTCCCTTTATGTGTTTTATAACACTGAGATACTCGCCTTTTGGAAGTTCTTTAATAACGATGTCTTTTTCTTCAAGACCATGCTTCTTAAGAAATCCCAATCCAACCTTGTTGAGATTGCCTAGTTCATCATAAGCAATACGCTTAGGAGGTCCCACGATTTCTTCAGAAGAATCTTCTTGAGTTGCGGGAAGACCGGTTATCATTATACATAATCTGCGCGGAGTGGAATAGTGTTTGATCTTCTCAAAATCAAGTTGAGCTTCTTGTAGTTGTGAGGAAAAATATTTCTGCAAGAATGTAATCGCAGGTAGGATGTAAGAAGCTGGTAATTCTTCTGTTCCAATTTCGAAGAGATAGGAGTTACTATTCATGTTGAGGGGGAAATTTTCTGATGGGGTAAAGCGTGTCAAGATTTTGGAATGTTTGTTTCTATTGATACTATAACAATATTAATTGCCAAGAATAATTTCTTTATACAGAAGTTGAATAAATATAAAAAATCTCACCCGTTAATTGGAAATGTTTTTGGGAGTGAAAATCTGGTGTGAATATTACGGATAGTGCAATTCTCTCTTATATACGAACTGTAGTTTAGATTCTCCAACCGGAAAATGAAATACAACGAACTCTTTTTTCAGGCATCTTGGAAAGAACACCTTGCCGCACATTGCTTGATTTGGATGTAGAGAGGTAATCCGCATCGTGGTATTTCTCCACGTATCCAGTTTGCGATTTAAATATTCGATATTTTGTACATGACGCTCATCTTCCCTCTCTTCGTTCTCCCTTTCTTTTTCCCATCGTTTCTCATCTTCCTTCATTTCTTTACGTGTTTTACGTTCACCAATATGGGCTATAAAACCAATGAATCCCAACAATCCCAAAGCAGCATCAGCAAGTTCTCCTTCTGCATATTGAGCTTTCTCTTGGGCAATTTCTTTTTCTATTTCCAATATGGTTTGTTCGGGATTCTTCGCAAAAAACTTATTACTCAGCACTTCAGAAGATATATTCTTAGTTGATTCCAATATTTGGTATTGAGTGTAGTAAAATTTTCTCGGATCAACCAGTACAACTTTATCGGAATGATTAACTATTTCAACGAGAAATACCGCATGTTTTCTGTTTACGATATCAAATACGATATTAGCTGTTATACCATTTGCTGTCTTTGTTAAAATATTTCTTCCCATATACCATTCTGTGGAAGGGGGAACGGGCTGTAATTTTATGACGGATCGTGTTGCACACGACACTAAGACGAGAATGATAAGTACACAAATACTGAGATTTTTTTTCATTACTTTTCCACATTCTTAGCAAAATATTGCTCTCTCAATTTTTTATCATCCTTTTTCGATCAAAACTCTAACACCAATAAAATTTCATAAAAATACAAGTATTCAATTATAACGACTACTTATAAATTTTATGAAAATTTGTCAAATAAATCTCCGATTTCTGAAAAAGCAAAAATGCTTTTTTTATTCGCGTTCCAAAAAGAAGGTGGCAGGTCCGAAGTTGAGAAGGTCAATTTCCATAAGTGCGCCAAATTTACCAAGTTTTGTTGGAACTCCAAGCTCGTTGAGGGACTTGCCAAAATATTCGTATAATGCTTTTGCTTTTTCGGGAGGAGCAGAATCGGAAAAGCAGGGACGGTTACCTTTCTTTGTGTCCGCATACAAGGTGAATTGTGAAATGAGCAGAATTTCTCCACCAATATCTTTCACGCTGAGATTCATCTTACCTTCATCATCCCCGAAGATGCGCAGGTTCACTGTCTTTCTTGCAAGGTAATCTGCTTGGGCTTCGGTATCATTGTGCCCGACTCCCAGAAAGACAAGCAATCCTTTTCCTGTTTTTGAAATAAGTGTGCCTTCCACAGAAACAGATGCGCGGTTCACGCGCTGAATAAGCAGACGCATAGCACCTCCCGAGATTTAATGTTATTAGACTATTTTTTGCTGATGTTTTGTCAACAATCATCAATTTCTTGACGAGAAAAATCAATGTGCTCATACAAGAACTTCCTATGAAAAAGAGCAAAAGAAACATATTTAGACTGAATAAAATATTGACCGTGAAGGGAATGAGCCGACATTTTGGCAATCAAAAGAGGAAGACAGCCTATATACTTTGATACTATCAAATTTTCGCTTATGGAGAGCACACCGCCAATTGACGGAATAAACCGTAAATATTAGAATAATTATGTGTAAAGATAGTAATAAGTTGAGTAGGTATGAAGACTAAATCTGTTTTCTTTATCGGCATCCTGTTTTTTGTTGCAGCAGGTTATACACTTCTGCAGCATAATGCGATACAGGCAGAAACCATCATCAAAGAAGGTGAGGAGAAATCACAAGAGAAAATAGTCGAAGTCATAGACAGCACCGGGAAAATACAGAAAGACACACTCCTCATTGCTACCGATACGCTCTTTATTGAAAAACCGGAACTCGGCATTGTCGATACAATTTCCTATGCTGATACACTAAATCTAACAAAAGAACACGAGAAACAAAAAGATACAATTAAAGTCGTCCCCGACAAAAATATATATCCACAGCGCTTGTCATCTTTTCCCAATTTATTCCATCATACTATTTCCATGCCCCTTATGGCAAAAGAGGACTCTACAGAGGTTGTTGAATACCTGCAGAAGGAAGCATTCCCCCCAAAGAAATTCAATAAATATTTCGTGAACTCTACACTTTACGAACACTCTGACGAAATTGATGTAAGAAAGCACAGGGTGTTGGTAAAAAGTTCATTTGGAGGAGCCCGGGTTCATGCTCCTTTTGCGCTGGGTCTGGAAAACTATTTGAATGTGCGTTTCCGTGAGCAACTCTATGAATATTTATACGAGGATATCGAACAGGCAGAGCAACTTCGTGTTCAGAATAAACAGGCACAGGGAATTATTCCTGATATTGAATTCCCAAAGATAAAAATGCCCAAAGCAATGCGGCGTTTCTTCGGCGATAATATCGGTCGGCTTAAAGTGACCGGTTCTCAAAAAATCACTATCGGCGGCTCGTCAACAAAACGCAAGCCGGAAACAGTTAGTGAGAGCTCAAACAAAGGATTTTTCCCAGATCTCAAAATGGAGCAGAAGCTCAATCTGGGAATAAGCGGAACGATCGGGAAGAAAATAAAGGTCGATGTAAAGCAAACATCAGATGAGTCAATTTTTGAGAAAAACAAGATAAGCATCAAATATGTAGGTGATGAAGATGATCCGATCAAACTGATAGAAGCTGGTGACACACGGCTCTCGCTTTCGGGCTCACAGTTTATCAGCTACTCTGCATCTTCGGAAAACCTGTTTGGCATCAAAGGAGAATTTGAATTTGGAAAACTCAAGCTCACTACCATTATCAGCCAGCAGGAAGGACAACAAGCATCTGCATCTGCCACTGGAAATGCCGTTGAGCAGGAGACTGAGTATATGGATAAGAATTTCGTTCGTAATAAATATTTCCTGTTCGATGAACCGGAATACTTGTTTTTAACTTCCGACAGCTTACCTGTGAATCCAGATACTTTACCTATGACTAAATGGTACTATGATCGCGACAAAATGCCGAAAGACGGTTCAGTCAGTATATTTATTGATGATGGACGCGTAGATCCAAATGATGTAACGGGTTATGACCTTGAGGAAAATGAATATAAATTTTATAAGCTTACAGACCCCATAAATGATTTCATAATAGATTATATAAACTCGCCTTATATGATAGAATTCGGTGTGGGAATTTCAAATAATTATGCGATTGGCGTAATCTACGAAGAACAATCCGGCAAACAATGGGGTAGTTATATAGACGGAGTTCCCATTGTTAAAATGATAAAAAAGAACTACAATGTTGCTGCTGAAGATCTTCCAGATGCAAAATGGGGTTATCAAATAAAGAATATTTACAGCCTCGGGGGGCAGAACATTGATGCCCAGGGATTTGAAGTAAAGATATTCTACGAACCTACTAATGGTGGAGGGAGAAGGGATTACGGCATTGAAGACTCAACAAGTAATGTGCTTCATAAATTCGTTGATATTCTTGATCTTGATACAAACGGAGATGGTATTGTAAATGCAAATGATGAAACCATTGATCTGGAAAAGGGTATTGCTCAATTTCGTATGTGGGAGCCATTCCAACCACACTGGTTCTCGGAATTTGACAGCACTCTTGGAAACCCAATGGTCTATAATGAGCTCGATCCTAATCCAACAGAAATTGCTGATTATAATCCTTTCTATTTGGGTGTAAAATCAAATAAAGTGGGCAGTACCATCAACCTTGGACACATCAATATCATTGAAGGAAGCGAGAAGGTATATGTCGATCGTGTGCTCATGAAAAAGGGTGTCGATTATGATATTGATTATTTCAGCGGGACAATACGGCTCAAAAGTGATGCGGCAAGCGACCCTAACGCTGATGTCAAAGTAGATTTCGAGTACCAGCCCTTTTTCAATATAGACAAGAAAAGCATGTTTGGTGTTCGTGCGGACTATGAATTCAACAACAATGCCAAAGTCGGAGCAACCTTTATGTATGAAGGAGGTTCAACCGGTAAAAGGCATGTGAAGGTGGGTGGTGAACCCACAAAGATATTTATCGGCGATATCGATGGATCAATAAGAGCGGACCTGCCCTTTGTGACCGATCTTGTTGATATGATACCGCTTGTGAGAACCAATGAAAAATCTACTGTTTCTCTTTCCGGTGAAGTTGCAATGAATATTCCCAATCCTAATGCAACCGATAATGGTGAAGCATATATCGATGATATGGAAGCCATCAATGAACTCTTTTCTGTTGGGATCAGCCGTACAGAGTATGATTTTGCAAGTTATCCGGTTGGCATCGACTCCCTTATGGCAGATACCCTGGTTACGCGTATTACCAGGGGTAATTTTAACTGGTATAATCCCCACAATGAATTCCAGAAAAAGGATATCTATCCAGACCTTCCGACTGATGAAGGAAGAGAATATGTGTCCGTGCTGGAATGCAAGCTTGAACCCATTTCCCTGCTTCCTAACTGGGGTGGTATCATGAAGAGTTTTGGGGCTACCGCAGAGGATTTTAAAAGGAAACGCTATCTCGAACTTACCATTAAAGCAGATGACGCGGAAATTGGTGACACACTTTTCATTGATTTTGGAACTATGAGCGAGGACTATTATCCTATAACTCATCCAAATAATGAACTAAATTATGAAGACGAAAATCAGGATGGTGTGCTCGATGTAGGAGAAGATATCGGACTTGATAATGTAAAGGGCACAGACCCCGTGCCGCCCAAAAATCATGATTTTGACGACACTGATGATGTTGACGATGGAAATGACGATTATTCTACTCAAACTGAAATCACGGCTCATGATTATAGCAGAATTAACAACACAGAAGGTAACGGTCGGTTGGACACTGAAGACCTGAATAGAAATTTTGTACTCGATGTCAGAAATAATTATTTCCAATATGCAATTGATCTTACAAACGTAGATCCTGAAATTCTGATTTCGGAATATAATGATTGGATGTTTATCCGCATCCCCTTGCAGGATTCAACTTATTTTCATCCTATAGATACTTTAAATACTTCTTGGAACTATATTCAAAGCGCCCGTCTGTGGATGAAGACAGAAACTTCCGATGACCTTGTAATCGATATCGAGACCTTCGAGCTGGCCGGTAATAAATGGACAGCTTCTACGATCATGGATACGACACTCCACAAACCAGCAGATTTGCAGCCGGATGAAGCATTTGAAGTAGCTACGGAAAATAACTCCAATAATCTCGATTACACTCCTCCTCCCGGTTCATTAACAGGAGATGATGATAAAGAAAAAGAGATCGAGCAGTCGCTTGTCTTGAACATACAAGATCTTGAGCCGGATAGATACATTTATGCAAAGGAAACTTTTTCTGAAAAATTGAATCTGCTCAATTACAGCAAAGTGAAATTATGGGTGTATGCACAACATGCAACGGGACCACCGCCAAATGCTTCAGATACTGAAACAATTATTTTCCGCTTAGGAGCGGACACGCTGAACTATTACGAATACCGCCAGTCTGTACCGGTATATGATGATATGGATTCTAAAATGACCGAGAGCCGATGGCATGGTATTACTATAGATTTTACAGAATTTACTGACCTGAAAAAGAGTGACATGCCGGACACTACGGCACAGATCAGAATGGTAGGTACTCCTTCTCTGGGTTATATCAAGCAGGTGGCAGTCGGTCTTATCCGCCCAGACAGCATGGAAACTACTTTCAGCGGTCGCATTTTCTTCGATGATATTCGTGTGAGTGATCCGTACAGTGAGATGGGAATGGCAGCCCGGTTAACACTTGATTCAAAAATTGCAGATTTTGCAGATATAGTCATAAATTTTGAAAGGAAAACTCCCAATTTTTACTCACTCGGTGCAAGAGCCGGAAGCGGATCGAACAGCTATTCGTATTCTCTGAGAAATAATCTGTATCTTCATAAATTTTTGCCGGACACTTGGGGTTTTAATATACCGGTGAAATTCGACTATTCCTATGGCGAAAGCAAACCTCGTTTCCAGCCGAATTCGGACGTAAAACTCATTACTCCTGAAGAAAAAAGTAAATATAAAACGACAAACGAAACAAAGTCTGCATCGATTTCTCTGCGGAAAAGCAAAGCGTCGACTAACTTCTTTGCAAAACTGTTAGTCGATAATACTTTTATCAGAGCTGAGGTAAAGCACACGAAATCGCTCTCTCCCACAAAGCGGGATACCACGTACAAATATACAGGGACTTTGAATTATGCTTTAAATTTCAACAAAACAAAACATGATCTTAAAATTTGGGAAAAATTCAGTGTATACTATCTTCCACAAAAAATAACACTCAATACAGATTATAATTATACTAAATATAATGCGTGGACCAAACAGAGCCAGGATACGCTGTTCATAAATGATAAAAAAGCGCCCAACCATACACTCAATCCAAAACTCACCGTGAAATACGAGATGTTCACAGATTTTGATACAGATTATTCACTCAATATGACACGCGATCTTGCAAAGAAAAATAAGGTCGGGAAGATTAATGTCGGGGTGGAGACTGCCAGGAATCAGAATGTGACCCTGAAATATGTGCCTGATTATATGAAGAATGTAAATTTCACTACGCAGTATAAAACTCAGTATAAACAAAACCGCAGGGAAAATCTTCAAAATGACACATTGAGTATCCAATATGAAGTCGAAAATGAACGCAGGGCTTCTGCAAGTATTACATTGAAGTTCGATAAGTATGGCGAAGATATTATGAAACTCATTCAGATGGATGAGGTGGAGGAAGAAGAAGTTAAACCAAAAGGGGAATTGATCGAAGAGGAGTACGAAAAGGAAATTGAAGAGATAGATGAAAAAGAGTTAGAAGATAGAGAGAAACAAAAAGAAATAGAGGAGCTTGAGGGAGGTAAAGAAGAACCGAAAAAAGAAGAAATAGTAGAAATTGTCGATTCCGTAAATATAGAAATTGAAACTCCGGAAGGTGAAGAAGAAATCAAAGCATCAACATTCGGATTTAAAACGATAGCAATGTACACCACAAAAGCAGTTGGATTCTGTGTCCAAAAGATTGGCTCGATGGATCTCAGCTATTCAAATACATTCAGGACAAAATACTATGCCCCTCCGGATTCGCTTCCTGATCTCTCTTACCAGCTCGGGCTGCGGGATCAAACATTCGGACAAATTCAAGCTGTAACTCAGATCGATGCAATTTCCGCAAACACACGGACACGGTTTGAACTTTTCAAGATTTTAAGCACAGAGCTTTCTGCAAAATACACACTTGATTTGAATAGTAGTTCCGGCAATAAGACAAAAACAGAATCAGTCACTTTGCCCGGAATCGTTCTTGGTTTTAATGGTCTGGACGATTTTCTTAAATTGAAATTTTTTAAAGGCAGCAATATATCATCGAGTTTTTCACGTATGATATCTAATACAGGTTCAGGATTTTGGGATACCCCGGATCGTACAACTGAAAAGTACCAGTTCAGTCCCCTCGTTTCTTTTAATACGAGGCTATTCAATAAGATAAATGCAAATCTTGGCTTTAATTATAATTTCAGCAACCAGATAAGTTATGTTGAGAATAATAAAAAAACACGAACCGATGAATCAAGTTTCAGCGCAACTTTCCGCTATTCATTCCAATCTGCCAAAGGAGTAAAAATACCCCTGCTCGGACGTTTGAATATGACGAATAAAACTGACATTGATCTTGATATCAGTTATTCGGCAAGTAGTTCTCAATCATTGAATAGTGTGACTGACAAGTGGGATTATTCCATTAATAAGAATACATTGAAGGTTGAACCCAGAGTGGCGTATAATTTCAGCAGAGATATCAATGCCGGACTCACTGCGCGTTATGAAGCACAAAAAAATGTGAAAGAAGGGACTTCGACCACTACTACAGCTATAAATATTTGGGTTGAATTCAAATTCTAACATGAGGGCAAAGGACTACAAACGCCTTATCGCAGTTGGCGATATTCACGGGCAGTTTGACATGCTCCATGAATTGATGGGAAAAATCCAACCTTCACAGAAAGATCTTTTTGTTTTTATTGGCGATTATATTGATCGAGGGCGCCGCAGTCGCGAAGTGATAGAATTCCTTTTAAATTTCGGGAAAAAATATAAAGCGGTTTTTCTTCGTGGAAATCACGAGGATATGCTGTTAGATTTACTGGGGTTGGATGAGAAAGCTATAAACGGTGCGTATTATGAGCGCAATGGCGGAGAATTTACTGCACTTTCATATGGTGACACAGCTTCATCAATCGAAGATCTGGGGCATCTCATCCCGGAAGAGCACCTTCAATTTATTAAGAATACAAAGATATTTTATGAAACTGAGCACTATTTTTTTGCACATGGCGGAGTGATACCCGGTGTTCCTTTTGCAGAGCAGAAACGGGAAGTGATGTTATGGATAAGATACCAGTTCATTTATTATCCGACAGGATTGGATAAGATAGTTGTGTTCGGGCATACTCCGCAGCGAAAAGTATTGATAGAAAATGACAAAATCGGAATAGATACGGGAGCGGGATATTTCAAGAAATTGAGTGCGATCGATTTGTTTACCAAGGAAGTTTTTCAGGTAAATTATACCGGGTAATTGGAATGCGGTCATCTAAGGACAGATTCCCCAACAGGAATAATTGACGATGTGGGGTTGATTATCCTTAATCAGCCGTTTGGAGAATAGTGAAATTTATGAATGAAGAATATCCTAAACGAAAAAAGATCCATATTCCGGGGTTTGATTATAAAGGCAGTGGACACACATATTTTATGACTATTGGTGCATATAGAAAGCACCAACATTTTAGGAATCCTGATATCGCAGACATCGTTGTACAAGATCTGCTTTACCGTTGTAATCAGTTGAACCAAATCAATCTATATTGCTATTGCTTGATGCCGTACCATCTCCATTTACTATTATCACTCAATCATACTTATAAGAGAAGTCTTCAGAATTGGGTTGCAGATTTCAAGAGATTAACAACAAAATTAATACATAAAAATACGAACATTAAAGTTCAAATTTGGCAAAGAGATTTTTATGAACATATTATTCGTAAAGAAGAATCTTTGATACAAAAAGCAAAATACATATTGGATAATCCGGCACGAAAAGGATTATCAAAAGATTGGGAAGGATATAAGTATAGTGGTTTTGTAAAACCATTACCAATGTAGGGTCGATTCCCCGAATCGACCGTCTGGTAAATCGTAAAGTATTTAGGCGGTCATCTGAGGGCAGATGACCCCACATTTATAATTTTATCAAACGATTAAAAATTATACCTTAACGACATTCCCAATCCCTCAAATTCAAGATCTAATTTATTCTTCTTT
>Ga0075114_10001258_pt1 | contig 13791 bp, 14 predicted proteins | sample AntAceMetag02UKM_FD_69784 | JGI IMG/M metagenome (GOLD analysis project Ga0075114, IMG submission 69784) | Saline lake microbial communities from Ace Lake, Antarctica - Antarctic Ace Lake Metagenome 02UKM | ecosystem: Environmental > Aquatic > Non-marine Saline and Alkaline > Saline | place...
CAGAGAGATGTTATCTGATCAGCAAAGCCAGGCCGCGAGCTTAGCCTGATCATACCCTATCCTTCAGCGGGATGCTTGACCGCAGTCTCTTGGCACCCTGACATCCACTGCTGGTCACAAGTCCCCTCTCACAGGCTCCTCTTGCCTGGCCCGTCTTTGCGGGTGAGAGGGGGCGTCCCGACCAACGCCCCCTCACCCGCTCAAAGGAGGAGACACAATGCTGCTCTTGATCATCCCGCGACTGCCGGACTGATTCGCTAGCGATGGGATACTTGCGCAGGAACCCGATCAGAATCACCGCCTGTTTGTGCTCTCGTCATTTACCTGACAGGCGACGCGACGCTGACTCTTGGCAGCCCTGCGGACGGGGCTACCGGCGACCTCGCCACGCGCTCCAACCGCCGGCCCAGAGCCACCAACAGGCAGCCTAGCCCCGACAGCAGCTTGCAGGCCCCGAGAGCCAGCCAGCCTTGCTGATCCACCCCCGCCTGCTGCAGCATGCGACGCATCTCGGCTTTTCGCTGGCAATCCCGCAGCCGTTGCTCAGCGAGGCGTTGCGCCAGGTAATAGTTCGGAACGTACATCTCAGCACCTCCTGATCCTCTAACCAACTGATCCTCGAGCCAAGTCACTTCAAGGTGTAACGCACTTGATCCGCTCCGTACGTCCTATTCGGTATTCAGGTCAGTTTTGGCTTTATCCGTCGTAGAAGCAACATCCCGACCACGATCACCATAACCCCTATTGAGATGGATAGATACACATTGGTGTAGTCCCTTACCCATCCATACGCGACCGAAACACTATTCAGAATCTCTCGCCAGAGCGCCTCGCCACTATCGCCATTTGTCATGATGACAACGCCCTGACCTCTTTTGGGGTAGGCTACGAGGACGCATCTGAATCCTTCGTTCCCGCCAGGATGCATGAAATACAACAAGTCTCCCCCGTCGTCACCCATTACGGGCCCCAAGCCGCGGTCGTCAATCTGTGGAGCAAGCATTTGGTTTGCCATATCCTGAGATAGAACTTCGCTGGATTGTTCGGCGTAGGAGAGCATGATCTCGATGGCGAAGCGCGCCAGGTCAGAGGGGGTCGTCCAGAGGCTTGCCCCTGCGCCCATTTCGGGATAGGTATGCCACTTTCCTTTCAGCGGTTGGCCGTTGGCTCGATGTCCAGTAGCTGCGGCATCCTCACGCTCCTTAGGAAGCGGATACTCAAAGGTGCTGGATATCATACCCGACGGTCTAAGCACGGTTTCTTGCATAATCTCAGGGAAAGGTTTGCCCGTAACATCCATCAGAAGTTGTTGCACGATCATGTAGCCGCCGCCTGAGTAACGATGTTGTGTTCCCGGAACGATGTCTACACGAATAGGTGGAGAATTGGCCGGCGGCTCTCCATCCAGGATCTGCTGCAGAATGGGGATTTCCTCGCCTTGAGCGTAGCCTCCGAATCCGGAAACCGTCACGCCTGCGCTATGGCTTAGTAGACGGCGTAGCGTAACCTTCTCTTGTGCTGTGAACTCATTCTCAGTAACGTGCCACGAGATCAATCTCTCGTTCACGTTCTCACCAAGATCGAGAAGTTCTGCCTCGACATAATGCAGAGCAGCCACAGCAACGACGGGCTTGCCGATGGAGGCGGCTTGAAAAAGCGTGTCGGGTGTAACGGGTTTATTTCCTCCTGCTTCCGACGCCCCATACCCTTTTACCCATTCAACCTCAAAATCGTTGATGACGGCGATGCTGACGCCCGGCACATTGTAGTATTCCATACGTTCCGCAAGCGTCATTCTTTCCCAAAGCGGGTCTCTGTACTCCCTGATCAATCCATTCTCTACCCTTTGGATCTTTCTTTCAATGGACGATACGCTGGACTGAGCGCAACTCGTCGCGAGCAAAATCAGTATCATGGCGGTGAGGAACAGTCTCTTCCACATTCTGTCCACTCTCAACCCAGAATCAACCGAGCTCGCTTGAAGCGGGCCATGGCTGCCAAATGGTGGTGGTCTTGCCCGCGTCGTTGGGGCCCAGGAATCCGAAGATGATGCCGGATGGCACCTCCAGCGAGAGGCCGTCCACCGCCCTCACCGTCTCGAAATCGCGGGGGAGGTTCTCGATACGAATAGCTGCCTCAGTCATCCTGTTTCTCCTCATTCTCGTTGATGACGGTCGGTTCGCATCCGTTTGTGATATGCTTGTGCTGATCATTTGATGTCTCTCCTTTCGTGTTTCGGTTGGAATTTCATCTCGTCCTGTTTATGCCTACAGTATAACACAAACGACTCACTGGCCCATCGGCCATCTGGATGATTTCGCTATTGGCCAGGTAGCTAATCTTCCTCTTGGCCTGATGGCCAATGGGCTGCACGTCCCTGGGTGCGACGTCATCACCTGCCAGGCCGGCCTTGGCTGTGAATCCAATACGATGTGCCCGCGTTTGCTCACTCAAAAGCCGCCAAAAGCAATGAACCAGTGCAGGTCAGATGCCGTGTGGAACAGAACGGCTCCCCAGATGCTCTTCGTCTTCTGCATCAGGAGGGCAAATGCGAAACCCAGGGTAAACACCAGGATCGCAAACACGAAAGCTCCAACCCCCGAAACATACGTGGCGAAAACATGGGAAACCCCAAACCAGATCGCCGTTAGCCAGACAGATGACCACGCGCCGATCACGGGCTGCAGTCTCTCCAAGAAGATCGCTCTGTACCACACTTCCTCCATAAACGCATTGGCGAGTGAGAACGCCATCCACCAGGGGATGTTTGGAAGCATGGTTTCAAAGGCGGCATCTTGACTTCCGGCTATCAGGACGGCCGACGCAGTGAAATTCACAAACGCCAGCAAACCGATCGTGAGGCCCCACTTCAGATTCCCCTTCCGCAGGTAAATCGAACCCATGTCGTCCCCCGCGAGCCTGACCAGAACCAGCATGGGTACCACCCTGAGCAGCGCGTCGGACAGCTTCGCCACCGTGAGGCCTTGTGCCGTTTCGAGAGATAGCTGAAACAGATTCAGCAGCCAATCACGGAGAGCCACTGCACAGTACCAGGTGAGCACATTTGTCAGCGAAGCAGCGAATAACGCAAACGCAACGCTCCAGTATGCGTTCAGCCGTTCGCTTCGCCGCAGGAGGACTGTGGCCGTGAGGAATACGGCCGATAGTCCGATCTTGTACGCCCCACTGGTATTCGTTGGGAAACGTGAGTGGTAATCGACGCCAAAAACGAAGACCAGCAGGCCGCAGATGAGGAGCAACATGAACAAGCCGGTGCGGCTTGCCTGCTCCCTCCAGTTCTTTACCCTGTTCACCCTGTTCACCCTTTTCCCCCTTTCTCCTCGCTGAGACGAGCTTGCTATCCCTGTTCCCACTGAATGATGATTGGCTTCCAAGCAAGCAGCCGCCGCAGTTGCTTGGCCACCCCCAGGAATATGCCGGCACACCCCAAGGCCAGGAGGCCTTGGGTCTCCGCGGCAGCCGAGGGCAGCACGATGGACGAAGCGAACAGCGCCATCCAGCCCAGCAGATAGGCGCCATAGAGGTGCACCACCAGATCAATCCATCGCGTGACCGCAGTCCGGCGCCCGAGGATCAGATGTGCAAGATGCAGCATGAAAGCCGGGCCCCACCAGAGATACAGCCACGGAAGATACAGCGCGAATCCGGGCGACAGCAGCGGCGTGAATGTCGCGGGGTCAGCGGCCGACCTGTATGTACCGACCTTCCCTGGGAAAAAGGTGAAAAGAACAGCCACGGCCACGATGGCGCACATGCTGGCAACTGTCCAGCCTACTTTGATCGTCTCGTCTTGCTTCCGTATGTTCTCCATGATTCTCTCCTTTGCTTGGCATTCAGCTCTCCCCAATGACACCTCAGGTGTCAGACGGAGGTACTGTCAATCTCGTCGACCTGCATCACCGGAGTGTTCTCGCCGCTCGACCCTCTCTTCTTGCTCTCAGTTTTGTCATCTTCTCACAGATGACCCGGCTTGCCCTGTTGCCTGGGTTGACAGTCTTCAATGACTGCCAGCAGACGTTGTGGCGAATCGCATTTGCAAACGAAGGCATCCGCCCCGGCGTCCAGCGCTGTTTGACGCGCCTCAGGTCGTCCGCTGAGGGCGATCACGCACAGCTCAGGGCGAACCTTGCGCAGGCCAGTCAACAAATCCTCTGGCGCCAGACCCGACAGCCCCCAATCGAGCAGCACCAAGTCGGGGCAAGCCGCCTCTGCCTGCCTCAACAGATCCTCAGCATCAAGAGCCTCGCCCATCACTTCCAAGCCTGGCTGTTGTTCCAACAACACGCTCAGGGCGAATCGTACCCTTGGTTCATCGTCAGCAAGCAAGATGCGCATTAACACCACCTCATGAACAGATCGTCGTTTTCTCAATCAGCCTCAATATGACACAGAAATCCCCCGGATGCATTGGCCATCTGGGGGATTTCTGTATTGGCCAGGTGGCCAATCTTCTTCTTGGTCAGGTGACCAACTTGTGCTGAAGGGCCAAGACTATGGCCTCTGCACGATTGGAAACGCCCAGTTTGGACAAGATGTTGCTGACGTGAGCCTTGGCGGTTGAGCGACTCACGAACAACCGCTCGGCGATGTCTGGGTTGCTCAGCCCCTCGACCACCAGGGCCAGCACCTCGCGCTCGCGAGGCGTCAGATCATGGCCCGGTACGGGCTCCTGGCCGGCAGTCTGGATGAGCGCCTGGATTGCCTCCGGGGCCAGGGTAGGCCGTCCGGCATAGGCCTCCCGAATCGCCTCGGCCAAACCGTCGGCCGAGATATTCTTCAGCAGGTAGCTAATGGCCCCGGCCTGGAGCGCCCCCTGCACCAACTCCTTCTCCTGGAAGCTGGTCAGCGCGACAACCTGTATCTGAGGCCACCGTTCTCGAATCACCCGGGTGACTGCCGTCCCATCCATCTTGGGCATCACCAGGTCCATCAGGATCACATCCGGTTGGACCTGTTCACACACTAGCAGGGCTTCTTGGCCGTTGCTGGCCTCGCCCACCAGTTCCAAGTCAGCTTTCACCTTCAAGAACGTCGCCAGCCCTCTGCGGACCATGGCATGGTCATCAACGATCATCACGCGTATGGAATCTGCAACACTCATTGTTGACTGCTCCTCCTCGCTGCACGACGAAGGACAAAAGACGGACGACGAAAGGACATCCTCTTTTCGCCCCTTTCGCGTTCCTTCCTTCGTCCTTGGTCATTCGTCATTCGTCCAGACAACTGTCACCTGCGTGCCACACCCAGGTTGGCTTTGGATCTCCAACTTGGCCCCAATGGACAAAACTCGCTCCTGCATGATGCTCAATCCCATCTCGCCTGGCTCGACATCACTCGGTTCGAAGCCACGCCCGTCGTCGGTCACACGCAGTTCTACGCTCTCCCCTTCTCCCTCTCCATCCCCAGGGGGGAAGCAGCGCAGACTCATCGCCACGTGACTGGCGCGGGCGTGCTTGGCCACATTATTCAGCGCCTCCTGGGCAATGCGGTACAGGGCAACGTGAACATCTTCAGGGAGCGCACACCTACCCTCCACTGTCATCGTGACGGGCACGCCCGTCCGTCCCGTGACGGCTTCACCGAGTTGTCGCAGCAGGTCGTCCAGGCTCGCTTCGGCCAGAGCCATCGGTCGCAGCTCCAGCAACAAGGTACGCATCTCGGCCATGGCTCCCCGGCTCAACTTCCGCAGTTCCTGCAAGAGCTGTCGCCCCTCATCCTGGTCGCTTTCCCAGAGAGCGGGCAGTGTCTCGGCGATGAGGCTGGCCGAAAACAGCGTCTGGGTGACGGCGTCGTGCAGCTCGCGGGCCAACCGACTGCGCTCTTCCATCACGGCCAACTGCTGGGCCTGCTCGTAGAGGCGAGCGTTCTCAATGGCGATAGCCGCCTGGTGGGCCAGGGATTGAAGCACCACCAGGTCACTCTCGTCGAAGGCGTCCGGGCGATCGCTCTGCACATCGAGAACGCCGATGATCTGTCCCTTGGCCTTGATGGGCACAGCGAGCTCCGAACGGCTCTTGCTGCCTCGCATCCAGACGTAGCGCGGATCCTGGCTCACATCCTGTACCATAAGGGGCTCGCCCGTGGCAGCGACCCAGCCCGTGATACCCTCCCGGCCCACTTTGAGCCGTGAGGGTTCGAATTGAAACCGAGAATCATCCCACACGATACCGGCCCCAACCTTGTAGACCACCTCATCACCTTCGATCAAGCCAATACCCACGTGATAGTAACCGAAAGCCTCTTGGATTAGCCTGGTCATCTGGGCCATCAACACATCAACGGCCAAGATGGAGGTCACCTGGCGCCCTACCTCGCTGATCACGCGGAACTGCTCCGCCCGTCGTTGCTCGGCGTCGAAGAGCCGCGCGTTCTCGATGACCACAGCCGCCTGGTTGGCCATGGCCAGCGCCAGCTCCCCCTCATGATCAGTGAAACGACGCCGCCTGGGCGGGCGGGTGGCAAGCTGCATCGCTCCCAGCCTGCGCCCTCCCACTTCGATGGGCACCACCAGGGCCGATTGAAGATCCAAGAGATTGGAGGGGCTGAGGTGTGGTTCCGAGGGCACATCCTCGATGATAAGTGGCTGAAGGGATTCGAAGACCGTCCGCCGCATCCTCTCGCTCGGAGAGAACCCCACCTCATGGTCGGCCTCAGCAAGATCAGCCAACGCGGCGGCTACTTGATTGTCGAATCCAATGTACACCGCCGGTCTGAGGGTCCCCTTTGCCTCATCATACAGCAAAATGCAACAGCACTGAACGTCGAAGACGTCCACCGCGTACTCAGCGGTCAGGCGCAGCACCTCCTCCAGGTCCAGGGTGCCGCTGATGAGCTTGGCCATCTCGGCCAAGAGGGTGGCTTCCCGCCGCCGCTCGCTCTCTGCCTCGAAGAGGTGAGCCTTCTCGAGAGCCGTGGCAGCCTGGTTGGCAAAAGCTACCAGGAGGTCCAAATCGCTCTGGTCGAACTTCCCTCTGCCCCCTTGTTTGTCCACAACCACCAAGGTACCCATGACCTGGTCCTTGCTGGTCAAGGGGGCTAGGGCGGCATTCTGGATTTGCTTCTTTGTCCCATCTTTTCGCTCCTTTCGCGTTCTTTTCTCCATCAGTGCAAGCCCGCGTCGGTCCACCCGGCTGTCGTCTTGGAGTTGGTCGGATATGAGTGGTTGGTTATGGAGGGTTACCCAGCCAGAGAGGCCACCTTCCAAGGGAGAACGACTGCCAACTACAGAAACGGCAAAGCCAGTACAGGCTACCGCCTCATCTTCGTTCTTCTCCCAATCAACCAGGTTGAGAATACCCCCATCAGCCTGCAAGAGGGTGGCGGCTTGTTGGACGATGAGGTTCAAGAGTCTGTCTAGTTCCAGGGTGCTGGCAACGGCTCTGGTGGTCTCTTGTAGAGCGGAGAGTTGGGCCAGTCGGTTCTTGGTATCCTCGTAGAGGCCAGCGTTCTCGACAGCCACTCCGATCTGATGTCCGATGGAGGTGAGCAACTGAACATCCTGGTCGGTGAACTCACGGTAGCCACGAGTGATGGCGAACAGAGTGCCCAGCACCTTCCCCTTAGAGATCAGAGGCACGCTAGCCAGGGAGCGGAGCCTTTCCTCCCTGACCACCATGCGGGAGAGCCGAGGGTCTGTAGAGGCATCCCTCACTACCAGGGGCTGGCCGGATTGGGCCACGTGTCCGGAGAAGCCTTCGCCTACCCGCAGCCGATCTATCCCCTCAACGAACCCCGGGCTGAACCCTCGCTGAGCGGCGATGGTCAGCACCCCATCATCTTCTTCATCCAGGAGATAGACTCCCCCAGCTTCGATCTCCATGACCTGCAGCGTCTTGTCCAGAGCGTCGTCCAGGATCTCATTCAAATCCAGGGACTGGCTCACCGTGGCAGCGATGGCGTTCAGGGTCGCCATCTCTTTGGTCCGGTCAGCCACCTTTTGCTCCAGGTGAGCGTACGATTCCTGGAGATGTGCAGCCATGCGGTTGAATTGCTCGGCCAGTTCCTCGATCTCGTCTCCTGTCCGGGCGCTGATCGTCTGGCCGAAATTGCCTCCAGCCATCTCCTGGGCGGCACCGATTAGCTCCGTGATCGGCTTTGTGATCCGCCTGACGCCAAATGTAACGACGATAGCAGGTATCACCACACCCAGCACCAGCAGCAACAGCAGGAAGCGCTGGTAGCCTCGAATGCCACTGGTCAGCGCAGCCCAGGTCTCCTCGCCAACGAGACCCCAAGGCGTGCCCGGCACTGGAGCGAAGCTGGCGACGATGTCCCGACCCTCCACATCGCGGGTGCGCAACGCGCCCACCTCTCCAGCCAGCACCTGTTGCACTGTCGCTTGGCTGGAGAGGCTATCCCCAATCAGGTCGGGGTCAGAATGGTGAATCGCCCGCCCCGCGCTGTCAACCAAATAGGTGCTGCCGCTCTCGCCTATACTAAGCCTGGCAATGTCGCGGTAGAAGGGATTGGTCGCGGTTGCGCCCAGACGAAACATGCCGGCCATCAGTCCCAGGAACTGACCTTGGTCTCCCTTGATGGGCACGCCGACGACGATGACCTCCGCTCCCTGCGGTCCGTCAGCCACGATGTCCGAGAAGACCGACCTTGGCAAACGCAGCATGTGGCGGAAGTAGGAGCGATTGGACCAGTTCTGCCCCAGGATCTCTGTCCGCTCCGGCTCTGCGGCCACGACCGTACCCTGATTGCTGAGGATAAGCACACCACCGTCGAAGACCTCGAAACGGCTTCTGGCCCGCATCAGTACGTCACGCTGGACGACCAAATCACTCTCGTCGGCGTAGGCGATAGGCGGCAAGCCACCCAGAAGACCGGCGTATTCGGTGAGGAGGCCAGTGTATTCTGTCAAGACTGTCGCGAACTCCCCTGCCGAGAAGCGGGCCAATTCCTGGTTTCGTACGATGACCAAGTCTTCTGTGACCCGTTGGTAGGCGCTGAAGGTGACCCAGGCTACTGCGGTGAGGATGATGGCAGTGGGCACAAAGGACCAGGCGAGGATTTTGTTGCGGAGGCTCCCCCATCGGATTCCGAACAGCATGACTGAACTCCTATGACGACGCGGGTAGATATTAGATACCGGATATTAGATTGCGGAGGTAATTGTTTCCTTCTTTCGCCCCTTTCGCGTCCTTCCTTCGCTCCTTTCGCGTTCCTTAGTCAGCCAACCACACGTCATGCAGATTGATGCGGCTATCGGGGCTGGGCTCCCAGTTGTGCACCCTGGCGGAGGCGGCCTCGATCTCCTGGGGCACGTAGAGGAAGACGGCCGGTGCGTCCTCGTAAATGATCCACTGCATCTCGTCGTAGATCTCTCGGCGCTTCTTCGGATCCGGCTCTGAGGCTCCTGCCTCGATCAATTCGTCTACTCTGGGGTTGGAATAGCACGAGAAGTTGCCCCTGCCGGCGGGAGTGCCCTCGACATAGGTCTGCCACTTGGCCTCCACATAGCCCACCGGATCAAAGGCCGAATCGCCCCAATCGCGCAGGAAAGCCTGCCGCTGGCAGTTGAGGAGGAGCGGCTTCACCTCCTCGTAGTCCCAGGTGCGCACACTGACATCCATGCCCAGCGCCCGCAACTGCTTGGCCACGGCCTCGGCGATTTCCACATATGGACCGTAGGCATCAATCACAAAGCAGATATCCTCGGGCCTGTATCCGGCCTCATCTAGAAGCGCTTTGACCTTCTCCAGATCATGACCGTAGGGCGGCAGGCTGGGGTCAGCGTAGAGATTGGCAGGGGAGAGCGGGCCAGGCAGGACAACGCCGTAACCGCCGGCTACCTCTGTCAGGATCTTGCCCGTATCCAGGGCATAGTTCAGCGCCCGGCGCACACGCACATCGTCGAAGGGTGGAGAGGTAACGTTCAGATCCATGAACTTGGGGCGTGTGCCCATCGTGGTCTTGATCGTGATCTCGGGATTGCCGATAAGCTGCGGCACCAAAAGCGACGGCACATCCTGGATGATATGCACCTCTCCGGTCGACAAAGCATCCACTCGCTCGCTGGCTTCCGGGATCATGCGAAAGATCACCCGCTCCAGATAAGGAGGCCCCACCGGTGGCAGAGCATCGGCCCCGCCGTAGTAATCGCCGAAACGCTCCAGAACGATCTGCTCGCTCGTGTCTCCCTCGACAAACCTGAAAGGGCCGGAACCTAGCACCCTTCTGGCAAACCTGGCGTTGCCGGCCCAGGCCAGATAATCATAAGGCACGATCTGGTTGTGCACAAGCATCTGGAGAAAAACGGGCCAGGGGCTCTTGAGGTTAAAGCGCACGGTATTCTGGTCTACCCTCTCTACGCTTCCCACTTCCTGGACAAAACCCCTCCGCTGCGCTCCAATGTCCTGGTTCAGGATGCGCTCGAAGGTGAAGACCACGTCGTCCGCTGTCAGCGATTCGCCGTTGTGGAACTTCACGCCTGGCTTGAGATCGAATTCGACAGTCTGGCTATCCACCCAGCGGTACTCCTCGGCCAGTTCCAAGACGACCTCGTTGTCCGTGGTGCGGGTCACCAAGCCGTCGAAGATGTTGCGGATGACGGTTTCCGTGGCCCGGTCGCTGTAGGCAGCCGGATCCAGGGTGACGACAGAGGTGGCAGCCATGCCCACGACCAGCGTGCCGCCCTGGCGCGGAGCCGAGACCGGCGTGACAGCTTCCTCTACGACGCTCGCCTTCTCGGCGACGGCAGGCGTCGACTGGCCGCAGCCGGCCAGGATCACTGCGATGACGGCTATGACTGCCAGATACAGGAATGCCCGGCCAGCCATGTGGAATAAGCCCCAGGTCTGACTGCGAACCCCGCGACCTGGGTATTCCACATGGCCAGACGGCCTCGGGCAGCCAGCCCGGTGAAATAGTGTATTCACAGGGCCAGCCCGGTGAATAGTGTATCTCACGGGGCCAGCGCGCACCGACGGTCGACTCTCGTGCTCGCGATACACGCCAACGTTCGAAGGCGGGAAACGGATGTCACGTGTGCGCACTTCTCATCTTTTCGCTCCTTTCGCGTTCTTTAGCCTGTCGTTTGGCCTTCTCCCGTTCCCTCTTGCTGCCAGCCCGCGCTGTTCAACTTCCTCAATTCCACAAGGATCTCCCTCAGGAGCAGAAGCTGCAAGCGACGCCACTGGACGTCGCTGGCCAGCTTTCCCCACTTGATAGGGTCATCCGAGAGATAAGGCTCCACCAACTCTGCGACATCCCGACCCATGTCTCACCTCGCTCAGCAAACGAAGACGATGCCCACGGTGACCGCACATGGTACCTGACTGAGGTCATCCAGCAGGGCGTACGCTTCCCAGCCCACCTTGTTGATCAGGCTAATCACGTCTATGCCCATCGCTTCCATCGCCGGCCGCGCCCGATGAGGAAAACGGCATCTGCCACTGTCCAGGAATTGGCAGATCATCCCCTGGCACAGGTAGTCCTTGCAGGAACCGCCCCCGAACCCCATGGCCAGATGATAGCCATCCTTGTAGGCCTACCGCTCCAGTGCATAGATCTTTTCGCTGCCACGGCGGTGAAAAGAAAGCACACGCCGTTTCTCTGCCTTGGTCTTCCCTCTTCCGGGGACGTAGTCTTCCAGAGGTTCCACGTTGCATTTGAACAAGATCGCTCAAGAGAAACGGTTCAGCGCTTCCCGTGTCAGATCCAGGTCCGGAGCATAGGGAGGACAGTTAGGGGTTTCTCCGGCTCGGAGGCAGCGGGGTACCAGGCATTTCAGCCGCACCCGCTCGTCAACGATCACGTCGATGGCCGGAATGATCACCGCATCTGAAGCGCCCGACTCCAGCGCCAATGTGCGGTAGCGCTGCAGATTGGCCTCGAGGAGCTCCTCGTTGGTCGCTCTGCCCAAAGGCGTGGGCGCTGCCTCGTGTGTCGTCATTGGTCTGGCTCCTGTTCAAATCCTTGATGTTCAAATCACTGAGATGAGGGTCTCTTCGTCCAGTTGGGCGAGTTGGTTGCTATCGAACGACAAGGCCATGATGAACCCAGTATACCACCAATGCGTTGGAAGAGCAATGTTAGAGTTGCTGGCGGATGCCCTTGGCCTCAGTAGTTAGGGAAAAAGCAACTTAGGTCTTGACAAGTGGCTCAAGGAGAGGTAGTCTGCTACGACGCGGACAGGGGTGATGTGCAAGAAGGCTGGCCAAAGCGAACCCTACACCTGCCGCCGCGGGCGATACTGGATGGCCTCGGCCAGATGTGGTGTCTCAATGGATGCAGACCCAGACAGGTCAGCAATGGTCCGGGCCAGCTTGAGGATGCGCCCCTCAGCAGGTGCACCCCGAGCATCGTCGAGGGGCGCAGGATGCAGAGGTAGGCGCGGGCGCTGAGGTGTAGTTTCTGCACCGCCGCCCGAAGCAACCCTTTGCCAGTATCATCCAGCACGCAGATCTCCCATATCGCGGCCGGACCCCTCGGCGGGCTCGGGCAGGTCACATCGCTCCGTCTCGCTTGACCATGACTGCCATAGTGACCCGCGCAAACCAGCAGGAGTGTGTGCCAGCGACTATGACGGCCTAGCTTTGCGATCAGCCTGAGGGGCTGTGGCTGACAAAGACACACTGCCCAAACGCTGTACTCTGCACAAGCCGTGGTCGCCGTACCGCGAGCGGTCGGGCGCGAAGAAGCACGAGCTACTGTGTCCAGGGGTTGATGACTGACACACCGGAGTACGCGAAATGGTCCTCGTTGCGCGTGACCAGGTGCAGCTTCCCCTGCAAAGCAACCGCTGCGATCAGAGAGTCCATTGCTGGCATTCTTCTACCCCGTTTCTCAAGAGTCGCAGTCAGTTCTCCCCAGACAAGCATGACTTGTGTGTCGATGGGCAGGATCTTATCTTGGAAGCGGATCAGCAGATCGTCCTCCAGCCACTCTGCCAGCGTACTCTTGCGTTTTGAATCGGCGAGTTTCTCAATTCCCTTCTTGATCTCGCCTATCGAGATAGCGCTGACAAAGAGCCTGTCCTCGTCAATACTGTCGACCCACTGAACCACGCCAGCATCCGGTTGCCTGGCGACGAGTTCGGAGATCACGCAGGTATCAAGCAGGTAGCTCATAGCTCGACATCCTCCCGGGCATCGCTTCTGTCTCGGGCAAGATCGATGTCGAGCCCTACGAGTGGAGAGTGCCGGAAGAACTCGGAGAGACTCCCTCTGGACGCAATCATCTTCCGATACTCCGCATAGGAGATCACGATAGCTACCTCTACACCACGCTTGGTGATGATCTGAGGACCACTACCTACGGCGTTTTCGACGACACGACTGAACTTGTTCTTCGCTTCCTGTAGTTGCCAGGTCTGAATCATGGCCACCTCCTATCTAGACTGTCTAGATTGTATCACGAAAACCCTGATCTGTCAAGTGGATGGCAGCAAGCCGCGTACGGTGTGGCAGGCAGAAGTCAACACGTATGTCTACGACTGCGCCAGGAATCAGACGAGGCGGACGGAGCGTGGGCACGAGCGCTACTCTCTGACCTACGGCCGAGAGCCGACACAAGGCGTGGGGAGAGACGCGACACACATCGGGCACGACGCCGACGAGCTATCGGTTCACGGGGCAACGTGAAGAGGCCTACATTCAGCGGGCTGCAACCTGCCCTGAGCGCGCCGAAGGGACACGCTTCTGGTAGCGGCTGGTCACCCGCATGGAGCAGGTGCATTCCTCACAAGCCCAGCTAGTGTTTGACAACTTCACCCCTTCGTGCTACAATCTCGCTATGATGAGCACAGAAGCGACCATACTGATT
>Ga0075114_10001262_pt1 | contig 13773 bp, 12 predicted proteins | sample AntAceMetag02UKM_FD_69784 | JGI IMG/M metagenome (GOLD analysis project Ga0075114, IMG submission 69784) | Saline lake microbial communities from Ace Lake, Antarctica - Antarctic Ace Lake Metagenome 02UKM | ecosystem: Environmental > Aquatic > Non-marine Saline and Alkaline > Saline | place...
CCCCGACCAGCACGCCGACGCGAACGTCCACCCCGACCGTTACCGCCACCCTGTGCCCAGGTGAATCGATCCACGAGACCAAGACCATCCACATCCCGCCGGCTCCGGCGCGGGCCGACATCGTCTTCGCCTTCGATGCCTCGGGCAGCATGAGCGACGAGATCGGTTCAGCTCAGGCCAACGCTATCACCATCATGAACAACCTGGCCGGGCTCATCCCCGACGTGCAGTTTGGGGTGATGGACTTCCTGGACTACCCGATCTCACCCTATGGGGGGGCGAGCGATCACCCGTACCTCTTGCGTCAGGCCATTACGGGCGACCGTAACGCCGTCCAGGGGGCCATCAACGCCATCACCACCGGCTGGGGCGATGACGGGCCCGAGGCGTACACCCGAGGGCTGTACGAGAGCTACGCCGATCCCGCCATCGGCTGGCGGCCGGATGCCCGCCGCTTCCTGGTCATGTTCGGTGACAGCGTGGCCCACGACGACGACCTGAACGCCGGGGTGCCTAGCCCGCCCTACCTGCCCGGTCAGCCGTGGCAGACTGGCTATGCACCCACTTTCCTGGACCCGGGGCGCGACGGTCAGCCGGGCACGTCCGACGATCTGGACTTCCAGGCGACGCTGGACGGAATGCGCAATAACAATGTGACCCTTCTTGCCGTCACCAGCGTGGGAGGGCTGGCGACAGGACCCACTCTGGATGGACTGGTGGCCTATTGGCAGAATTGGGCCGGGCGGACAGGCGCCGGCGGCAGCGCGGTCAAGCTCGCCAGCACCGCCGACCTGCCCAGTGTCATCCAGTCGCTCGTCACTGCGGCCAGTCGTCGTATCGGGCGCCTGGCGTTGGAGACCGACCCGCCCCAGTACCAGAGCTGGATCCAGTCGGTACCGCCGGAGTACACCGACTTGGATGTCCCGCCGGCCGGGCTGACGGTTGACTTCCAGGTCACCATCAGCCCACCGCCAGGCACCCCTTCTGGTACCTACACTTTCGCCATCAAGGCCATCGGCGATGGGGCCGTCTACGGCGGCCAGGGGGTGACTATCTACGTGCCGCCGGATTGCGAACCCACGCCGGGGGTGGTTTGGAAGTCCGGCGGCTGGACAGACTACGCTCCCAGCGGGATGCCAGATTTCGATCAACGGCAGGATCAATGGGACTACCCGCCGGGCAGCGGCAACTGGTCCTACTGCGGCCCGCTGGCGGTGGCCAATTGTCTGTGGTGGTTCGATTCCAAGATGGAGCCTCAGCCAGTACCACCACCGACGATCAACGACAACTATCCCTTGCTGCAGTCGTACAATCCTGGCCAGTGGGATGACCATGACCCAAGGAACCTGGCGCCGTTCGTGGAAGATCTGGCCTGGCGGATGGATGCCGACGCGCAGCGAACCGGCGATCCTTCTCATGGGCCAGGAACCTACACGGACGACATGTACGACGCCGTCCTGGATTACCTCACCGACCACGGCCTGGCCGAAAACTACGAGGTCAAGCTGGTTCGGAAGCCTACCTTCGAATGGGTCGCGGCCGAGGTCGAGCGCTGCGAGGATGTCATCCTGCTTATGGGCTTCTGGACAAATCAGTCCGGAAGCTGGGAGCGTTTGGGCGGTCACTTCGTCACTTCCGCAGGCGTGGATTCGGTCAATCGCCTCATTGCCTTTAGCAACCCCATCAAAGACAGCGCTGAATCTGGCTGGCCCGGACGGGTACTCAATGGCACGTTGATCCCGCACACTCCCATTCCTGGTCACGACTCCAACGTGCATAACGATGCCGGCAACATCTCCCATGACATCTACGATGCTGTCAGCACCGATAGCCCGGGCGGCACATGGGGTCCGGCGCAGTATGTCGAGAGTTATGCGGCTATCCAGAACTTCGTTGGTCAGAACTTCCCCCGAGACTTCCCCGATCGCTTCAGGCCCAAACAGCAACCACAAGCCTACGTAGATACGGTAATTCAGACCGAGGTCGAGTCTGCTATCGCCATTTCGCCCGTTTGCACTGTGGAAGGCACCAAGAAGGCCAGCCCTGATCAGGTGAAACCTGGGGAAGAGGCAGTGGTGGTCTTGACCATCACCGGCAACGGGGACTGCCCTCTCATCGAGCGGCGCGCCGACGTGATGCTGGCCATAGACCGCTCCGGTAGCATGCAGGGTACGCCCCTGCAAGACGCCAAGAACGCAGCAAAAGCTTTCGTTGATAGGCTGGACCTCAGCCCATTAGGAGATCGGGTCGGCCTGGTGTCCTATGCCAGTTCCGCCACTACTGATCATCTGCTGAGCCCCAGCGCGGGAACCGTTAGATCGGCCATTGATGGGCTCGGCGCTCAGGGTAGGACTAACATCGCCGACGGCATCAACAAGTCTCAGGAAGAGCTGGAAAGCGTGCGGCACATTTCTGACCATAGGCCGATCATCATCCTGCTGAGCGATGGCAAGCACAATGAGCCACCTGGAACTAGCCCCCAGCCAGCGGCGGATGCAGCCAAGGCCAAGGGGACGCGCATCATCACCATCGGCCTGGGCAATGATGTGGACGAGGCAGAGATGCAGGGTCTGGCCTCCTCTGCCAGCGACTACTACCGTGCGCCCACTAGCGACCAGTTGCGGGACATCTACGAGCAGATCGCAGGCTCCATCCAGGGAGTGCCCGCGAGGGACATCATCCTGGTGGACCAACTCTCCGCCGATGCCACTCTGGTACCCAACTCCTTCACCGGTTCGCCGCTGCCCAGCGTTAGCGGCAAGACTTTGACCTGGAGAATCCCTGTCCTCGGCCGGGATGAGACGAAGACCTTCACCTATCGGATCAGAACCTCACAGACGGCACAAGGACAGGTCTGCCTCAACGCATCAACGAGTGCCACCTACATCAACTCCAACGGCCATGACGCTGTTCTGGTCTACCCGCCGGCCTGTGTCACCGTCAAGCCTCAACTCCATGACATCTACTGCAAAGACCATCCCACAGATGACGGGTCTGTGCCTTCCAACCGCAACGGCGAAGCCTGGTGGGCCAGCCCTGACATCTGGGTACGTCATCAGCAGGATGGGGTGGAACAACATCAGAACCCGCAAGGCGGCCAGACGAACTACGTCTACGCCAAGGTTCGCAACCGAGGGAACGTCACCATGACGGGGATCAATGTTGACATCTACTGGGCTGTGGGAGCGGCATCCATCACCTGGTCCACTGACGGGACGTACATCGGCACAGCGACTATCGCCAGTTTGGCGCCGGGCGAGGTCAGGAAGGTTAGCATTCCCTGGATGCCGGCAACGTCTGGGCACTACTGCTTCCTGGCTCGCATCCATTCGGCTCAGGATCCCGTCAGACACGAGGGGCTGGTACCCTTTGACAACAACCTCTGCCAGAAGAATGTGCAGGTCATCGAGCCACACGGGGGTTGGATAGATAACCCTGTCGTCATCCGCAACCCGCAGAGCGGATCTGTACACACCGATATCACGATCAGCTCAGCCAGTTTCCCGACGCAGGGAGCAGCCACTTTGGACTTCACCGATCCGACCCTGTTTCATCGCTGGCAAGATGCTGGAGGCGATCTGCAGGGAGGTGAAGTGATCCCGGGCACCACCTCTGTGCGCCTTGACGTGAACCCTGCCGGAGGCACAGGAAGCATCGCAGTCACCATCGGCAGGGTCCCTCTGAGCGCAGGCCAGGAGAGCACGATCAGTCTCGGGCTGGAGGCTCCTGCAGAAAGCGAGGCGCAAGTGGAGGTGCGGCAGAAGATCGGTGGCGAGGATGTAGGCGGGACCATCTACCGGCCACCTCTGTCGCTTCGAATCTACCTGCCCATCACCGTGAAGAACTGAAAAGCGACACCGCACGACGGGCCATGCTTCGCCGCCTGTGGTAGATGAATATAGAAAGGGCCAGCAACTCTCTCGGAGTTGGTGGCCCTTTCCTGTCCTCGTGAAACCAGAACCCAGCCCAAGACTAACTTCCGCCGCGCAGCAAGCGTCCTGGGTTGCGCCTCCCGCTGACCGGTGGTATAATAGTGACCGCCGGTCAGTCTCACATCACACCGCGCTCATTCGCTCAACGTTGAGGACACCACAACAAGCCATGGACTTCGCGCTCTCGCCCGAACACGAGATGATCCGCAAGACGGTGCGCGACTTCGCTGAGAAGGAGATCCGCCCCGTCATCAAGGAGCTCGACCGCCAACAGATCTTTGATCGCAGTCTGCTGCCCAAGATGGCCGCCATCGGCCTCTTGGGCATTTGCGTCCCGGTGCGCTACGGCGGAGCAGGGATGGACTATCTCTCCTTGGCGCTGGCCTGCGAGGAACTGGAGCGGGTGGACAGCTCCTCCCGCGTCATCATGTCGGTGCACGTAGGACTGAACAGCCTGGCACTCCTGCAGTGGGGCAGCGAAGCCCAGAGGCAGCGGTACCTGGTTCCCCAGGCGAGAGGCGAGAAGATCGCCGCCTTCGCGCTGAGCGAGCCCGGCGCGGGCTCCGATGTGGCCGCGCTCAGCGCCACCGCCCGCCGCGAAGGCGACCACTACGTCCTCAACGGCGAGAAGATGTGGATCAGCCTGGCGGACGTGGCCGACAACTTCCTGTTCTTCGCCAAGACGGACCCGCGGGCCAAGCCTGCCTATCGCGGTATCAGCGGTTTCATCGTCGAGCGGAACTTCCCTGGCGTGACCACCGGCAGCATTCACGGCAAGCTGGGCGTGCGCGCCGGCGACACTGGCTGGATACACTGCCAGGACGTGCATGTGCCCGTCGGGAATCTGCTCGGCCACGAGGGAGAAGGGTTCAAGGTCGCCATGAGTGCGCTGGACAACGGGCGCTACACCGTGGCAGCCGGCGCGGTGGGGCTCATTCAAGCCTGTCTGGAGGCTTCCCTGTACTACGCCCGCGAGCGCAAGACGTTCGGCGTGGATCTCGGCCGCCACCAATTGGTGAAACGTATGATCGCGCTGATGGCGCAACGAGCGGAGGTGGCGCGGCTCCTGGTCTACCGAACTGGATGGATGAAGAACCAGGGGCTACGCAACACGCGGGAGACGTCGCTGGCAAAATGGACTGCCTGCGACGCGGCCTTCGAAGCGGCCTCCGATGCCATCCAGATCCACGGCGCCTACGGTTACTCGGACGAGTACGACGTGGAGCGCTACATGCGCAACGCCAAGGGTGCGGTGATCTACGAGGGCACGCGGGAAGTGCACATGCTTATGCAGGCCGATTACGCGCTGGGGTACCGCAGCGACAAGCCCCTGCGCTGTGAGTTGCCAGCCTATGACGCTGAACGCTGGCAAGCGGAAGCCGGTAACTGGTAAATTGGTGCATTGGTACATTGGTAGATTGGTGGGAGGACTGCCTGCCTACGCACCAGTTTCCCAATCTACCATCTACCAGCCTGCCAACCTACCAACATCAGAAGGGAGGGACATCATTGAACGCCATCGTTTGTGTCAAACAGGTGCCAGACACGGCGGAGCTGCCCAAGGTGGAGCCCACCGACGTCGCTGAAGGCACGCCCAAGGTCACCCGCGTGGTCAATCCCTGGGACGAATACGCCATCGAAGAAGCGCTGCTGCTGAAGGAAGCCCACGACGGCAAGGTCACGGCGCTGAGTCTGGGGCCACCGGAGGCCGCAGAAGTACTCAAGACTGCTGTGGCCATGGGTTCCGATGAAGCTGTCCTGATCTCAGACTCCGCCTTGGGAGATGGCGATGCCTTGACCATCGGCTATGCGCTGGCCCAGGCTATCGGCCAGATCGGCGAGTACGACCTCATCCTATGCGGCAAGGAGTCGGTGGATGGCAACAGCGGGCTGACGGCCTCGACCGCCGCCCGCTACCTGGGCATTCCCCAACTCACCTACGTGGTCAAGATCAGAGAAGTTGACTTCGACGCACGGACCATCACCGTGGAGCGGTTGGTGGAAGAAGGTCTGGAGGTAGCAACCGCGCCGCTGCCGGCAATGGTCTCCGTCACCAAGGGGATCAACGAACCCCGCTACCCCAGCTTCCGCGGCATCCGCAAGGCAGCCCGCATGGAGATTCCTAGCTGGGGCGTGGGAGACATCGCCGGACTAGACGCTGAGAAGGCCAGTGAGGCGGGCGCGGCGGTGCGCTGGACCAACATCCACAAACCGCCCGGTCGCGCTGCCGAGTGCGAGATCATCGAAGCGGACAGCGTCGCTGAGCAAGCCAGCATCCTCGCCGACCGGCTGCTGGCAGCCAAGGTCATCTAGCGTACGGCGAACGGCCAAAGGAGCATAACACTATGAGTGTCTTTGTTTGGATCGAGCAATTCAAGGGCGAGCCGGTGAGTCTCTCGTGGGAGGTGCTAGGCAAGGCCCGCCAGCTGGCTGATGCCCGCGGCGCCCAGGTTGCAGCCATCGTCCTGGGCCAGGAAGTGGAGAACATAGCCCAGCAGGCCATCAGCTACGGGGCCGATACCGTCTACCTGGCCGACGATGCAACCCTGACCGACTTCCGGGGCGACCCCTATGCCGCCGTGATCAAACCGCTGGTCGACGAACACCAGCCGTCCATCATGCTCTGGGGCGGTACCTCCCGCGGCCGCGAGCTGGCCGCCGCTGTGGGCGCTGACATGCAGGTTGGCGTCGCTGCCGACTGCCTGGACCTGCAGTTGGACGATAAGGGCAACCTGGTGGCCACGCGACCTATCTACGCCGGCAACATTCTCACCGACGTGGTCTTTCGCGGCAAGCCCCAGATCGCCACCGTGCGTTCACGAGCCTTCCCCATGCCGGAGCCCGACGCGGCCCGCACAGGGGAAGTGGTGGCCGTATCCGCGGTGCTGAGCGAGGATGACATTCCCGTCAAGGTCGTAGGCATGGAGAAAGCAACCGAAGGAGAGATGAGCGTAGCCGATGCCAACATCATCGTCTCTGGCGGGCGAGGTGTCAAGGGGACAGGGGGCTTCGAGCCCATCCGCGAGCTGGCCACCGTGCTGGGTGCGGCCGTGGGCGCGTCTCGCGCCGCCGTGGATGCGGGCTGGATCCCCTATCCGCATCAGGTGGGACAGACAGGCAAGACAGTGCAGCCTGACCTGTACGTCGCCTGCGGCATCTCGGGGGCTATCCAGCACCTGGCGGGCATGCGCACGGCCAAGGTCATCGTGGCCATCAACAAGGACCCCGAAGCGCCCATCTTCCAGGTGGCCGATTTCGGCATCGTGGAAGACCTGTTCAAGACCGTGCCAGCGCTGACAGAGGCGCTGAAGGAGCGATTGGGCTGATTCGTGGTAGAGAAAGAAGAAAGAAGGAAGCATGGAAGACGCAAGACCAAGCTTTCGGTCTCCTGGCGAGGAGAGGTTCTACCATAGGCTCCGTGGCAGAGTCACGCGGTGGGCGCAGGACAGGCGGATTCCTCCTGAACGAATCGAGTACCTGTTGGCTGCCCCTGATCTGTTCATACTGCTCTCTCGATTGGCCATGGACACTCGCGTTCCCGCGAAGGCCAAGGCAAAGATCGTGGGAGGCATTGTCTACTTCTTGTCGCCTGTGGATCTGATACCGGATTTCATAGGCCCCCTGGGTTTCTTGGATGACGTTGCTGTTGCTGCATGGATCGTTCATTCGCTTGCAGCGGAGCTGAATGCCCTAGACCCGTCAATAATCACAGAGCACTGGGAGGGAGAGGAAAACGCTCTTCAGCGTGTACAAGAGATCACCTCCAAGACAGAGGAGGTCCTAGGCAAGAGCTTTCGCCTTGTGGCATCTGCGTTGCACGAGTTGAGAAGCTCCATTGCACCTGATCTTCAAGAAGAAGCAGAACCCAAACCACAGACCTCTTTGCGGGAATCCGAGCGTGAGCAATCGGCGGGAACTCAAGACAAGCATGTCGTTTCCCGCTAGGATCCACACGGGCTGAGGCGTAACGAGAAGGGAAACCTCTTTGCCAACGACACGAGCCACCACCGGCCCTGCGCCGCGTGGGGGCTCGTTGCGCGAAGGTGGCCAACAGGCGTGAAGGACTCGATTGAGTGTTGACACAATGGCACAATTGTGGTACACTAGCCACCGGAGGTGAAAACAAGATGGTAGTTCAAACTCAAGCGCGCAGGCAGAGGGTGCGCCTCAGCCTCGATGTGCCGCCGGAACTCCACACAGCTTTGAAGGTGACTGCGGCCAGACGGCGTCTCAGCATGAGTGATCTGGTGCGCCAGTTGCTGGAGAATGCTTTGGCAGTACTGGGTGATTCTTCCACGGTCTCCGAAGACCTGGACAGCCTGGTGGTCCGCAGGGAACTCGCAGCCGCCAGCGTGGCCGCACTGGGAGACTTCTGGGACAATGAGGTGGATGCCCAATGGCAGAACTTCCAGCCGTGAAAGTACATCCCGGCGACGTGGTAGTGGCCGACTTTCCCGGCATCACCGGAACCAAGCGCCGTCCGGCTTTAGTCGTAAGCACCGATACCTATCACGCAGCCCGGCCCGACGTCATTCTAAGTTTGCTGACAGGGCAAGTTGCAGCAGCGACAAGCCCAACAGATCACCATTTACAAGATTGGTCTGATGCAGGTCTGCACATTCCCACAGCCTTTCGGACCTTCTTGATCACCCTCCCCCAAGTGGATGTGATCGCCCGCATTGGCCATCTCTCCGAACAGGACTGGGCTGAAGTCCAGAGCCGGCTACGGCTCTCCATTGCCGTGTAAGAGTCTGTACGAAAAGTCTGCAGAGGCAGCTCCTACCGAGGACAGAATGAGCCCCCACCGGCTCTGCGCCGCGTGGGGGCTTTCGCGCCCAGCGCAATCGCAAGCGTTGATGAACCCACGATCGAGCATTGAGCAAGAAATCGACTTCTGGTATCATATGCTTAAAACGGCGTATGATGTCAGGGGAGGTACCATGCATTTCATCAACAGACAGAAGGAACTGGCAGCCATCGAGGAGTCGTGGGCCCGGCGGGGAGCTCAGTTTCTCGCCCTGTACGGACGGCGTCGTATCGGCAAGACTGCCCTGCCTTTGGCCTTTGCCCGTCACAAGCCATACATCTACTGGGTAGCCAGCCGGCTCTCGTCGGCAGCGCTGCTCAGCAGCTTCTCGCGAACCGTGCACCAATTCACGTCACCTGACTCGCCGGTTGCCAATTTTCGCCCTATATGGGGCCAGTGATTTCCGGCAACGATGGGCCACTCACACGGGTGGCGCTAGGGAAGTTCCTGGTTGAAAAGTAGACAAAACGGATCTGTTAGGAGTGGTCTGTGGAATCGGCAGGCACCTCCTTTTGTGTGCGATGAAGCCCGTGGGCTCTGAAGCTGGCTCCGGTGATAACGACGATATGAGCTCTGTGGGTCAGGCAAGGCAGCCAAACTAGCCGAGATGTGCCTGGCGGATTTGATGGAGCTTCTGGTGAAAGACAGGGTGACGGTCGTCGAATGCAGCCTTGAAGACTTGCAGCAGGACCTGGAAGCTTTTGAAGCCCATAAGGTGCAACGCACCTTTGAGGTGAGTTGCACCTGAGCTTCACCAGCAGCAAGAGACAAGCCCCCTCTGCGGTTCGTGCACAGAGGGGGCTTTGTGATTCGGCCATGTGTGGGACGCTACTCGTGGCGCTTCCTGCTGCGCGAGCACACACATCCCGCCAGCCCTGCCAAGCCGCTGCCGAGAAGGAGCAGGGTAGCAAGTTCAAGTATCTCCCACCTGCTTCTTCAACACTCAACATTGTCAATCCCCCCGTTTTCGGTTATAATCGGCCCATGGACGTCATTCTGACCCACGAGCACACCGATTTCGATGCCCTTGCCTCGCTGCTGGCCGCGGCCAAGCTGCACCCCGAGGCGGTGCCCGTGCTGCCGCGCCAGATGAACCGCAACCTGCGGGACTTCCTGGCCATCTACGAAGAGGAGTTTCCTTTCGTGGAGGCACGGAAGCTGCGACGGCGACGCATCAGCCGCGCCCTGCTGGTGGACACACAAGGCGCCATGTCGCTCAAGCGCATGGGGCCGCATACACCAGTGCAGGTGATTGACCATCACCCACGCAACCCCAACCTAAACCCTGCCTGGGAGTTCTGGGGAGAGGAGCTGGGAGCCACCACCACCCTGCTCGTGGAGCAGATGGTCAAGGCCAAAATCCCCCTCACCCCCATCGAGGCGACACTGCTACTCCTGGGCATCTACGAAGATACTGGCTCACTGGGCTACACAAGCACCACCGCCCGCGACGTGCGCTCCGCGGCATGGCTTCTGGAGCAAGGAGCGAGCCTGGAAGTGGTCAACGACTTCGTCCACCATCTGCTGACTCGAGCTCAGCAGACACTCTACCAGCAGCTCATCACAAACAGCAAGCCCTATGAGTTCGCCGGCCAGGCGGTCATCATCGCAACGGCCATGGCCAAGGATTATGTCGAGGAAATTTCCTCCTTGGCGCACAAGATCGGCGACCTCTTCGAGCCAGAGGCGGTCTTCCTGCTGGTGGACCTGGGCGGCTGCATCCAACTCGTGGCCCGCAGCTCCAGCGAGAACGTGGACGTGGCAGTCATCGCCAATGCACTGGGCGGCGGCGGCCACGCCCAGGCGGCTGCAGCGCTGATCCGCCAGAGGACGCTAGAAGACACTCAGCAGCGGCTGCTGGAACTGCTGGAGACTCACGTGAAGCCGGCCGTCACCGTGGCCCAGATCATGTCCTACGGCGTGCAAACGCTGAGCCCCGGTACTACCGTAGCCGAGGCGGCGGAACGCATGCGGCGACTGGGCCACGAAGGCTTCCCAGTGGTCCACGACGGCCGTGTCGTGGGCATGCTCACCCGCCAGGAGATTGACAAAGCCTTGCAGCACGATCTGGACGACACTCCCATCAGCCGCTACATGCACTACGGAGAGGTGGTCGTGACCCCGCGAGACCCAGTAGAGCGGGTGCAAGCGGTGATCAGGGACACTGGCTGGGGGCAAGTGCCTGTGGTAGATGCTACCAGCGGCGAGATACTGGGCATTGTGACGCGCACTGACCTCATCCGGCTGTGGGTCGCACCTGCGCCTCCGCCGCGGGCCCAGGAGGTCGCCAGTCGCATGGATGAACTGCTCCCCTCAGAGCTGCTGCAACTGTTGCGCGCCGCGGGCCAGACGGCTTCCGACATGAGCTACACGCTGTACGCTGTGGGCGGCTTCGTGCGTGACCTCCTGCTGGGACAGCCCACCTTCGACGTAGACCTGGTAGTGGAGGGGCACGCCATCAAATTGGCGCGGCAGTTGGCCCACGATCACGGCGGCCGGGTGCGCAGCCACAAGCGCTTTGGCACAGCGAAATGGATACTCGATACTCTAGACTCCAACCTCCAGCCTCCAATGCCCGATATCCAATACCCAATACCCAGCCTGGACTTTGTCACCGCCCGCATCGAATTCTACGAGCACCCCACGGCACTGCCGACGGTGGAGCGGAGTTCCATTCGGCAGGACCTGCACCGCCGCGATTTCACTATCAACACGCTGGCCATCCGGCTCGACCGGGAGCACTGGGGGGAATTGCTGGACTTCTATGGCGGGGAGCGAGACCTGCAAGACGGACTGATCCGCGTCCTGCACAGCCTGAGCTTGGTCGAGGACCCCACGCGCATCCTGAGGGCTGCTCGCTTCGAGCAGCGCTTCGGCTTCCGCATCGAAGAGCGCACCGCCGAGTTGATTGACGACGCTCGGGGTCTGCTAGACCGCGTTAGCGGCGAGCGCATCCGCCACGAGCTCTACCTGATCCTGGCCGAGGACATGCCGGAGCACGCCTTAGCCCGCCTGGGTGAACTGGGCGTGCTGTCGCAGATCAACCGCGGCCTGCGCTGGAACGACTGGCAGCAGAGGAAGTTCCCCGCCCTGCGCCAGGCCTTGGAGATCGAGAACGAGATGGCGCTCCCACCGGCTCCCTCGCTGTACCTGGCGCTGCTGGCCTGTCGTCTCGACGGCGATGCCCTGCGGGCCTTCCTGCAGCGGCTGCGTTTCGTGCGCGATGACCGGTTGCTGGTGGAAGCAGTGCACAACCTGCAGGCGCAGGAAGGGGAACTGATGCGCAACGATCTGCCCACGAGCGGCGTCTACCGCATCCTGCATCCGGCGTCCGACGCTGCGCGCTTTGTCTTTGGCGTGGTCACCGATTCCTGGCTGGTGCGACAGCGGCTGGAGCAATACCAGCAGCGGCTGTGCACCGTGCAGACCGATATCGATGGTTCGTACCTTCGGCAGCTAGGCGTGCCCGGCGGCCCCGTCTATCGCCGCATCTTGGACGCGGTGCTCGCTGCCCGGTTGGACAGTCAAGTGCACAGTCGGGAGGAGGAAGAAGCGCTGGTAGAGGAACTACTGGCAGCGAGAGAGCGGTAGTTGACAAGTTGGGCTTCTTCACCAGTCTGCCTGAAGCGGAAAGGGAGCAGTGATGAAGCAATTGAGCAAGGCACTGCAGTGCAAACAACCCGTTACTTCGAGGAGCAAGTCTTGCGAAAACGTCCATACATCCAACGTGAATGGTGCGAGCGAGCGTTGAGCGAAGCAGTACACCGCGAGGTTCAGCCTGACGGGCGCATCCGCCATTGGATCTTCATTCCCAAACTGGGAAAGTACCTGCCCGTGGTGACACTGGAAGACGACGAAACCCTGCATAACGCTTTCCCTGATCGCGGCTTCAAGGAGGTGTGACCGTAAAGTTTCATTATCATCCACAGACCGATTCGCTCTATATTGACCTCTCTGAAAAGACCAGTGTGGACTCCCTTGAGGTGGCGCCGGGGGTGGTGTTAGACTTTGACACCGAAGGACATCTGGTGGGCATTGATATTGACCATGCCAGCTGGATTGTCAACCTCTCGCGTCTGGAGGCAGAGGCATTGCCCCTCACTGCTTTTTCGTTCGTGGGAGCAAGGCCAAGCATAACGGCCAGCCCCAGGCAGGCCACGCCCTAGAGCATGTCGGTCATCGCCATCCTTGGGGTTGCCGACGAAATAGAACACCTGCGACGACGGCTCGACGGTCTTATCACAGAGACTACACCAGCAGGTACGTTCTGGCGCGGGCGATGGGGCCAGCACGAGGTGATCTTGGCCCAATGCGCCATCGGCAAGGTGAACGCAACCATGGCCCTGCAGTGGCTCATAGATCGCCACGCACCGGATGTGCTGCTCAACTTCGGCTCTTCGGGAGCCATCGCCCCGCAGTTGCGCGTCGGCGACGTGGTCATTGCCGACCGGGTAGTACCGTACGACGTGGGCGTCTTCCTGGAGCGGGGCTTCGTGACCACAGGCAACGAGTTGCCCAATCGCGGCCACGCCCATTGGCGTGTCTTCCCCGCTGATCCCCGCCTGGTGCATCTGGCGCAGAAGGCTACCGAAAGGGTCAAACTGGTTTCATCCGATGGCAACCGCCCTGGGCTGGCCTGGGTGGGGACTATCGCCTCCGGCGATCAGGTGGTTTTCGCCGACGACCAAAAGCGCTGGCTGCACGAGACCTTCGGCGCGCTAGCCGTGGAGAACGAGGGCGCAGCCGTGGCCCAGGTAGCGGCGGCGCACGGTCTACCCTGGCTGGTGCTGCGGGGGATCAGCGATACCGCCGACGCCCATGCTGCTTTCGACTACACCCCCCTGCTGCGCTACGCCGACGAGGGCGCCGGCTGGCTAGCCTGGCTTCGCTACCAGGCACGCAGGCTGATCCATTTGCTGCATCATCCTGAGACGTGGACGAACTTGCGCCGCTTCAACGCCGGTGTCCGGCTGGTCAACACCAACGTCGCGGCACTACTGGAGCACATGCTGCCCCTGCTTTGATCAGGGACTC
>Ga0075114_10001267_pt1 | contig 13748 bp, 11 predicted proteins | sample AntAceMetag02UKM_FD_69784 | JGI IMG/M metagenome (GOLD analysis project Ga0075114, IMG submission 69784) | Saline lake microbial communities from Ace Lake, Antarctica - Antarctic Ace Lake Metagenome 02UKM | ecosystem: Environmental > Aquatic > Non-marine Saline and Alkaline > Saline | place...
CTGTAACATCTTCTTCCACAGTTCCTTCAGCTGAGGGCTCTTCGGGTTCACTCTCACCTTCATCCTCGGCAGTGGATTCTGCAGGGGTTTCTTCCTTTTCTCCATCTCCTTCAGCCAGATCTTCCTCTTCATCCTTCCCTGTGCTCTCCTCATCGAGGACAATCTCTTCAACGATGTCATATTCTTCTGAGAGAGGTTGATAACTGATCATCACTTCCAGGGCGCTCTCGATCTGCTTGATAGAGGCTGGGCCGATACCATCGATGTCATTAATCATCTCCGGAACCAACAACAGCCGGTACGCTAACTCTCCCACATTAGTGAAATCTGCTTCATTCAGCAGGTTCTCAACTTTGGTGGGCAGACCCAGGGTCATGATCGGCAGATCGTAAGCATCATCCGGCACTGCGGCTTTGGCAGCATGGATACGGGCCTGTTGTTGTTTAGAAACTTCCTGGCGTTCCTTGATCAAACCGGATTCTATGCGGTTGTTGAAATTATGCAATTCGCGGTACTCTTCAGGTGAAATGGGCCGGCCTTCCGCTTTTTTAGCCATAACAGCTTCGATGCGGGGGATAGTCGACGCTTCCAGATCCTGGAATTGGGCATACTTGGGGTTATCCTGGATCTTGAAGAGAGTATCGGATACAGCTTCAAAAAGTCCTTTGATATCGATTCGCCAACCGGAAAGTTTGGCTGCCAGGCGAGCGTTCTGCCCATTGCGGCCAATTGCCAGGCTGAGCTGATCTTCAGGGACAACCACTGTAGCTGTGGGCATTCCATCTGATTCCTTATTCAAAAAGACACTCAAAACCCGGGCAGGACTCAAAGCCTTGCCAATAAATTCTTCCGTGTTGGGATTCCATTCAATAACGTCTATTTTTTCGTCGCTTAATTCACGCACAATAGCCTGAATACGGACACCGCGGATACCGACACAGGCACCAACTGGATCCACACCAGGTTTGAGGGCTGATACAGCCACTTTTGATCTGTAGCCTGCTTCACGGGCAATAGATCGGATCTCAACTAACCCCTGGTAGATTTCGGGGACTTCATTCTCCAGCAAACGTCGCAAGAAGTCACGATGACCACGGGAAAGGATTATGCGCGGTTCACGCGTAGTTTCTTCCACATCCAACAGTAAAGCCCGGATGCGGTCATGGACCCGATAATATTCCTTAGCGATCTGCTGATTGCGGGGCATTTTTCCCTCAGCATTAATATTCAAACCAATGGTCAGTTCATGGCGGTGAACAGCCTGGATAACGCCCGTTACGACTTCACCGATCTTTTCGTTGTAATATTCATACTGGGCCAGACGTTCAGCCTGGCGAATTCGCTGCTGGATCACCTGGCGTGCTGTTTGGGCAGCCACGCGTCCGAAATCTTCCGGGGTGCTTTCCACCATTTCCAGGTCGCCCAGCTCAGTATCCGGGTTCACTTTCCTGGCTTCTTCTATCAACACTTCGGTTCGATCATCTTGGATATCCTCGACAACCTCTTTTTCAACAAAGACGACTACATCGCCAGTTTCAAGATCGATCTCTGCCTCAACCTTCTGAGCACTGGAAGCATTCACAGAGCGCCGGTATGCAGAAACCATGGCGTCCTGGATCGCTTCAACAATGATTTCCTCTGGGAGGTTTTTCTCATTGAGGACTTGTTTAAATGCCAAAGCAAATTCTGTTTTCATTTCAATATCTCCAACTACGTTTACCGGGAGGGATGGCTCAGGCTAAGGATGGCAATAAAAAAAGTGGGTAAACCCACTTTCCGACGCCGCCAATATTGCTTCCCCCCTCTGGAAAAACATTTTATCATGAAGGAAATGGACTGGCAAGGCATCCCCTCATCCCAGACGGGAACGAAAATCTGCCCCTAAGGACTCGGATCACCTTCATCTACAGAAGAATTTTCCTCTCCTTCTCGGAGAAGTTCCTTTAAATAACTCTTTTCACCAGTTTTGGAAGTGACTTTCCCATCAAGCCAGGCGTTGCGAAGCTCGCTCAGGATCTCCGCATACCGTGGACCGGGTGCCAACCCTTCTTCCTGAAGATGTTTTCCTGTAATATTGGATTCCACATGCTGCCAGGAAGATAAATAACGAGACAGAATACCCTTCAATTTAGGCTTTTTTTCATTCAAATAAACCGCATAGATAGCCAGGTTAGAAATCCGACTTAATATGGCGGTTGCTTCACTGGCGGGATATCCATCAAGATCATCTAATTTTTCCCTCAGTTCTGATGCCTGACGGATTGTTCCAGCCAGACCACTGACCAGGCGCAAGCGCTTACTGACATCACTACCAGCTGGAGCGTTCATCAACCAAAGTGAATAGCACAGCGCCATTTCCAATGAAACGCCTATCCCATCCCCATCGATATTCCATTCGGGGGGAGTATCCTTACACGGCATTGTTTTCATCAAATTCTTCAGGTCGTCATTCCAGACCAGATGAGGATGAATAGTTTCCAGAATAGTGAGTTCATTTAAGCGATCGAGAATCTGAGCCACATTTTTTTCTTCAAATATACGGTCAAATTCATGACGGATCCGGTCACCAGATACTCTCTTAAGCAATTCCTTGGCTTCAAGAAGTAAATTCTCGGTTCGTTTATCCAAACTGAAGTCATAACGCTGTTCGTAGCGGACCGCCCGCAAGATACGGGTGGGATCATCCACAAAAGACAAAGAATGCAGTACTTTCACCAGTTTTGCTTTGAGGTCTGCCAGACCGCCCCAGTAATCATATAATTCGCCATAATGATGGCCATCAAGGCGCGTAGCCAGGGTATTGATAGTGAAATCCCGCCGGTGCAAATCCAATTTTATGTTACCCCTGGCTACGGTAGGCAGTGCAGTTGGATGGGTATAAAACTCCCTCCGGGCACTGATAAAGTCCAGGGAATCTGGAAGGGCTTGTTTGACTTTTTGAGTAGAACTCAGGATATCCAGATCATCCTTGTCAATAAACCATTTGGCCGTACCAAAACGATTATGGCTGGTAACCCGTCCCCCGTAATGCTGCTGAACTGCCTTGGCTAGATCTATGGCGTCTCCTTCCACTACCAGGTCGAAGTCCAGGCTCGGTATATCCAGTAACAGATCTCGTACAAATCCACCCACAATATAAAGGGCCGATTTCTGCTCGGCAGCAACATCGGCAATCTTATTCAAAAGAGCCAGCCGAACTTCAGACAGAGTAGATTCCAGACGGTGAGATAGGTTTTGCCGGCCAGGTGAAGGGTGGTGAGGTGCCAGGATCTTAATCAAATCGGTTCGAGTGATAATGCCGACAATTTGCTTGGATCGGGAACTGACCACCGGGATCTGTCCCCAACCTGACTCCATCATGATATCTTGAATATATTCGATCGAATCAGCCGGGAAAACACGCACGTTGCCGGCTTCCATAATGCTGTCTGCAGTCACTTCTAATTTATGGGCCAGAGCCCGGTCGACCGCCCTCCGTGTGACCAGACCAACGATCTCATCCTTATCCACTACAGGATAACCTTCAAAGCCATAGTGCAGCATTAATTCTGCCACTTCTTTGATCGGTGTGTCTGGCGCCAGGGTCTGGGGATCATTTGACATGATGTCCCGGGCCCGGATGGCTGGTTTTACATACTGAGGGAGGAGATTAGTCAGAGTTTTATATATCTCAGGTAGTGGAATGCCATCCACCAAGGCAGCGGCCGCTCGGGGATGACCTCCCCCACCCTCAAAGGTAGATAATACTTCACAGACATCAATGTGATCCGAGGTTGAACGGGCGATGATCTGCACCCCGCCTGATGTACTAATCAGCAAGAACAGTGCATCTGGATCAAGCAGGTCTCGCAGTTTATGAGCCAAACTAGAAAGTTCCTCATCCAGATCGGTGGCATCTGCTTGGGCCAGGATCAAACTGTGGCCGTGAATGATCAAACTCTCGGCGTTGGCTCGAAGATCTTCATAGATCCGCTGCTGGGCCATCGATAGGGGATGGTTAATGTAATCCGTGACAATGGACAGTATGGCACCCCGTTCCACCAGGATTCCAGCGGCAAAGATATCTTCAGCAGTGGTGCGAGTATAGGTCAAGGATCCGGTATCTTCGTAGATCCCCAATAACAAAAGAGTAGCTTCAACGGGGGTCAGCAGGATATCCCGTTCCTGGATCGCCTGGACAAAGATTGTCGTAGTAGCACCAGTTTCTCGAATGGTCACTTCCCAATCTTCCGGAAGATCTTCCTTCGGTTGATGGTGGTCTATAACCTGGACCTTGATATCCTTGACCATGCCTTTGATGCTGGTCATGGATTGTGTATCTACCAGGCAGACCGACTCTATCGGATCTCCTAACAGATCTCGGGGATCCACAAAAGGAAGTTCCACGCCGTAGAGGGTTAAAAAGGCCTCCACATTCCGGTTTAACAGGCGGGGCAAAACCGGGACCAGATTCTGGTCCAATTTATACGCGCCTAACAGCGATGCCAGGCCGTCAAAATCGGTCCTTTCGTGGGTTAAAATAATTTTCATAAAGTTTTCCCCGCTGACCATTTAGGTCATGGATATTGTACCCTGTAATATTAGAGGAAGGATACGGTATCCTCCAGATCCAGCTATCTCTAACACAATACAATTCCTTGTTAGTACAAACATATCAAGGATACCGAATCCTGGGTATGTAAAAAGGTATAATACCCCCATGAAAACCATTACAGTATTTGGCGGATCACTACCTAAACCCGGATCCCAGGCCTATCAAGAAGCCCAGCGCCTGGGAAGTCTATTGGCTGGTGCAGGGTTTGCAGTACAATCCGGGGGATATATCGGCACCATGGAAGCTGTTTCGCGGGGGGCGTCGGAAGCGGGAGGCCATGTCATCGGCGTGACCTGCGACGAGATCGAAAGTTGGCGTCCAGTGTCTCCCAACCAATGGGTTAAGGAACAGAAACGCTGTTCCACCTTAAGGGAACGTCTTTATCGATTGATCGATGAATGTGAAGCTGCTATTGCCCTGCCCGGTGGGATCGGTACACTGGCGGAAGTTGCCCTGACCTGGGCTGACCTGCAAATCCATCCTGAAAGACCAAAACCCCTGATCGTTGTGGGTTTGGGATGGGAAGAAACCCTGGGTACTTTCAAGACCGAATTAGGTGAATATATCCCAGCTGTCGATCAAAACCGTATCATTGCCGTCCCCGATGTGGAATCCGCTGCCTCTGTTCTAAGTAATTTAATTCCATGACCGCCATCAATCCAACCAGACTGAAAATCCAGTGCGCAGAGCTAAGTGAGAATTATTCCAATCCAGCCAAATTCATCCCTGGCCTGCATGACCTGTTGGGATTCTACGCAGCCCGAATCCGGCAAACTTCCCTATCCCGCACACCATTCACATTACAGGCTTATCAGGTACCTGCACCGGTGCTGCGAGCACTTGTAATCGAGCTGGAAGAATATCTGGAAGATAATCCATCACTTGGACTTAAGCTGATCGATGCTCTCTGGATAGAGGAATGGGTAGAGTTCCGCCAGTTGGCCATCATCTGCCTAGGAGATTTACCTCCGTTCGACCCTGAGCAGATATTGGATAGAATAAAGTTCTGGCTGAAGAGCTGTACTGCGGAGGATATCCGCAAAAGGATCATGACCCGGGGACTGATCCACCTTGTTGAAGAAAAACCAAAAATCATATTTAGTTTTATTGGGGACCTAATCTCTTCCGGATCCAAAATGAACCACCAGGCAGCTCTGTTTGGTTTACTGGTCTTCGGTGAAAACCCTGATTTCGATAATCTGCCAGTGATATATAAACTATTAGCTGAGATCCTCCAGAATGAAGAAGCCGGTTTGATGAAAGAGATCACCGCCCTATTGAAAGTTCTGCAGCAACGATCTGAGCAGGAAACAGCCTTCTTCCTGGAACGTCAATTGGCCGCAGCTGCCAAACCGAGGATCTTCCGGGTCACAAGACAGGTCATGGGACAATTCAATACTGAAAATCGGGCTGTGTTAAAGAAAGCGTTAGATAATTTCAATTGATTAGATCATAAGACCAATGACAGACGACCGAGGACGGGAGCTGTCATCCACTTGTCCTCTGTCCTCCGTCCCCCATATTCCGTCTTCCTTCGTGATTCTGAAACCATATCATTCTTACACCTTGTTTACTTGACATTATCTTCTCCTGACCCTATACTGTCGGTAACAATCTATTAGCACGGGGAGCCGTTTTACGGCTGAGAGGAAAACCTCGATTTTCGACCCGCGAACCTGATCCGGATCATGCCGGCGGAGGGATGCACAATCAAATTCTCCTCCGTCAAGAGGAGTTTTATTTTTAAAATGAAAACCATTATTTTTGCCAATGGAGAATTCACAACTCCACTTCATCCCCTTAATATTCAAGAAGATGACCTTGTCATTGCTGCAGATGGGGGCAGCCAACACTGTCTGTCTCTGGGCATCTTGCCTGGAGTATTGATCGGCGACATGGATTCCACAGATCCAGCTCTGTTGGAGAAATGGCGCGGCGAAGGGGTTGAAATCATCCAGTACCCGGAGGATAAAGACCAGACCGACCTGGAACTGGCATTAATGCTGGCCCAGGACCGGGGCACAAGGAAGATCGTGGTTCATGGTGCTGTTGGCGGGCGGTTGGATATGACTTTTGGAAACCTTGGTCTGCTGGCTCACCCCCAACTAAAAACTCCCACCACCCTGATCAACGGCGCGGAAGAGGTCCATCTTCTGCATTCAGGAGAAATGCTCACCCTGGTAGGAGAACCCGGAGAACTTGTCTCCCTTCTGCCAACCCAGCCGGGGAAATCAGTTGTCAGCACAAGAGGACTTGAGTACCCCCTAAAAAATGAGCCCCTGGAATTTGGTTTATCCCGAGGGATCAGCAATCACCTTACTGGAAAAAGAGGCACTGTTCACCTGGAGAGCGGACTGCTGGTTGTGGTCCATACTCGCGCAACCCTCCAGGAGGAAAATTAATATGAAAAGAATTGGAATTTTATTGGCTGGACTGGTGTTTCTAATGGCGGCATGCAGAGCAACTCCGGAAGGGCCAAAAGTCCTGACTGTCATGACCCATGACTCATTTGCGGTATCTGAATCCGTGGTGGCTTTTTTTGAAACCGAAAATAATGTTGACGTTCAATTCCTGGAAGTAGGTGATACAGGAACAGCAGTTAATAAGGCTGCCCTTTCCAAAGGAAACCCTCTCGCGGATGTATTTTATGGAGTGGATAACACTTTCCTGAGCCGGGCTTTGGAAGAAGATATCTTTGAAGCTTACCGTTCCCCTGTACTGGAAGAGATCGACCCAGTTTTCATTCTTGATCATAGTTATCGGGCCTTACCCGTGGATTTTGGAGACGTTTGCCTCAATTATCAGATATCTTATTTTGTAGAGAATGACCTGCCTGCCCCTGATTCCCTGGAGGACCTGATTCATCCGGATTATAAGGACCTTTTAACGGTGCAGAATCCAGCTACTTCTTCCCCTGGTCTGGCATTTCTGATGACCACCGTGGGTTATTATGGAGAGGATGGCTACCTGGGCTATTGGGAAGAACTGGTAGCAAACGGCGTCAATATCGTCAATGATTGGGAAACCGCTTATTATAGCGCTTTCAGCCAGGCGGGAGGGACGGATCCAATTGTAGTCTCATATGGTTCCAGTCCACCATTTGAAGTGTTGTTTGCGGAAGAACCACTGGATGATGCCCCCACAGCTGCTGTCACCTCACCGGGTACCTGCTTCCGGCAAATCGAGTTTGTGGGCATTCTAAACGGCACATCCAACCGGGAACTAGCAGAAAAGTGGGTCGATTACATGCTCTCGCCTGCTTTCCAGGAGGATATACCCCTGAATATGTATGTCTTCCCAGTCAATGATAACGCCGTATTGGAAGAGACCTTCCAGAAATACCTCGAAGTACCGGAAATTACAGCGGACATCAGTCCTGACATGATTGCGGGAAACCGCGAAAAGTGGATCAACGACTGGACTGAGACTGTGTTAAGGTAAATGGCTATCACAACGACGATACGGCTTCCTTCTGAGGAAACCGTATCGTTGCAAAAATATCAATGAAAACCTCCTCCCGTCTTTTAAAGTCCTCCAATCTCTTACTTTGGATACTTCCTTTAGTATTCCTGGGAATTTTCTTCTTCTTCCCTCTCGCCAAGATCACCCAGCTCAGTTTTGCCCGGGCCGAAGGCGGGTTTTTGGCAGGATTGTGGAATGCTTTAAACACGCCCACTGTTAGAAAGGTAGTAGGTTTCACTTTCAAACAAGCCTTTCTATCTACTATTCTGACCCTGGCAGTTGGCCTGCCTGGCGCCTATTTATTTGGAAAATTCCAATTTAGAGGGAAAAAAATTCTCCGAGCCCTGACCGGTGTACCCTTTGTAATGCCCACTCTGGTTGTTGCAGCCGGGTTTTATGCTCTATTAGGTCCCAACGGTTGGGTCAATGAAATTCTAATGCGAATCTTTCAGCTGGAAACCCCACCTATCCAGTTCGTGAACAGTTTCGCCGCCATCCTGACCGCTCATGTCTTTTACAACACAACCATAATCTTGAGGATCGTCGGTGATTACTGGAGCCGCCTCGATCCCCGCATGGAACAAGCGGCCCGGGTACTTGGTGCCAACCGCTGGAAAACCCTTAGAGAGATTACTCTGCCTTTACTGCTGCCAGCCATCGCTGCTTCATCACTATTAGTTTTTATTTTTGATTTCACATCTTTTGGAGTTGTGCTGGTTTTAGGCGGACCTTTATTTTCCACCCTGGAAGTGGAGATCTATTACCAAACTATCAGCCTATTCAACCTGCCCCTAGCGGCCACACTCTCGCTTTTGCAAATTGGTTTTACTCTGATCCTGACCATCGCTTACACGAGCTTGATTGGCCGCATCAATCAACCCGTCGAATTATCATCACGAGAAAAAAGCCAGCAACCACTAATATCAACGCGGAGTAAGATCCTGGCCGGTCTTATGATCGTATTTTTGCTTGTGTTCCTGATCAGCCCATTGGCATCCCTGGGGTTGAAATCATTCAGTGGATCGGGGCTGGGATCCCCACCTACACTGTCATTTTACAGGGCACTTGGCGAAAATCCGCGTGAATCCCTCTTTTATGTACCCCCCACTACTGCACTGGGGGTTTCGTTGGGATACGGTTTAATCACTGTCGTACTGGCTTTGGCTTTAGGATTACCAGCAGCCTGGGCTTTGGCAAAGAAAAACCTCACTCTAATGGACAAGATCTTGGATCCGGTATTAATGCTTCCACTTGGCACATCGGCTGTGACATTGGGACTGGGTTTCCTGGTGGCGCTGGATACTCCGCCGCTTGATCTACGGACCTCCCCTTTACTGGTGCCGATTGCCCACACCCTGGTAGCTTTTCCCTTTGTGGTCCGCAGCCTGACCCCGGCTTTGGCCAGCATCCAACCAAAATTAAGGCAGGCAGCAGCGGTCCTGGGTGCATCACCCCGACGTATCACCAGGGAGATCGATCTGCCGCTGATAGGCCGAGCCATGTTAGTGGCGGCTACTTTTGCATTTACTATCTCGATCGGGGAATTTGGGGCTAGCTCATTGATCACTCGTCCGGAATATCCCACTGTACCAATTGTTATTTACCGTTTACTATCCCGCCCGGGTGCCCTGAATTACGGCCAGGCAATGGCTTTGAGTACGATCCTGATGATAACCACCCTGGTTGGCATGCTGATAATGGAATTTTTCCGAGTAGGAGATGTAGGGGAGTTTTAACAGATGCTTCGCATCCGCACCAAAGACGGAAAACAGGGACGTTACCCGTTATCCTGTCTTCAATCTCCAGTCCCCGATCTTTCAACAATAATCTTGACTTGAAAACCGAATATGATAAAATTGAAATTCGCTGGGGGCGTGGTGTAGCGGTTAACATGCGGCCCTGTCAAGGCCGAGATCGCCGGTTCGAATCCGGTCGTCCCCGCCAGCTAAAGAGAACCACTCCTAATTGAGTGGTTCTTTTATTTAAGAACAATCTTCTGCACACTTTCGGCGATCCATTGATCGCAGATTGAATTCCTAAAAGGATATAATTAAACTCATGGGTGAGATCCAACCGAAAAACCCATTACACGGGATCACGCTGGAGAAAATCGTCACCAACCTTGTTGAACAATACGGCTGGAGCGAATTGGGGAAACGTATCAAAATCCGCTGTTTTACTCACGATCCTTCCCTGAAATCCAGCCTGAAGTTCCTGCGCAGAACCCCATGGGCCAGAACAAAAGTCGAACAGTTATACCTGGAGTCAAAAGAGAAGGGTAAATGGCAAAGCTGACCCTGGATCTGCATAGGATTTATAACCGGGGAGAAAAAATTGAGGTCGCTTTAAATGAGGTCATCAGGGAAGCCATGGATAAACGAATCAAGATGGTGGAAATTATTCCCGGCAAGGGGAGCGGTCAATTAAAGAAACGCGTACTGAGGTTTCTGAATCAAAAAGAGATTAAATCTCTCTACCACCGGGTTGAAAAAGATGATAAAAATTTTGGCCGCATCTTGGTCCATTTTCGCCATTGATGTTTTGGAGAGATAGGATTCAAACCTGAGGGGCATGAATAATCTCAGGTTAGCAGTCCAGCAATATAGGAATTCGGCAGCCCTATGGTTGAAATAAAACGGGTCCACATCAATATTGGAAGCCTGGTCCGGATTGTGCTTAAAAAGGATCAGCGAACAGGAAAGTTGACTGAAGGAAGGGTTAAAGAGATTTTAACTAATTCCCCAACTCATCCCCACGGTATCAAGGTCCTCCTGATAGACGGTCGCGTCGGGCGGGTCAAAGAGCTGTTGGATACCTGATCGAATAAAAAGCCCTTCCAGACATGCATCGTTTTTCCTGCCCTTACCTGCAAGGGCAGTCCACCCCCAAGAAATATTATCAGATCTCCTCCATTCGGAACATTTTCAGTAGCATCCTTGAAAAACTCATTGAGGAATTCATATTTTTTACTGATTCTGATCTTTTTTGAAACGATAGGATCTGAGAGCCATTTGAGAGAGTTTGAAAAGCCAGACCGGTTACCCTTATCCCATGGAAACCTCTTCAAATAACCCTTCTCAAAAATTGATCTGGATTTCGCTTGTGGTCAATTTGCTGGTCTGCATCATAATTTTGCCCCTAATTCTGCAGCCTGGTTCAACATTCAACATCAGACAACTGTTGGAAACTTTGTTCTGGCAAGGCATGGGGCTGATCGCTTGGCCAATAACACTGGTTATGGCATTGATAAGTCCTCTATTTTCTGGCTCTCTGCCTCGGCTAAATGATATATTCAGCCTTATTCTATATCCCCTGATCGAAATCAGCCTGATCTTGATAATCGCAGGAAAGAAATACAAATGGATTCTATTACTTGTAAGCCACATCCTGATTCTGATGTCATTTATCATGGCCTGGACAGCGATCCTGGGAGGTTATAATTTTATGGTGAGGTAAATCATCTACCTGGAGAGTAACTATGCTTCTTAAAATTGGAAAAATCATCCTATACATAATTGGCATCTTCCTGGTCTGGCAGATCCTTTTCAGACTTATTCGTAAAACGATCCCTTTTCCAGCCCCGGCATTCATCGGAATATTTCTGGACAGCGATTACAGGCGCAAGCTGCAGCCCCCGGTTGGAGTAATTGAAGGTAGCGGAATCAAAACTGGCCAGCGGGTTCTTGAGATCGGCTGCGGTAGCGGAGGATTTACCACATTTGTGGCCCGGGCTGTAGGACCATCCGGCCAGGTGGAGGCATTAGATATCCAGCCGGCCATGTTATCTCAATTGGAAAAGAAACTGGCCCTGCCTGAAAACAAGGATATCCAAAACATAACCTTACACCAGGCCAGTGCCTATGAGCTTCCATTTGAAGATGAAGTCCTTGACTTGGTCTATTTGATCACTGTCCTGCCGGAAATTCCAGACCAATCTCGGGCTTTGGAAGAGATCAGGCGAGTCCTGAGACCTGGCGGTATCCTGGCAGTCTCAGAACTGCTGATGGATCCGGATTATCCCCTTAAAGAGACCACTGCCCGAAGATGTGAAAAAGCCGGTTTCCAGTTGGAAGGGTTTTATGGAAACTTCTGGACATATACTGTCCGTTTGTCCAAACCCAAAAATTAGAACATCACTAACATAATCGCTGAAAACGCTTCTCTAAATGAGAAGCGTTATTAAAACTCCCGAAGTTTTCTATAATTTCGGGAGTTTTTTCATTCCCGAGAGAAGATTTTCGGTTACACTGAATAATGTAGTTTTACCCGTTGTAACATTATCCCTTTCATTTACGTTTTTATATTGAAAGTACACAATCAAACCTATCTGGAGGTAAATGAAGTCTTCGTCCACTAAAACCATCTGGTTGACAGCTGCCTTGATTATTTTAAGTCTTATGCTAACCGGTTGCCTTCCCGAAACACCACCCCCACCCTGCACAACTGATTTCCTGATCTGGTCCATTAACAATGCCAATAATAATGGCCCTAACACAGACACCATTAATCTTGATCCGGGGGGTGTCTACCAATTGGGCGTGGTAGATAATACCGTCGACGGAAACAACGGTACCCCATCCATCACCACTTCGATCATCATCAACGGCAATGGAGCTACGGTTCGGCGAAGCACCGGATCACAAAAAGCTGCCATCGGGCTTTTTCATATTTCCCAGGGGGGAGAATTGGTATTGAATAATATCCGGTTATATGATGGCATTGGCGTTGAACCTGCCGATACCACTCTCCCTCTCCGCAATAATGGTGGAGCGATTTTCAATACTGGAGTACTAACGGTCAATAACGGTGATTTCGATTACAACAGGGCCAGACGGACAGGCGGCGGGATATATAATATCGGAACTATGACCATCAATGCATCCACATTCCAGAATAATGAGGCTGATTATAACGGTGACCCCGGTGGATCCGGAGGAGCAATTTGGAATGGAGGTATCGCGACCATTAATGATAGTACATTTGTAGGTAATATCGCCAGTCAATCTGGCGGCGCAATATCCAACGGCGGTATGATGACAATCACCAACAGCACTATCTCCGCCAACTCTACGACACTTCCAGAAATTGTTAGCGGCGCAGCAATAATGAACGGTGGTACCGGTACCCTGCATATCAGTTACACCACGATTACATCGAATGCAGGGACTACTTCCGGAGCAGTCTGGTCGGTATTAGATACGATCGAAATCGTCAATTCGATCATCGCCGGCAACCTGCCTCAGAACTGCAGCTACCCTGCCACCAGCCCGACCTCAGGTCCCAATCTGGACGACGATGGAAGCTGTGATAATTTTACGATCAACGCTGATCCCCAGCTTGATCCCCTGTCCAGCAATGGCGGTCCAACCCAAACTCACGCTATCGCGCCCAGTAGTCCGGCTAAAAATGCCGCTACAGGGACCTGTCCGGCAACCGACCAGCGCGGCGAATCCCGGCCCGCATGGCTCTGCTTGCGACCTGGGATCCTATGAACTCGCTGGTAACCAGGGTGGTTCCTCAGACCCGGCTGAACTCAGCGGTATGGTTTATAACGATATTAACGGTGATGGTGTGTACACCCCTGGCGAACCAGCCTTTGCAGGCGTGGAGCTGGTACTCGGTGATGGTTCCTGTTCGACAGCCGGCGTCTCCCAGACTACGATCTCTGCTTCAGATGGCAGCTATCAGTTTA
>Ga0075114_10001279_pt1 | contig 13695 bp, 7 predicted proteins | sample AntAceMetag02UKM_FD_69784 | JGI IMG/M metagenome (GOLD analysis project Ga0075114, IMG submission 69784) | Saline lake microbial communities from Ace Lake, Antarctica - Antarctic Ace Lake Metagenome 02UKM | ecosystem: Environmental > Aquatic > Non-marine Saline and Alkaline > Saline | place...
GAGACGCAGGCCAGGCCAATGACCGCCCGCTGCCAGGCGTCGTTGGCGTCCACTTCGGCCGCGGATATGTTGAACTCGCGGTGCAGCTTGGCCAGGAGCGATTTGACCACCCTCCGTTTGCCCTTGAGGGAACCGTTGCCAGGGATGTGTAGTTCGATGGTCGCGGTGCCTATGATCATGATGAGAGTTGCCAGAGAGCAAGGTGCGGTAGGTGTTGCGTGATGCGTGAAACGTGATGCGTGAGATGTGTCAACGACGTTCGGTCCAGGCGGCGGTGGCGTATTTCGTCTCCCTCAGTTCGACGGCGCGGGCCCGTTCCCAATCGCTCAGTTCGCCAGGGATCAACGTCAGGCAAAGCGCGGCGGCGAAACCTTCGGCAAGAGTTGAGGCAGCGGCAGAGAAACTGACTTCTTGCCCCAACACCTCCCCGACGGTGATGGCCCGCTGGCGCAGGGTATCCCGAAGCGCTTCCCGCTCTGCCTTGTCATCAAAGGCCAGGCAGTCCACAATGCGGGCCACGTCGCCGCGTAGCGGCAGGGAGCCATGCTGTAGTACGCAGCCTGCCCGCCGACACTGGGCGCTGCCCACTAGCTTCCGCCCACGCACGGTGATCTCGTGGGCCGAAGGCACGTCGAAGCAGGCCGCCGAAATGTCGGCCCCTGCACGGTTCTCGGCCGGTGTCTCTTGAGCTTCGATCCCCATCCCCAGTCGCCGCAGGCCGTCCAGCAGACCGGCACTGAGGCGGTGGTACACTTCTAATACACCGCCGCTCAGCCTTGGTTCGTTCGCAGGCCCGGCGACGCTGTAGGTTAGCTCATCGCTGTGCAGGATGGCCCTGCCGCCAGTGGGACGGCGGACGATGTCGTAGGCACGGGCGGCGCAGCGAGTAGCGTCCGCTTCAATAAAGGGCTGGTTGCGGCCGAGAGAGAGACAGGGCGACTGCCAACCGTAGAAGCGCAGCGTCGGCAGCGCGTATCCGGCCACCGTTGCCTCAGCGATGGCCTCGTCAATGGCCATGTTGGTGGCGCCGTCGGCAACCCCATCTATCAGCAGCCGCCACTCAGCATTCGCCAGATTTGATCCTCGAACCATGTGACCTTGTGACCTTGTAACCCGAAACCCGAAACCCGAAACTCCGAACTCCAAGCCCCAAACCCGAAACTCAGACCACGATCTGGCCATCTTTGGCGAACAACTCGCCATCCACGGTCACCTGGCCGCCGCGCCGCAGATCGCAGATCATGTCCCAGTGGATGGCCGATTCGTTGATACCGCCCGTCTCGGGATACGCTGCGCCCAGCGCCATGTGCACCGTGCCGCCGATCTTCTCGTCGAAGAGGATGTTCTTGGTGAAGCGCTGGATGCCCGGATTGAGGCCGAAGGCGAACTCGCCCAGGCGGCGGGCACCCTCGTCGGTGTCCAGCATGGTGTGCAGGAAGGCTTCGTTCTTGCTGGCTGTGGCCTTGACGACCTGGCCATCTTCGAACCACAATTGTACGTCTTGCACCTCGCGACCGCGATAGCAGGCTGGGTAGGTGAAACTCACGTGGCCGTTGACCGCCGTCTCCACAGGTCCGGTGAAGATCTCGCCGTCGGGCATGTTGAAGTCGCCGCCGTCGCAATTGATGAACTTCCGCCCCTCGACGGAGAGGGTGAGATCGCTGCCGGGCCCCACGAGTCGCACTTCCCGCTTGCCCTCAAGCCAGTCCACCAACCGCTGCTGTCGGCGCGAAAGCTCCTGCCAGCGGGCAACAGGGTCTCCTTCGCCATCCACAAAGCAGGCGCGGTAGACGAAGTCCTCGAATTCGCTCAGTGCCATCTCGGTGTCCTGTGCGTAGGCCTGGGTGGGGAAGAGGGTCACGCACCAGCGGAGCTCACCGGCGGCGGAGCGCTCCAGATAGCGGTGCAGCACATCCCTGTAGGCGACCGCCCAGCGGGACTGTTTGGCGGGATCGATGTTCGTGCGGGCCTTGGTGTTGGCCTCGGCGTCAGCGCGGATCATGACGTCGAACTCCTCGTAGAACTGCCGCAGGATGGGCGACACGAAATCGAGCTGGGCATCGCTGGCGTAGCGGAAGAAGGTCTCCTCTTGATCCGGCAGCCACACGTTCAGATGAGGGTGAGCGCCCCGCTGCAGACACTGCCGGAACAGTGCGCTGATCAGCGGCTCGCCCAGAGCATGGCCGCGGATGACCACCACATCGCCTTCCTTGACGCGGGTGGTGTAGTCCAGGATAACCGTTGCCAATCGTTCAACACGTGGATCGCGCATGAAAACCCCTTTCGTTTGCTGTGTTCAAGGCTCGGCGTTCGGTGTTTGCCCTGAAAGCCGAACCTGAAACTTGGAACCTTCGAACCTGCAACCTCACTGACCTGCTTGCCGTACGTACTTGTCCAGAAAAGCGGTCAGCCGCCGGTACAGCTCGGCCGTGTCCGGCGTGACGTTGACCTGATCGAGGTAGTGGGTCGTGTCCTCGTAGAGAAACAGCTCGTGAGTCACACCCTCAGCGGCCAGCACATCAGCGAACCGCTGTGCCTGGTTGTATGGAATCACCTCGTCGCTGGTGGTGTGCACGACGAAGATGGGGGGCATGTGTGCGGCGTGAAAAGCGGGCGAATAGCCGAGGTAGATCTCGGGGTAGCGATCGGGCCGGCCTAGGGCGGCGATGGCCGTTGCATACTTGGCCGGGATCTCCAAATCCTGATCGTACAGGGCCTGCACGCCCAGGAGGGCGTCGCTGATGCCACCTACGATGACCAGCGCATCCACGCCGCCCGGTTCCTCCCGCAATGCCTGGTACAGGATGATGGAGCTGAAGCTGCCCGATAGCCAGCCTTCCCGCTCCGTATCGGCGTGGGCAGTCAACTGTCCGTCTCGCAGGTAGGCTACGGCGTTCAGCAGATCCCGCCCCAGGCCAGGGATGTCCAGCAGGCCCCGCTGCGGGCTGGGGCCGGTGGCCAGCACCACGTATCCCTCGTTGGCTATGGCCACCGAGACCCGATCCCAGTTCATGGGTTCGCTGGGATAGCTGGCCACCAGCACCGGCAGCGGTTCGGTGATCTGCACTCCTTGTGGCTCATATACCAGCGTGGTGGTGATGACCAGTCCGTCGTTGGTGAAGGTGACCGGCACGCGACTGGCGTGGACTTCAGCAGGAAACAGAGCTTCGCCGGTCTGCGTTGGGCCAATCATCGGCGGCTCGTCGAGAGTCGGCAGCCACGGCTGGCGCTTGGTCAGCGTGAAGTCGACGCCGCCGGTGAGCAAAGCAGGCTGTACGGCAACATTGGTTCGCTCGTCCCTGCCACGGTGATGGACGGCGTCGTCGTAGCCCCATTTGCTGGCCACGGGCACGTAGCGTCCTGGTGGCACGCCCTCGATGCGATAGGTGCCCAGTTCATCGCTCCGAGCGCGGTAGGCCTCGCCCTTGACGCCGGCAACCAGTACTAGCGCGTCCGCCAGCGGCTGCCCAGTCCCGTTCGTCACCACGCCGCCGATGGCGCCGCCGCTGGCCTGGCCCGTCTCTCGTTCGCCGAACCAGGCGCTCCACAGCGTGCGCAGGCGGTATTCGGCGACGTTGAACGCTGCTCGCCCTGCCGGCGTGCGCCGCGCCAGCAACAGGCCCACAACTGCCACGATCAACAACAGCAGGGTGGCCAGCAACACCCAGCGCCAGCAACCTCTAGTAGGTCTTCTCCTGGACACGCTCACCTCCGGTCAGGGGCCGATCATGCTCCTGCTTCCAACCGACAGACGTCGTCACAGCTTGTGCCATTATAGCATGGCCTCAACGGTTCGTCAAAGGCGAGATCTGCTTTGCTGTAAGCTGTCCTTCAGGCGCCTTGCCCTGAAACGGAGTCCCGGTAGTAGTCGTGGCGTAACGTCCCGCCGAGGAGGCGGTAATGCCGTTCACAGGGCGAAGCAGGACAGATGGTCAGATTGTCAGTAGCCACGAGGCACGCGAGATGCGGAAAGACGTACTGCAATTGACAGTCAATCGCAGCCGATGGGTTACGATATTGACGACTGGCGAGCTGCCTGATATGGAAACGGTCACGAGCAGTCCTGGGAGGGGTGGTTGGAGAAGTGTCGGTAATGATGACTCGCTGGCCACCTACTCTACGTCACCCTCGGTTCGGGAGTGGCGGCGGGGTGAGCGACCGCCCCGCCGGGGAGGGAGTTTTGAAATCCTTGACTTCCCATCTCAGTTGTGCTATACTGAGCGCAGATGGCTGGTCGGCTGAAAGGCGCACCAACTGCTCTGTTGCACGACCGCATCACGCTTCCGCACTCTCTGACCGCTGCAGCTGCGCTTCGCCGGCCCGGCGGCACACCATCCACCACTAACCCCTGCTCCAGAGGTCCCTGCCCTTTCTCGCAAAGGAGCGCAATGCCCCCACGATTGGGAGTCACAGTCATGCAAGCGAAGAAGTTCCTGACTGGTAGAGGCCTGCTCGTCACGGCGCTGCTCGTCGCCGGATCGGTGGCGGCCTGCCCGTCGGCCCAGGACCCTGGCACCGCCAGTGGCATCACCACGTTCGCTTCCCCATTTGCTTCGCTCAGGACGGGGCTCAGTGCAGGCCTGGCTGGGACTGTCTGGAGTGAAATCAGCTACCAGGGCAGGCTGACCGCCGACAATCCTAACCCACCAGCCTCCCCTGTCAAACTTGTCTTCATCCACCACTCTGTCGGCGACGACTGGCTGAGCACCGGCATTGGCAATCTGGGTAACCAGTTGGGCGCCAGAAACTACTACGTCAGCGATACCTACTACGATTGGGGGCCAGACGACATCGGTTCGTATACCGATATCGGCCAGTGGTGGGACTGGTTCCGGGGCCCCAACAGTACTACCTACACTCAGGCCGTCTACAACGCCACTAACCGCCACGCCGACTACACGCGCCCCATGGCAGACCCCGGCGGTGAGAACCAGATCATCATGTTCAAATCCTGCTACCCCAACTCCCACCTGGGGGGGAACGCGGGCGACCCGCCGACCACCGGCTCAAACCCCCTTCGTGGGGAGGACTGGGGCTCCGAACACCACACCGTGGGCAACGCCAAAGGTATCTACAATGACATCCTGGAATACTTCGCCACCCGCCAGGACGAGCTCTTCGTCGTCATCACCGCGCCGCCCCTGGTGGGAATCGAAACCGATTCGACCCACGCGGCCAACGCCCGCGTTTTCAATACTTGGCTAGTCGCAGACTGGCTAGATGGCTACCCCTACAACAACGTGGCTGTCTTTGACTTCTACAATGTCCTCACCTCTAATGGGGGGAACTGGCACACCAACGATCTGGGCTGGGACACGGGCAACCACCACCGCTATCGCAACGACGCCATCGGGTACATCACCGACCAGGGAGGCAACACCGCCGCCTACCCCGACGGCGGCAGTGACAGTCACCCGTCTCAGGCTGGCAGCGAGAAGGCCACCGGCGAGTTCGTCCCCCTGCTCAACATCTTCTACCACCGCTGGATGGAGGGCGAGGGGACGCCGACCCCCACGGCCACCGGTACAACAAGCACAGCCACACCGACAGCGACGCCGACGGCCACGCCCACTGACACCGTCTCACCGGCGCCAACCATGTGGGTCTTCCTACCGCTTATCCTGAAGAGCTACGCTCCATCCATCACGCCCAGTCCCTCGCCTTGTCCCACAGCCACCCCCACGCCTACCAGCGGCGGTTGTCCAGCCTACCTGCCTGGCTTCACCTTTGTCAGCGGTACGGAGGTCCATGCCATGCCCGACCTGGCCGGCCCCGCCACGCGCCAGTGGTTCACCGACCCCACCTTTGGCGCCTGCCTGGTGCGCGTCACCGATCGGGCCAACGACTTGTCGCCGGGCGACCCCTCAACCGGGTTGGTGAACGAGTACTCCCGCGTGCAGTCCTTCAACGCCGACGGCAGCCGATTGCTGGCCCACGGCACCGATGGCACGTGGTACTTGTACGACGCCCAGACGCTCCTGCCGCTGGGTGAACTGCCCCTCGGAGTGGAGCCGCGCTGGGACGCGGACGATCCAGACGTAATCTATTACTCGGACGAGACCGAGTTGATGTCCTACAACGTGCAGACCGCAGCTCAGACCGAGGTCCGCGACTTTGCCGACGACTTTCCCGGTCAGAATCTGGCTGCCGTGTGGACGTGCTATGAGGGTAGTCCCTCGCGTGATCGCCGCTACTGGGGCTTGATGGCGGAGGACGGGGAGTGGATTCCCGTCGCCTTCCTGGTGTACGACCGGCAGACCGACCAAGTGACCATCCGGGACATGCGCGGCGTGCCAGGCATAGAGGAAGACGTTGATCACGTGACCATGAGCCCGTTGGGGACCTACTTCCTGGCCTCCTTTGACCACGATTGCCAGCCCGGGGAGTTGGGCGACGACGCGCACGCTTGTGGCCTGATGGTCTACGACCGCGACCTGACCAACGGACGGGGTCTGCTGCGCATGATCGGACACTACGATCCGGTCTTGGACGCCCAGGGGCGCGAGGTGATTATCTACCAGGGCATTGACACCGACCACATCTCCATGCTCGATGTGGCCACCGGCGCGGTGACCCCGCTGTGGGAAATAGATTTCAGCCACACAGCGATTGGCCTGCACTTTTCGGGGCTGGCCTTCGACCGGCCTGGCTGGGCAGTGGTCTCTACCCACGACGACGAAACGGCCATTCACACCTGGATGGACGACCAGGTCTTCCTCGTCGAGCTCAAGCCGGGCGGGCGCGTGGTGCGGCTGGCGCATACTCACTCGCTGGTGGACGAAAGCCAGCCGGAGGAGTACTACTACTGGGCCGAGCCCCACGCCAGCACCAACGCCGACCTGACGCGGGTCCTCTTTACGACTAACTGGGGTCGCTTCGACACGGGGGAGGTGGAGATGTTCATGATCGCGCTGCCGCCGGACTGGCCCGAGCGGCTGCCGACTTCGGCGAGCTTTGTCAAGCCGTGGTTTGATCTGAGCCTTTTGACTGTTGAAGCTAGAGGAGGTGATGATTGAGTAAAACTAGAATGGACCGACTGGGTACAAGTCTCAAGACCACTGCTAGGTGGTCACTAGCAAAAGGAGGGAGCAAAATGCATACCAAAAGGATAGTGACTATAGTGACGGTTGTGGCCGCGTTGACCTTGCTCTTGGCCGCCAGTTCCACCGTAGCTGGCCTGCCGGTTGAGGGGGGCAAGACATCGGGCAAGATCACGCTGGCCGGGACCGTCGCCAGCAAGATCAGCTATCAGGGCCGGCTGAGCGATGCGGACGGCGACCCACTCAACGGCAATTACAGCCTGGTCTTTCAGCTCTGGAACGACGCTACCGTGGGCAGCCAGGTGGGGGACGACATCGTGAGGAACAACGTGCCCATGAGCAACGGCTTGTTCACCGTCGGGCTGGAGGTGCCCCAGGAGGCCTTCAACGGCCAGGCGCTGTGGCTGCGGGTCCAGGTCAACGGCCAGTGGCTCTCGCCGCGCCAGGAGCTGCTGTCGGTGCCCTACGCCCTTTCTCTGCGACCGGGGGCGGGAATCAGCGGCAGCATACCCGGGGACGTGAACGAGGCAGTGCTGCACGTCATCAATGAGGGCGATGGCACTGGCGTGTACGGCCAGAGCCAGGGCGGCCCGGGCGTCCGGGGCAGGAGCGAGAATGATTACGGTATCTACGGTGTGACCCTCAGCCAGGACCTTGCCCATGCTGCAGTGTATGGCAATGGGGGTTACACCCATGGTGTCTACGGCGAGACATTGGCCGGTTCTGCACATGGCGTTCACGGCGAGGCCGGAGCTTTCTCTACCGGTGTGGGTGTCTATGGTGAGAGCAGCATGGGCAACGGCATTGTTGGCAAAACCAACGCCTATGACAAAAGCGGGGTATCTGGATGGAGCGACAATGGAGTGGGGGTAAGCGGGCGGGGCGATGCCAATGACGGCGTGGTTGGTTGGACGGGCGACAGCGGCAAGAGCGGGGTATATGGGCATAGCGACAATGGCACGGGCGTCACAGGGCGGTCTGGCAACAACCACGGGATCTTCGGAGCAACCTTCAGCTCGGACACTGATCATGCTGGGGTGTTCGCAAGGAACAACGGTGCCGGGTCAGGCGTCTACGGCGAGGCCTTAGGCAGCGATGGTAGAGGCGTCTACGGCGAGGCCGGGGGAATCGATGGCGTGGGCGTTCTCGGCGTCGGTTCAACCGGCGTCCTCGCCCAAGCCAATGCGGGTGGTACTGCTCTCTGGGCCGTAGTTCCCGAGGGATATGGTACAGCTATTTACGCTGAGAGTGGCCCTGCTGGGGGCTATGCTGCCGAACTTAAGGGAAATGTGCAGATAAGGAGTCGCACCACAGGTGCAACTGTCATAGAACTGGGTGAAGGGCTTGACTACGCTGAGGGGTTTGACGTGTCGGACAAGACCGAAATCGGTCCCGGCACGGTGCTGATCATAGACCCCGATAATTCTGGCAAATTGGCTATAAGCGACAAACCGTATGACCGCAAGGTTGCTGGAATCGTGACTGGGGCCAAGGGACTGGGCTCTGCTGTCCGCCTCGGCCCGGGCCAGTTCGACTATGACGTGGCCCTGGCAGGACGGGTGTACTGCAACGTGGATGCTACCTATGGTGAAGTTGCACCTGGTGACTTGTTAACCTCTTCTCCCACTCTCGGATATGCCATGGTGGTGAGAGATTACGCCAAGGCGCCGGGTGCGGTTTTGGGCAAAGCCATGGAAGCGTTGCCAGAAGGTGAAAAGGGGCAAATCCTTGTCTTGGTGACCCTGCAATAGAGGATTGGGCGAGTCATAGCCATCTTGCCCATCTTGCCGCCCAAATATGCTTCAAAGCGCCTGCCAGAAAGACCTGACACCCGGGCAGCATCACGACGCCTGGGGATGTAAACCTACATACCCTGGCTGGCCCCTGGGATGCCAGAGAATCCTCATGTTGTCAAGGGGCGGGTTGGCGCCTTTCACCGTGCAATACGTACGAAGGGAGGTTTTGAAGTGTCGAAGCAAACGAATAAACGAATAGAATGGGCAGTTCGGTTCCTCTTTTTCCTTGTCCCGGTCCTGGTGGTCACCCCTTACGCGGAGACTACCGCAGCCCCTGCTTATGGACATATCGCCACGCCCGGAGAGGCAAGGGTTGTGGCTGAAAGCTGGCTTGGATTCATTGTGGAACGCGATGGCCATTGGGGTGGAGCGCAACGTCCTTCGATAGGCGAATTCACCGAGTTCAGGAGGGGAGATTTGCTCCTCGGTTACTATGCTTCTGTCAAACCGCAAGGGTACATCGTGATTTCGTCTTTGAAGGATTTTGCTCCCATCAAGGCGTATTCCACTACCAGCAATCTGGATCCTGCCAAGGAAGTCGGGATGTGTGCTTTACTGAAAGGTGTATTGGAAATTAGAATGAAGTTCCTGATCAATAGATTCGGGGGTTTGGAAGAAGCCAGTTTACAGGGGTTGGATGAACTTACCCCAGACGCCAACCGTCTGGCATGGTCTTACCTCTTAGAAGGTGGTAGTGCATTGAGAAAGAACCTTCGCTCCATCTATCCGCAAGGTGCAGGTCCTGTTCCAGGCCCCGATGGCCTGCTCAAGACAAGCTGGAATCAGGTCCCACCCTATAATGATCTCTGTCCATCCATGGGGTGTGATTGGAGCGGGTATGGAAACTTTAATGACAGGGCCTGGGTGGGTTGTGTGCCTCTAGCTATGGCCCAGATCATGAAGTACTACTGTTGGCCGCCGTCCTACCTTGGGAACTCTTTCGACTGGCGGAATATGCTCAACCGGTATGTCTGGAATAACGCAACCCAGTGGTTTGATGATGAGCACGGCAATGCAGTGACTGGAAGCCAGATCAATGCGGTAGCTTTCCTTTGTGAGTGCGCAGGGCACTCGCACTACGATTGGACGGCTGGTTGCGGTATTGATTATGGCTGTGACAGCACAAGTGCCCATACCTGCAGTTTCTGGTGTAATGATTCTCGAGATGCCTATGAGGATTATTTCCTATACGACACAGAGGATCTTGAACCACAGTGTCAGGATCGTGACGACTGGAGTTACGATGGCTGGTGGAACTTGATAAAAGGCGAAATTGACCTCAATCGCCCTCTGCAATATAGAATCTCGGACGATGACGATTATGCCCATGGCATCGTGGTGGATGGGTACGACGATTCGGGAGGTCAGCGCAAGGTTCACGCCAACTATGGTCATGATGCTGGAGATACATCCTGGTACGCCTTAGATCACCTTTATTGCGGCGGCGACCCCTGCGATCTTGAGGAGGAGTACTGTATTCGCCACATCTTCCCCCGTAATGGACTGTGTGGGACTTATTATGGAACATTGACTGCGGCTAGTCTTCCACACTACGTTTACTGCGATGTGAACGTCCACAACGATGTTGAAGGCGGGGCCTTGGTTCAGTTCCTCCCTGGTACCAGCATGAAGGCCGGCTACGGGTTCAACATATCTGGCAGGGCGGGGACTGGGACTCGATTTTTCTCAGGCGGTCTTCTACCATCAGGCCTCCCACCATCAGAGGGGCTAAAAGTCTCCGCAGGTGGCCAGATCAAGATCCATTATGAAGGGGGTATTCGTGTTCATTGACGAGATGTTGACCAGATGAACGCTTCCAGGAACTTTGTGGTGCTTGTGAACTGCAAAGGAGCTAGAGGAATGAGAAGATCTTCTATTCTGGCGCTAGGCTTGGGTAGTCTACCTCAATTGTGTTGATGCGAGTGTCAACGCCGGACTATGCTCTGAGGTGGAGTGCATCGTCTCCGACGATGGGGCAAAGTCGGAGACTTTGCGCTCCGTTGGCAGCAAAGGAGAAGCATCAACACGAAACAGGGAGACTACCAGACAACACCGGTGACGAAGATGGAAAGCCATATCACCGGTTCAATACCGTTGGCGAGGCCCTTGCCCTGACCTGGCCCGGGTCGCGAATCAGTATCAAGGCCGGCACCTACCGGCAATCGCTTCCTTTCTCTAAACGGATACAAGTGCTTGCTACGGAAGGAACGGCCACTGTTGGAATGGGAGGTCGTATGTCCCTCTCGCCTTCAGGCGCCGTTAACCTATCCGAGAGCGGCATGTTGAGGCTCTATTAGGCACTTCCGTTCCGAAGAAGGCTGCAGAAGGAGCGAGGAGGCACCAGTGTGGCGTATCTGCGAAAACGTCCTCCCGATTCTTCTTAAAAGCGGTGGCAAGCTTAGAACTTCTTGAAATGCACTTTTCAAGGAGGATAGTGAGGTATGGTCATGAACAGACGACAGTTGCTTATCGTGATAGGCAGCCTGGTGGCCGTGTCGCTCCTGGCTGCGGTAACTCTGGCCACCTCCGTGGCCGACTTCGCCCTTTGGTGGCACGTCATCGCCAGTGGGGGTGGCCATTCTTCATCGGCCGACTACGCTCTGGACGGCAGCGCCGGCCAGCCGGTCGCCGGTGCGTTGAGTAGTGCGGATTACACGTTGGGCGCTGGCTTCTGGCCGGGCATCGGCGCAGGGAGCCCCACACCCACACCAACAGGTTCCCCACCGCCGACATTAACACTGACGGCGACACCTACACCGTCGCCCACGCCGACGGGGCCGCCAAGCCTGGTCGTCAACACCACCGACGACACGGACGACGGCGCATGCAACGCGGCCCACTGCTCCCTGCGCGAGGCCCTCGCGGCCGCTGGCAACCATCCTGGCCCAGACACCGTCGCTTTCAACATCCCCACGACGGACCCCGGCTACAACCCGGCGACAGGCGTGTGGACCATCCAACCCGCCAGCGGCTATATCGTACGCTCGGACACAACCGTGGATGGGGCGATCGGGGTGAGGCCAGGGATCGAGATAGACGGAACCACGCTGGCCCAGTTGGGCATAACTGGCTTGAGGCTGGGTGACGGTGTCACGTTGCGCGGTCTGATCGTCAACCACTTCCAGTACGGCATCTGGGTTGACAGCACCGATGTGACTATCGAAGGCTGTTACGTCGGCGCCGATCCCACTGGCACTTCGGCCAAGCCCAACGGGATGGATGGGATCCTCGTTGCTCGTGGAGGGACAGGCGTGGTCATTCAAGACAACCTGCTGTCGGGAAACAATGGGAGCGGCATTCGCCTGTTCGGCGAGACTACCACGGGCAACACGGTGCGGCGCAATCGCATCGGCACCAACATCGCCGGAACAGCGGCTCTGCCCAATGGGGGTGACGGTATCCACCTGCACGCCGGCGCTCACGACAACGTGGTCGAGCAGAACCTTGCCTCTGGAAACAGCGGGATTGGTGTCCACCTTCGTGAGGCTGGGACAAACGGCAACGTCGTCCGAAACAACCGGATCGGCAGGGATGCGGGCGGAACGGCGGCCCTGCCCAATGGGACGTTCGGGGTGGCCCTCTTCAATGGTCCGAAGAACAACGTGGTGGGGCCTGGTAACCTGGTGGCCTACAACAGCCTGGATGGCGTGCTGGTGGATGGTGCCGACAGCTTCACCAGTACCGTGGGCAACACCATCACGGCCAACAGCATCACCGCAAACGGGCGTCAAGGCATCTGGGACTTCCGCGGGGGCAACGAAGAGCTGACACCACCTACCATTACCCCTGCCAGCGCCACCCAGGTTTCCGGCACCGCGTGCTTCAACTGTGTCATCGAGGTCTTCTCCGATGCTGAGGATGAGGGTGCGATCTACGAGGGCACAACCACGACCGGTGCCTCGGGTAACTGGACGCTCACCAAACCCGGCGGGCTGACCGGTCCCTACGTGACGGCCACGGCCACCGATGGCAACGGCAACACGTCGGAGTTCTCGGCACCTGTCAGCTTGCCCCAGGTCACGCCCACTGGTACGGTCTCACCTACTCCCACACCCACGGCGACGGGCTCCCCACCACCGACAGCCACACCCACCCCTTCACCCACACCCACCGCCACCCTACCGCCCGTCTGCCAAGAATTGTTGATCAACGGTGACTTTGAGACCGGTTCGTTCCCACCCTGGGACAGTTGGGTCAATGTCAGCTTGGGGTCAGGGCACAACAGTGCCTATGGCGCCTGGTTGGGCGGCGCCAACAACGCCGAAGGGGAGCTGTGGCAAGGTGTGGCCATCCCGGCCGATGCCAACTCGGTGCCGCTGGAGTTCTGGTGGCTCGCCGAAAGCACAGAGGAGCAGCCCGGCGATGCTCTAGATGTGATCGTCCAGTACGGTGACGAGCAGGCCGACCTGCTGCGCACGTTGCCAGCCGAGGAGCCCCTGGGTCAGTGGCGCCACGAGGCAGTAGATCTGACAGCTTACACCGGCCAAATGGTATTGGTGACCTTCTTGGTGCGTACCAACGATGAGGTGCCCAGCACCTTCCGGCTGGACGACGTCAGTCTGGATGCATGTGGAGTGGCACCACCAACGGTGCGGGTCTACCTGCCGCTGATCCTGAAGGGCTATGCTCCCTCCGTCACACCCACCCCCACGCCGACTTGAACACCCCCCACCAGCGGCTGTCCGGCCTACCCGCCTGACTTCGCCTTCATCACCGACACGCAGGTCTATGCCATGCCCGCTGTGCCTGAGCCTGCCACGCGCCAGTGGTTCACCGACCCCACCTTTGGCGCCTGCCTGGTGCGCGTCACCGATCGGGCCAACGACTTGTCGCCGGGCGACCCCTCAACCGGGTTGGTG
>Ga0075114_10001281_pt1 | contig 13677 bp, 24 predicted proteins | sample AntAceMetag02UKM_FD_69784 | JGI IMG/M metagenome (GOLD analysis project Ga0075114, IMG submission 69784) | Saline lake microbial communities from Ace Lake, Antarctica - Antarctic Ace Lake Metagenome 02UKM | ecosystem: Environmental > Aquatic > Non-marine Saline and Alkaline > Saline | place...
GGGCAGACGTGAGCAGTAGGAGAAATTATGGGTCGTAAAGTACATCCAATCGGATTTCGTCTGAAAATAACAAAGACTTGGGACGCGCACTGGTTTGCCGAGGGTGAACAGTATGTTGAGCACCTTCACGAAGACATCGCTATCCGGAATCTTGTCCATCAAGAAGCGGAAAAAGCAGGAATATCCCGGATCGAGATTGAACGATTCCCCGGTAAAGTCAAAGTCATCATCCACACTTCAAAACCCGGTGTGCTGATCGGGCGCAAAGGCGCCAACGTGAAGATCATGCGCAAGAGTTTGGAAGAATTGGTCGGAAAGACCATCGATGTCGACATTAAAGAGATCGAAGCACCAGATCTGGACGCTTATTTGGTGGCAGACAATATCGCCCGCCAGATCGAAGGCCGGATCAGCTATTCCCGGGCCATGAACCGGACCATACAGCGCACAATGCGAGAAGGCGCTGAGGGTATCCGTGTTGAAGTCGCAGGCCGTCTGGGTGGGGCAGAAATGTCCCGGACCATTCACATGCGGGAAGGACGTGTTCCCCGCCAGACCTTAAGGGCTGATATTGATTACGCACTCACTGAAGCAAATACGTCAATGGGTAAAATTGGCGTCAAGGTTTGGATTTACAAGGGTGAAGTTCTACCGACATTGGAAGAAGACGAAGAAAAAGAAGCGCATGATGGAGTTTATGTCAGCAAATAAACGCTGAATGAATGACTTCTGCGGTGTAAGGATAGGATTAGTAACATGTTGATGCCAAAACGTACTAAATACAGAAAACAAATGCGTGGTCGCTTGAAAGGCAAAGCGCGCCGCGGTGCAGAAATCCATTTCGGAGATTATGGACTGCAGGCCCTGGAACCAGCCTGGATTTCCGCCCGGCAGATCGAAGCTTGCCGCCGGGTAATGGTGAGAGCTATGAAACGCCGTGGTAAGGTTTGGATCCGGATCTTTCCTGACAAACCGATCACCAAACGCGCGGCTGAGTCCCGGATGGGTAAAGGCAAAGGCGATGTCGAATATTGGGCTGCCGTTGTAAAACCCGGCCGGATTATGTTTGAAATCGGTGGAGATGTTGATGAGAGCACTGCTAGGGAAGCCCTGCGATTGGCTACTTATAAGCTGCCCATCAAAGCTAAAATTGTCCACCGAGAAGAGGTAGGAGAAAGCGTATGAACGCAGATGAGATCCGCGCTTTAGCGGATGATGAGATCCGGACCAAGATTGATGAAACCAGGGAAGAATTGATGAACTTCCGTTTTCAACAGTCTACCGGTGAATTAATGGATACATCCCGGTTACGAGTGTCCAAGCGATTACTCGCTAGACTCGAAACCATATTACATGAACGCGAGCTGAAAGCCGCGCTGGAAGGTGGATCATGAGTAATCGCCGACGCATGAATGGTGAAGTGACCAGCAACAAAATGGACAAGACAGTGTCGGTCCGCATTACACGACGGTTCCGCCATCGCTTGTACAAAAAAGTCATCGAACGACATACAGTTGTCAAAGCGCATGATGAGCTGGGATGTGAGATTGGAGATAAGGTTTTAGTAGTTGAATCAAGACCGATCTCAAAGACAAAACGCTGGGTAGTAGAAGAAATCCTTCGCAAGACGGTTTCTACTGAACATGCTTAATCGGAGGCAGCAATGATACAACAAGAATCAAGGGTTAATGTTGCCGATAATTCCGGCGCCCGCGAATTACTCGTGATCCGGGTATTAGGTGGGTCCACCCGGCGTTATGCCGGTGTTGGCGATGTGGTTGTTGGAACCATTAAAAGCGCAAATCCGCAGGGTGCAGTAAAGGCCCACGAAGTTGTCCGGGCAGTGGTTGTACGCACAGCTAAGGAATGGCGCAGAAAAGATGGTTCTACCGTCAAATTTGATGACAACGCCGTAGTAATCCTGGATACAGACGGCACCAACCCAAGAGGCACACGTATCTTCGGACCGGTAGCTCGTGAGCTCCGCGAAAGAGGGTTTATGAAAATCGTTTCCCTGGCGCCAGAGACTGTTTAGGGAAGTACAAAGCAGGAGTAATTATTGTGAAATTTAAAATACGCAAAGGCGATACCGTAGAAGTGATCAGTGGAAGGAAAGCTGATAGAGGTGAACGAGGTGAAGTCATCAAAGTTTACCGAGAAAAGAAACGGGTTGCCGTACAAGGGATAAATATCCAAAAGAAACACCAGGGGCAGATTCAAGCCCAGGGAAGGACCATGGCACCGGGCATTATTGAAATGGAAGGTCCGATCCATATATCCAATGTCATGCTGGTTTGCCCTTCCTGTGGAAAGGCCACCCGGGTGGGAATTTCCCGCAAGGATGATGAAGTTCACAGGGTATGCAAACGCTGCGATGCGTTGTTTGATTGATCTTTGGAGCTGAAGAATGAATAGATTACAAGAACGTTATCAGAAAGAGGTCGTACCAAGTCTTGTCAAAGATTTTGACTTGGAAAATATTATGCAGTGCCCCCGCGTCCAGAAAGTAGTAGTGAATATTGGTGTGGGTGATGCGCTGGATAATGGCAAACTCCTGGACGAGTCTGTCCGTGATTTGACCAAAATCACAGGGCAAAAGCCCCTGATCAATAAGTCCAAGCGTAATATCGCCAACTTCAAGTTGAGGATGGGATCAGCTATCGGTACATCCGTCACCTTACGGGGATATAAAATGTGGTCATTCCTGGATCGTCTCATTAATGTCGCTTTACCCAGGGTGCGTGACTTTAGAGGAGTTTCTCCCAAATCATTTGATGGCAGGGGCAATTATACCCTTGGCATCACTGAGCAGCTGGTTTTCCCAGAAGTGAATTACGACGAGGTCAGCAAGATCCGTGGTATGGAAGTAACCATAGTCACTTCTGCCCAGGAAGACGAAATCGGCAGAGAGTTGCTTAGAAAGTTGGGAATGCCGTTTAAGGAGGATAACCAATAATGGCAAAGAAAAGTATGATTGCTCGCGACGGTAGAAGAAAATACCAGGTAAGGGAGATCAATCGCTGCAAAAAATGCGGCCGCCCTCGTGGTTATATGCGCCGTTTTGGTCTGTGCAGAATTTGTTTCCGTGAGTTGGCACTCGAGGGAAAGATCCCCGGTGTTGTCAAGTCATCTTGGTAAGTTGGATGGAGGATAAGTAATGAGTTTTAATGATCCAATTGCTGATATGCTAACGCGAATCCGAAATGCAGTGCGGGCTGAACATCCCCAAGTGGCGATGCCCAGCTCTAAGATGAAGGTATCCATTGCGAAGATTTTGGCTGAAGAAGGATTCATCAGCAGCTATGTAACTAAAGATATTGAAGATTCAGCCCATAAAACCTTAACCCTGGACTTGAAGTATGTCGGCAAGCGACGCACTAAACGTTCTGTGATCACAAATCTAGAACGGGTCAGCCTGCCAGGACAGCGCATCTATGCCGGGAGGGACGAAATCCCTTATGTCTTGTCAGGAATGGGAATTTCCATTCTCACGACCTCTAAAGGTGTGATGACCGGACGGACAGCTAAGAAATTAGGTGTCGGTGGAGAGCTAGTCTGTAAGGTTTGGTAGATGGTATGGTCCCGGATTGTGATTTGCACAATTAAGGACAAAAGGAGAAAGTACCGTGTCTAGAGTTGGACGATTGCCGGTTGAAGTTCCTTCCGGCGTAGAAGTAAAAATAAATGGCTCCCACGTCAAGATCAAGGGCCCGAAAGGTGAGATGGAATTCACTTTTTCCCCCAAGATCGAGATCGCATTCGCGGATGGAAAGGTTGCTGTAACGCGTCCCTCTGATGCCCGAGAAATGCGTTCCTTACATGGAACCACCAGATCTTTGATCCAGAATATGGTGATTGGTGTGACAGAAGGTTATAAAAAGGAATTGCAGCTGGTCGGTGTTGGCTACAGGGCCAGTATGGAAGGAGAAAACCTAGTATTAAATGTTGGTTATTCTCACCCGGTCGAGATCGTGCCACCTTCTGGTATCACTTTCGAAGTAGGTGATCGCGCTCAGCAGGTTTTCATTACTGGTATTGATAAGCAGTCCGTAGGCCAGATTTCTGCTGATATTCGCAAAGTTAGACCGCCAGAACCTTACAAAGGGAAAGGCATCCGATATAAAGATGAGTATGTCCGCCACAAAGCAGGCAAGGCGGGTAAGGTAGCTTAATATGGCGAAAAACAAAACTAGAGCGGAAGCTCGCAAAAGACGACATATTCGAGTACGCCGGAAGGTGTTTGGCACGGCTGAAAAACCTCGTTTAAATGTGTATCGCAGTCTGAACGAAATTTATGTTCAGGTGATTGATGATAATAAGGGTCATACCCTGGCTTCTGCATCCACCATTGATGCGGAGGTGAAGAAGAAAATCAAGGGAAAGACCAAAAAAGAACAAGCAAAGCTGGTTGGCGAGGCCATTGGGGAACGCGCCCAGAAAAAAGGCGTCAAGGAAGTGGTTTTTGACCGCGGTGGCTACAAGTATATTGGCCGCGTTGCAGCCCTGGCTGACGGCGCTCGTGAAAAAGGTTTGCAGTTTTAGTTTCTAAACCGGGAGAAGGTTATGACAAACGGTTATAAAGATAAGCAAGAAAAAGAATTTGACGAGAGGATTATAAACATTGAACGCGTTGCAGCTGTTGTAAAAGGCGGCCGCCGGTTTTCATTCCGGGTACACATGGTTGCTGGCGATCATAAAGGCAGAGTGGGGATCGGAATGGGTAAAGCTAAATCCGTTCCTGATGCCATTCGCAAAGCTGCATCCAACGCAAAAAATGATATGCATCCTGTAGCGATCTATGACACCACCATTCCCCATAAAGTGATCGGGAAACTCAGCGGCGCTAAAGTGCTGTTGAAACCCGCTTCTGAGGGAACCGGTGTTATCGCAGCTGGCGCTGTTCGTGCAGTAGTTGAAGTGACTGGAATTTCCAATATTTTGACGAAATCCCTGGGCAGCAACAACTCAATGAATATTGCCGCAGCAACGATCAAGGGACTGGATCAACTGAAAGATCCCTATGAAGAAGCTGCCAACCGCGGTGTAGATGCAGAAAAACTGATCCCCTTCTGGGATCGAGGTAAAGATCATGGCTAAGAAAAAAGATACCATGCTAAAAATCAAGCTGGTGCGAAGCCCCCATGGGCGGACCAAACCCCAGCGCAGAACCCTGGAAGCCCTGGGTTTGAGAAAAATCAACCAGATTGTGGAACGCCCGGACCATCCCAGCGTAATGGGGATGATCGAGCGAGTGAAACACCTTGTTGAGGTTGAGTAAGCAGATCTGAAGGAATTAGATTATGAAACTGCACGATTTGAAACCCAATAGAGGCTCAAAAAAGAACCGAAAACGCGTTGGACGCGGCCACGGATCCGGAATGGGCAAAACATCGGGCCGAGGTATGAACGGTCAGAATTCCCGAGCGGGTGGGGGAGTTCCCCTCTGGCACCAGGGTGGCGATACACCGTATTACCGCCGGATGCCTAAAAAACCCGGATTCAAGAACTTCAATCGGGTCGAGTTCCAGGAAGTAAACCTGGAATATCTGTCCCAATTCCGTAAGGGTTCCGAGGTGAACCCCGATGTGTTAAGGGAAGCGGAGTTAATTAACACCATCAGCCTACCTGTGGTTATCATGGGGCGTGGTGAATTAAAGAAACCTCTGAAGGTTAAAGCGCATCGATTTACCCGCAAAGCTGTGGAGAAAATCGAAAAAGCTGGCGGTACCGTAGAGGTAATTGAAGGTTAATTAATTAACTTTCATAAGTTTAGAGAATCTATTTCAATTCTGAACAGGATTGAACGTAGGAGAGAAGAGAAATGAAAACATCTGCTTGGCGTTATTTATGGAAAGCAGAAGATATCCGGCGAAAATTGCTGATCACTGTGTTGCTTCTGGTAATTTATCGTTTGGCAGCCCATGTGCCGATTCCCGGCGCTGACCGGCAAGCGATTGCTTCCATTATCAGTGGCGGCGGTGCGGGCAGCACATTCGTTGGCATCCTGGATATGCTATCAGGCGGTACTGTATCCAATTTCTCTGTGCTGGCAATGGGTGTATACCCATATATTACAGCTCAGATTATTTTGCAGCTCTTGGTTCCCATCATCCCATCCCTGCAAGCGAAGATGGAAGAGGATCCCCAGGAAGGCCGCAAATGGATGGAACGCTGGACTTATATCCTGGCCATCCCTATGGCTGCGCTGCAGGCGATCGGCCAGATCCGGATCTTTTCCAATTTGGCCGGGGGTACCCCGATCATTAGCAACTTCGGGTTCAGCGGTGCCTCGTTGATTCCCAGCATTGCGATCATTGTAAGTATGACAGCTGGTACCATGTTTGCGATCTGGTTGGGTGAGCTGATTTCCGAGTACGGTATCCGCAATCAGGGTCTCTCCCTGTTGATCTTTGCCGGTATTGTCTCCAGACTACCGCAAAACTTCGGATCCATTATCAGCTTGACTGAAAATCCATGGATTACCTTGGCATTTGTACTGGTACTGACAGCGATGATCATATATGCGATCGTTTATGTGCAGCAGGGACAGCGCAATATACCAGTTATGTACCCCGGACGCAGGGTTGGCAACCGCCAGTCCATGCCTGTAAAAGGCTCCCTGCCTCTGAAAGTTAATATGGCAGGCATGATTCCGCTGATCTTTGGTCAGTCACTGTTGACCTTCCCGGCTATTGTGGCCAGCTTCTTTGTGCAATCCCAGACTTTCTGGGTGCAGAACCTGGCGACAAAAACCTCGGCACTCTTTGGCGGACAATCCCCCTGGTACTGGCTTCTGTATTTCCTGATGGTGATCGGTTTTACTTTCTTCTATACCGATGTGTTATTTGCCCAGCAGGATTACGGCTCCAACCTGAAACGGTCTGGCGCCCAGATTCCGGGTGTTAGCCGTGGTGCTCCCACCCAGCGTTACCTCACAAAAGTTCTGCGGCGCATTACATTCCCGGGAGCATTTTTCCTGGGAACCATCGCAGTATTGCCTTTTATACTTGGGTTGATCTTGTCCGCAATTGGACTGACTGAATTAAGTTCTGGCGGCACAGGGACCATGTTGATCACGTCATCTGGTTTATTGATCGTGGTTGGTGTTGTTAGAGATACTTTCCAGAATATCGATGCAGAATTGAATCTGCATGGATATGATGAGAAGTTATTAGTACGTTAATAAATTAGAACGGGCAGTGTGTTTTCAGATAACTGGTAACCCGGTTTGGATGCAACGATGATTTCTTTAGATGAGCAATATATCAAAACAGAGCTTGAGATCGAAAAAATGCAAGCAGCAGGACATCTAAATGCCCTGGCTCTGGAAGAAATCAAAAAACTGATCAAACCAGGTGTCAAAACCAGTGATCTGGATCGAACGGCAGAAGCGATTATCAGGGATAACGGCGGCATACCTACTTTCAAGGGATATCCAGGACCGTACCCTTATCCGGCAACCCTGACCCTCAGCATCAATGAAGAAATGGTGCATGGTATTCCGAGCGACCGGGAACTTGTGGAAGGCGATATCGTATCTGTAGATTGCGGCACAACGTTGGACGGCTATATCGGCGATTCCGCCTTCACTAAAGGTGTCGGTGAGATTGGTGAGGAAGAAAATCGTTTGATCCGCGTCACCCGCGAATCCCTTTATAAGGGGATCGAGCAGGTTCTTCCCGGGAAACATCTTGGGGATGTGTCGGCAGCAATCCAGGAGCATGTGGAAAACTTCGGTTATCATGTTCCCCGGCAGTACACCGGCCATGGTGTAGGCAGACAGATGCATGAACCACCCCAGGTACCAAACTTCGGCATTCCAGGCCAGGGACTGGTACTGAAAAAAGGGATGACTATCGCAATCGAGCCTATGGTACTGGTAGGAACACACAAAACCAAAGTATTATCAGACGAATGGACCGTCATCTCGGTGGACCATTCCTTGACGGCACATTACGAACACACCGTTGCAGTAACCGCCAACGGCCCGTTGATTTTGACCAAGGTCAGGGAGAGTTGAAGAATAGTTCCCTAGACTGGATATATTCGATAAGATATAATAGTACTTTTGTTGGAAAGCAGTAAACAAGTTTGACAAGGAAGTGTAATCATGAAAGTGTCTTCTTCTGTAAAGAAACGCTGTGAGAAATGTAAAATAGTACGACGTAAGGGACGAGTTTACGTCATTTGTGAAAATCCGAAGCATAAACAGAGGCAAGGGTAAAAAAGTATGGCTCGTATTCAAGGTGTTGACTTACCACGTAATAAACGTGTAGAAATTGCCTTAACCTATATTTTTGGCATTGGTTTAACCCGTTCTAAGGAGATTCTAGGCGCAATAGGCATAGATCCTGAAACCCGGGTGGAAGAATTGACCGACAGCCAGATCACAGGTTTAAGGGAATATATCAACAAGAATTTCAAAGTAGAAGGTGACCTGCGACGTGAAGTGCAGATGAATATCAAACGCCTGGTGGAAATTGGTTGCTATCGCGGCCTTCGCCACAAACGGGGTTTGCCTGTTCATGGCCAGCGCACGAAAACAAACGCGCGCACCCGCAAAGGTCCCAAGAAAACAGTTGCCGGCCGCGGTCGACGCCGAGGTATGCAGAAAACCTAAACTTTGGGCAACCTTCCATTCCGCCTTTTTGGCGAGATTGGAATATTGGCCAGCTGTTGTTATTCATTATTTGGGAGCCTTTCCTCCCAGCGGCAATGAAAATATCAGTTGGCTGGCTGAAAGATCAACTTAAGAAGATAGAAGAGGTACTATGGCTGAAAAAGCACCCCGCCAAAAAAGCGGTCGGAGAAAAAAGAGAACACTTGCTTCCGGGCAGATCCATGTTCGGGCGACCTTCAACAACACGATCATCACGGTCACCGATCATCAGGGTAACACCGTCTGCTGGAGCAGTCCCGGCGCAGTTGGATTAAAAGGCTCTCGCCGGAGCACAGCATTTGCAGCGCGTTTAGCAGCTGAAGATGCAGTCAAGAAAGCGATGGGTATGGGAATTCGTGAGGCTGACGCCTTTGTTAACGGTCCTGGACCCGGACGCGAAGCTTCCTTAAGGGCTATGGAAGCCATGGGATTAAAGCTGAACTCGATCACAGATGTGACTTCAGTTCCCCATAATGGTTGCCGTCCGCCCAAGAAGCGCCGTGTGTAATGCGATCTTTCCGTAAGGAAAGATAAACCAAGTAATTATTGCTATTTGCATAAGAGATAAAAGAGGAAGTTGTTATGTCAAGATATCGTGAGGCAAAGTGTAAAGTTTGCCGTCGAGAGGGTGAAAAATTGTTCCTGAAAGGGGAACGCTGTTTCACTGAAAAATGTGCTTTTGAACGCCGGAGCTATCCCCCGGGACAGCATGGCAAGAGTGCTCAGTTTCGCCGCAACCGTGAATCTGACTTCTCCCGCCAGCTGAGAGCAAAGCAGAAAGCCCGCCGGATCTATGATATTTCCGAGCGCCAGTTCAGACGCTACTATGCCACTGCCCAGCAGCGTCGTGGTTTGACAGGTTTTAATCTGTTGCAGATCCTGGAAACCCGCCTGGATAACGTAGTTTATCGGATGGGATATGCCGCCAGCCGGGCTCAGGCCCGTATGATGGTGACGCATGGACATTTTAATGTTAATAACCGGCGAACTGACGTTCCATCTGTGCTCATCACAACCACAGACAATATCAGTGTCCGGGAAGGTTCCCAGAAACGGACTTTCTTCAAGAACCTGCCCAAAGAAGCTGAAAACAGGACCCCCGTAGAATGGGTCAACCGAGATTTAGAATCCTTATCCGGTAGTGTAGTTCGTTTACCAGAACGATCAGAGATTGATGGTAATCTCAATGAACAGCTGATCGTTGAGTATTATTCCAGGTAATCGGCAAAGAACTGAAAGGTAACAATAGGATTAGGGAGAGGTGAACCGTGCTAGGAATGAACAATATGGTAACACCAAAAATTGAGCGGGTTGCTGAAGCTCGGGCCTATGGTAAGTACGAGATCAATCCCCTGGAACATGGGTACGGCATAACGCTGGGAAATGCTCTGCGCCGGGTGATGTTATCCTCGATGGAAGGCTCCGCTGTGACCTCCGTCCGGATCACGGAGGTCGATCATGAATATGATACGATTCCCGGTGTCCAGGAGGATGTACTGCGCTTGATATTGAATATAAAGAAGCTGCGCCTGATACTGCACGAAGGCGACCTTGCCAATATGCACCTGGAAGTTAAGGGTGAAGGTGTGGTTACCGCTGCAGATATTATCACGCCAGCTGAAATTGAGATTGTTAACCCTGAGTTATACTTGATGACTGTTGATGGACGAAGCAAACCGCTTACCATAGAGATGACAGTAGGTAGGGGTAGGGGATATGTACCCACTGAGGAGCGCAAAGACCGGCTTCCGATTGGTGAACTTCCCATCGATGCGATTTATAACCCGGTTCAGCGTGTCAAGTTTGACGTTGGCTCCGCCCGGGTTGGCCAGAGCACCGATTATGACAATCTGGAGATCGAAGTTTGGACAGATGGAACTCTGGAACCCGAAGAGGCATTAAGTAGATCCGCAAAGATCCTGATGGGTCATTTGCAGCATCTGGCCGGGGTAACAGCCGAATCGCTGGCTGCCATGGTGGAAGTGGAAGAACCTGCGGAACCCGTAGACGAGATCATTGATATCCCCATTGAAGAGCTGGATCTCTCAGTTCGGGTATTCAATTCACTCAAGAGAACTGGGATCACAACTGTCCGTGAAGTTATGGAATTAAATACGAAGGGAGATGACGCTTTGCTGTCTATCCGGAATTTCGGTGTCAAGAGTTTAACCGAATTGAAAGATAAATTGGCAGAACAAGGCTACATCCTGGAAATCGATTTGGATTTGGAGTAATTATGCGACATAAGGTAGCAGGAAAGAAACTAGGACGGGATTCAGGTCATCGCGCAGCACTAAGGCGAACCATGATTAAACAGCTATTTGAAAACGAACGTATTCAAACTACCCGTGCCAAAGCGGAATTCATCCGGCAGCCGGCTGAGAAACTGATCACCCTGGCAAAACGATCCCAGGATGCAGACGAAGCCCGGAAGGTCCATTCCCGGAGGATTGCAGCATCCCGCCTGGATAACGACAAAGAGATCGTCAAGAAATTATTTGAAGAGCTAGGACCGCGCTATCTCAACCGCCCGGGTGGATATACCCGAATGTTTAAACTGCCCCCCCGCACCAGTGATGCTGCGGAAATGGTAGTTCTAGAGCTGGTGGAAGAGTAAAAATATTGAGCGATCGTTTCCAGGTCCGACTTTCTTATGATGGGACTGGGTTCCATGGTTCCCAATATCAACCGGAGCTGAGGACAGTCCAGGGAGAACTGGAACGAGGATTGCTCAAAATTGGTTGGAACGGAAAGTCAGTTCTATTTGCCGGCAGAACAGACGCCGGCGTGCATGCAGCAGGACAGGTGATCGCTTTCGATTTGGATTGGGGTCACACTGAGAAGAAGTTACAAAAGGCAATTAACGCGGTTGTACCGCAAGACATCTCGGCTGTTGAGGTCAAACGGACAAAAACTGATTTCCACCCCCGGTATCAAGCATTGTCCAGGGAATATCATTACCAGATCACAAACAGTCCGACCAGGGATCCACTCCAGGAGAGGTATATCTGGAGAGTGTGGCCCGAAACGGATGTCAAATTGATGAAGAAAGCATCCAGGCACTTGATCGGAAGTCATGATTTTGCCGCTTTTGGAAAACCTCATCAACCGGACGGCAGTACTTTCCGGGAGATCAGTAGGGCAGCCTGGAGAAAAGAAGGAAGTAAGCTGGTTTTTGAACTTGAAGGCAATGCATTTTTATACCATATGGTCCGGCATATTGTTGCCGTCCTGGTAAAGATTGGCCAAAAGGCAGAACCAGAAGATATGATTAAAAAGTACCTGGATAACCCTACCGGGCCGGAAGCACAGGGATTAGCGCCCGCGCAAGGATTATCATTGGTAGAAGTGAAATATCAAGATTGACTTCAGTATAGGAAGTCAGTTGGAATATTGTGGAGTGCAAGAACGTGAAGAAAACTTTTTATCCTAAAGCTGAAGATATTAGCAGGAAATGGGTTCTGATTGATGCCAAAGGGAAAAACCTTGGGCGTTTATCAACCGTAATTTCCAAACTCATCCTCGGAAAACACAAACCTGAATATACTCCCGGTGTGGATGTAGGCGACTTCGTGGTCGTCATCAACGCGGAGCAGATTGTGGTCACCGGTAAGAAAATGGACGATAAATATTATTACCGTGTTTCCGGTTACCAGGGTGGTCTGAAACAGATCAACCTCAGGAATCAACTTGAAAAACGGCCTGAGTATGTGATCGAACATGCTGTAAAAGGGATGCTTCCTCACAACCGACTGGGCCGCCAGTTGAACAAAAAACTAAAAGTGTACGCTGGAACGGAGCACCCCCATCAGGCCCAGAATCCTGTTCCTGTTGAGGAAGCATACCCGAACCTGTAAACAGGAATTATTGATCAATTCTGAACTAAATTGATCGTTTTAAGTTAGAGGAGTAGTTATGGCACAGTATTATGAAGGCGTTGGACGCCGGAAACGTTCCACAGCCCGGGTAAGAATTACTAAAGGCTCTGGTGCATTTGTAATTAATACAAAAACATTGGAAGATTATTTCCCAACCGAACGTGATAACAAAACCGTTACCGAACCGCTGGGTGTTCTGACTGGCAATCGGGCGGATTATGATATCAGCGTACTTGTCAAAGGTGGCGGTGTGATCGGCCAGGCAGGCTCGGTGCGTATGGGTTTGGCTCGAGCGATCCTGAAAATGGATCCTGAATTGAGACTTGAACTCAGTCATGCTGGATTCCTGTCCCGCGATGCCAGGGAAAAAGAAAGGAAGAAACCTGGTCTGAAAGGCGCCCGCAAGGCCCCGACCTATACCAAGCGTTAGTGATTTCTGGCTGAATTATCATTCGGCTGAAAGCGAAAAACGGAACAAAACGCGGAGAACACCCAGCTTGATTGAGTGTTCTCCGTTTTGTCATTAAAGGCGAAAGTTATGCAAGAGAATTCAAAACGTCCAGATATCATTATTTTGGGATTGGGGCCAGGTGATCCGGAATTGTTAACTCTGCGAGCTGCTGGGGTAATTAATTCCGCTAAAAAGATCTATATTAGGACTCTGGAACATCCCACTATTTCCGGATTGCCTTCAGAATTAGAGATCATCTCATTCGATGATTATTATTTGGAAGAGGATTCCTTCGAAACTGTATACCAGCGCATCACAGATGAGATCATTCGCCTGGCGAAAGAAGAACATGGCGTAATTTATGGAGTGCCAGGTGATCCCTTCATCGCTGAAGCGACACCGGCAATGATCTGCTCCCGGGCGAAGGAAGAGAATCTGGTTGTGGAGATCATACCTGGAGTTAGCTTCCTGGAACCTACATTTGCTGCCCTGCAATCTGATCCACTACCACAAGTGATGATCTTGGATGCCCTGGAAATGCAAACGGCCCATTTTCCATCCTTTCCACCTGACAAACCTGCCTTGATCGTCCAGATCTATAGTCAAGAGATCGCTTCAAATACCAAATTGACCTTAATGTCCATTTTCCCTGATCAGCACCCGGTTGTGTTGATCCACGATGCAGGGAC
>Ga0075114_10001282_pt1 | contig 13666 bp, 10 predicted proteins | sample AntAceMetag02UKM_FD_69784 | JGI IMG/M metagenome (GOLD analysis project Ga0075114, IMG submission 69784) | Saline lake microbial communities from Ace Lake, Antarctica - Antarctic Ace Lake Metagenome 02UKM | ecosystem: Environmental > Aquatic > Non-marine Saline and Alkaline > Saline | place...
CGATACTCCTGCCCGCGCAGGACACGAAAAGAGGGACGAGGCTGCTGCCCCGTCCCTCGGGTTGTCATTGGCAGGCTCTCGGCGCTAGCGCACTGACCGCTGGAAGGTCAGATAGAAGCAAGTATGGATGTTCCAGTCAGGCAGTGCCAGATCACCCAGGCCCGCTCCCAGCAACACGTCGCTTGCCATACCCTCAATTGACACGTTGTAGGAGCCGGTGGTGGCGTACATGTTGAAGTTGAAGGAGTACTCCGGCTCCGTCTTCTTCTCCGTCGGCTTCACGTCCTTCGCATCGCCCCAGTCGACGACCACCGGCTGTCCGATGATGCGCTCGCCGTTTTCGTCCAGCACATCGACGTAGATATTGTGCTTGCCTCCGGCTTCCTTCTCGTCTTCCCAGCGCGCTTCCACCAGCCGCCAGTAGGGCTGCCCGGGCGCCACATTGGCAGCCTGTAGCCCTACCCCCAGTTGATCCAGCCGGCCGTCCCAGCTAATGGCAGGAGCAGCGGGTTCGGGTTCGGGCTCAGCCACCGCAGCGGCCATGACCTGCGGCGGTGTGAGCGTGGGCGGTATAGGCGTCGATGTCGGCGGCACAGGAGTCGGCGTCGGTGGTATCGGCGTATGGGTCGGTGTCGGCGTCGGCACTGGCGTGTCCGTGGCCGTTGGCGTTAGCGTCGGCGTATCCGTGGGCGTCGGCGTATCCGTGGGGATAGGCGTCTCGGTAGGCAGTGGCGTGTAAACCGGCATCCGCACTACCGCCGTCGGAGCCATAGCCAGCACCTGTGCCTGTGGCACGCGGCGCGCCTGTGGTATCGCTGTTTCCATGTAGACCAACCCCGCCAGGTCCTTGGCCTGCACCTGGCCGGTGGAGCGGAGAGAGCGGATCACGGCCACCGGTGCGGTGATGCCACAGAGCCAGATCACCAGCAGGGTCACCGCAGCCAGACGCAGCTTGGCCCCCGTCGTCCGGGCGTTGAACCACACGGCGGCACTATCGGCGGCCAGGCTCAACCCCTGCAACGCACCAAGGATGCCAGCCCCCTCGCGTGGCACACGTTCCCTCTTCGGACGAATGACAGGCGGTGCTACGGGCCGTCGCCGAATAATGGGAATCGCTGGAGCGCGAACCCGTGCAGGCTCGACGCTCGGCGCCGCTCCGCCCCTAAGCGGCACGCCTCGCAGCGAATGGGCGAGCTTGAGGTCCACCTCGTTCAGGCGGCGGCTGATGACGCGGCTGAGGTTGATGGCAAGGCTTGGATAGCGCAGCAGCAGCGTCTCAAAATCGTCACTACTGAGTACCCAGAGGTCAGCGTCGCGCACCACCTCGACTGTGGTTGAGCGGGGGCCAACGTTCAGCAACTCCATCTCACCGAAGAAGTCTCCCGCGCCCAAGTTGAACAGCGGGATGCTTGTGCCCTCCACCTGCTTGAGCACCTGTACCTCACCACGCTCGATGAGGTAAAGCGACCCGCCTTCGCTTCCCTGGTCGTAGATGCGCTCGCCGGCGCGATAGCGCGCAGGACGCAGCCGTTCGGCGACTTCCTGTAACTGCTGAGGAGAAAAACCAGCCACAAGACTCAGCCGTCGCAGATGCTGATTCACGTAGGCCTGATCTGCCTCAGTCAATCGCTGAGCCAGACTGCGGTTCAGGCTCATGCTGATAGCCGGGTGCTGCACCAGAAGGTCATCGAAATCGGTGCGATACAGCACCCAGATGTTGGCATCCTGCAGAGCACGAGCTGTGGCGGCACGCGTCTTGCCCGTCAGCAGGGCCATCTCGCCGAAGAAGCCACCAGAGCCCAAACGGGCCAGCGATTCTTCCCCCCGCCGGCTTTCGGTCACCAACTCGACCTGCCCCATTTCCACCAGGTAGAGTGCATCGCCCGGTCCGCCTATCTGGAAGATAAGCTCGCCCGCTGGCGCGTGTTGCAGCAGCAACCGCTTGGCCATGGCGCTCAGCGCTTCCTCTGGCAGCTCGTTGAATAGAGGCATGGCCCGCAAGCGCTCCACCGCCAGAGCACGATCCTCGGGGCTCAGACGGCCACGCAGATCCCGGCTCAACGCGCTCCGGATGATGGGGTAGGTGACGCACAAGTCATCGAAATCTGCCTTGGGCAAGACCCACAGCAAGACGTCGGAGGCAGCCCGCGCCGCCTGGCCTTGCGGTTTACCGGTCAGAAGGGGCATCTCGCCGAAGATGGCGCCTTCGGAGAGCTCCACATAGTCCACCTCGGAAGGCTCTGTCTCCGTCAGCAACTGCACCTGGCCACTTTGCAGGACGTAGAGCGCCTCGCTGGAATCGCCGATCTGAAAGATGACGCTGCCGCGCCGCACTTCCTGCGGCTGCAGGCAGCCCGCCAGGGCTGCCAGGACCTCCGCGTCCAACTCACAGAAGCCAGGGGTTGTTCGCAACCGCTGGGCCAGATAGGCCGCGAGCTGGGCCACCTTGCCGCCAAAGGCGCGGCTCATCTTGATGCCCACACTGGGGAGCTCGGCAATCACCTCCTCCAGATCGCTGCGGGATAGCACCCAGGTTTCGGTATCTGTGGTCGCTTCGGCGCTGGTGGCGCGGGAGCGATCCGAGAGCATGTCCGTCTCGCCCACCAGGTTACCAGGGCCCATACTGGCGAGGGCGGCGAACCTTTCGGCGCTCAGCCGCACCCAGCCGGATTTGATGAGGTACAGCGCGCCGCTCGCTTCGCCCTGAACAAAGAGCAATTCTCCCTGGCTGTGATGCTCCAGATGCATCCGTTCCGACAGGAGTTGCCGCTCCTCTTCAGAAAGGCCAGCGAACAGGGGAACGCTGCCGATCATGCTTTCCTTCACGATGTTTATGTCCTCCAGAAGGAGTGTACGCCTCTCATCCCAGTCACGGCGGAGACCATGCACCCCAGCGATTTCAAGTCCTTCAGGTGAAACCCGTGCAAGTGGTCATGTCCACTTCTCCACGCACAGTCCCACTTTATCATCTTACCATCAATGAACACGGATGTCAATAACCCATTCTGACTAAATGCACAGATTCAGACACAGAGTTGCATGTTAGTAAGTGCGTCGAAAGACAACGTCCCAAGAGTAATGAGCGAAACAAGCCAGCGTAGAGCGCAATGCTTCACAACTGGCATGATCAGTGCAGTAACCCGCCGAAATGAAATGCTCATCCGAGATCACGCGCGGATCTGTTGTGAGACCGCGAGCCACCTCGCTGGTGACCTCTCGGCCATCCACGTCTCGGACAACCTGCACGTCATCACCACCGCCCAGAATCAACTGAGTGGTCCCAGGCCCCTTGTCGCCCGTGACCTGGGTGACCTTGCTATAGATGCCGTACACTGCCACCTCATTCAACGGCGCGCCATTGACATCCTGAACGATCACGCGCAACTGGCGCTTTTCCCCACAATGCAGAGAGGCGCCGTCGAAATAGCCGCCGTTCTCCTCCACGCCCCACAGCCTTATGGATGCGACCACGAAGTCAATCGACGGCCTCGTTGGCTCCGGCGTCGCCGTGGGCGGAGACGGGGTCGCTGTGGCCGGCGGTGCAGGAATACTGGCCGCCACAGCCACAGTGTCAATAGGGCCAGCGGCATCCACCAGCTCTGCATGGACCCACCCTTGCTCCCCCGCCAAACAGCAGATCTGCCACCAATCCCCCGGCTGGTTACGGGCTACGATGTCGAACTGCTGGCCCTCCTCAGGCAAGCCCAGACGCGGATACGCCGTGCTCGGGCCACTGCGCACGTTGACGCCGCCCGATTTCACTACCACGTGCGGCTTGGGAGTCGGCGTAGAAGTCGCCGGCTCGGGCGTGGGAGTCGGCGGAACCGGCGTCGCCGTCGGAACCTCCGAGGTGGGCGTAGGCGGGATTGGTGTGGGAGTCGGAGGAGCTGTGGGCGTCGGTTCCGCGGTTGGCGTTGTCGTGGGAACCGGCGTGGGCGGCGCCAGATAGGCCGCGATCTTTTGGCTGCCGCAGCCCAGATCCCAGGCCAACCCTGCCAGTGGACGCGCCACACCGTCGTCACCCCCTTCGGCGATGTGACGCTCGGCAAGCATCACCACCCACTGGGTAGCGTTGGCGATGTCCAGTTCATTCAAGCGGGCCTGTGCCCGCGCTAGATCAGCATCTTTCGCGTAGTCGGTGGCGATGTCCAGTGCGCGGGCCTCTCTCGCCTCCCCCGACAACGCTCCAACTCCCCCCTGGCTGGCGCATCCTGACAATCCAACTGCCAGGCTGATGACGGTCAGGAAACAAAGCACCACCAAGAAGCGTCGACGAACGTATTGAAATGGTATATCCAATGGTCTCCTCTGTGCTCGAAAGGACAGGCTTCAGGCTCCGAGGGAAACCCCAGGTTGGGCCATCCCTTCGGCTCACAGCAAACCTCCGAGGTCTTCTAGAGACCTCGGAGGTCTCAGTGCTCCCAACTCCCACCAGCCTTGCTCCTTGGCGTGATTCGGCAAAAACTGGTATAATGAGTGAGGAAAGCTAATGGCTCTCCCCTTCAGTGCCGAAGGTGGGACTCGAACCCACACGAGGTCGCCCTCAGCGGTTTTTGAGACCGCCCTGTCTACCTATTCCAGCACTTCGGCGCGGCTCTAGTATAGTCGAATAGGCTGTTTTCGTCAAATCCCTCAATCGGCGCCATCAGAGCTTGTCGGGGACAAGAAAGGCTCAGCTACGGCACGTTTCCTGCCCAAGTATGGCACATCTGCCGCTCCTTGCGAAGACTGAGTCTAACTGAATCTCACTGAGTCTCAATGTAGCGGGACATGGACGAAAAAACACTCGTGGCCGCCGCCCAGCGCGGCGAGCTGCCTGCCTTCAACCAACTGGTGTTGCACTACCAAGGTCTGGCCTACAACGTGGCCTACCGGATCGTGGGCAATGCCGACGCGGCCGCCGACGCCACCCAGGACGCCTTCCTCAAAGCCTACAGAGCACTGGGTGGTTACCGGGGAGGCTCTTTCAAAGCCTGGCTGCTGCGCATCGTCACCAACACTTGCTATGATGCCCTGCGGGCCCGGCAGCGACGGCGCTCCTCGTCTCTGGACGATCTGGATGTAGCGCCCGAACATGCCTGGCAGTTGGTCAACGGCCACGCTGGGCCAGAAGAACAGGCGCTGCGCCGGGAACTGGGCCGGGTGATCCAGGCAGGCATCGCCACGCTGCCACCTGACCAGCGCACAGCGGTGGTGCTTTCCGATATCCAGGGACTGAGCTACCAGGAAGCCGCCGAGGCAATGGGCTGCTCGCTGGGCACAGTCAAATCCCGCCTGAGCAGGGGACGAGCCAAGCTACGAGGCTACCTGCTGCAGCAGCAGGAACTTTTGCCTTCTCGCTATCGTCTACAAAGTGCAGGACACACGGCGCGAGAAACAAGAGGCATGAGGTAGAACGCTTGAAGATGTTCGGACGTGCACAGAAACGAAAAGAAAAGCACATCGCTCCTGAGCTCCTCTCTGCCTATCTGGACAAGCAGGTGACGCCCCAGGAACGTGGGCGGGTGGAGCAACATCTGCGCGCCTGTGCGGTGTGTGCTCGCGAACTGGACACGCTGCGCTACACAACGGATCTGCTGCGCGCCACGCCGCGAGTGAGCGTGCCTCACGCCTTCACCCTTTCGGAAACGGACGTAGGACGCACTGCGGCGCGTCGCCGAGCAAACCGGTTCTCTGCTTACCTGCAGGGGGCCACGGCGGTGGTAGCTGCGCTCCTGCTCATCGTCGCGGTTGGTGATGTTCTGCGAGCGCCCCTGCGCTACGAGGCGCCAGCACCCATGGTAGCAGAGAAAGTCGTGGTAGAAACCGTGCTGGTGGAAGCGGAGGCGGTGCAAGACACAGGTATTATGGCAGTGCAAGAGACTCAGGAGACCGATAGAGCCGAGAAACAGGTTGTCGAGAAGCATTCTGAAGCGGAGATGCAGGCTCTGGCCGCCACGCCCAGGGATGAGCCGCTGGCAGTGGGCGGAGGCCAGCCGCAGGCAAGCGGGCCAGAGCCTGCGCCGACGGTTGTGGCCTTGAGAGCTGAAGAACCACCACGAGAAACCGCTCCGCCGCCCGAGCAGCCCAAGCTCAGCGCCCCACCCGCGCCAGCAGCAGAGGAAGCAGTACAAGAAAAGGGAGAAGAGGAAACCGCGGTCTCGCTTGCCGTTGCACCGACGCCGACGCCTTTGCCGCAGCCCACGCCAGCGCACCTGGGGGAAGCTGTGCGGCCCGATTCATGGTGGACTTTGCCACACCTGGTAGAGATCGCCCTGGCTGGCCTGCTCGTCATCTTGCTGAGTCTCTCGCTTTGGCTGCGCAGGCGGCGATGATAAGCATACCACGCAGATACGTCAAGTTGACATCTTAGACAACTTGAGTATAATAGAGGTCGTGTGAGACAAGCCGTAAGGTGAGTCGAGGCATGGGCGGACAAATGCAAACTCTCTTGAATAGTGCGGCACCTGTCAATCTATCGTGCACTTGTCAGGGAGGGAGCCATCGCGAGGATAGTTGAGAGAGTACCCTGAAAGTGGGGGTTGATGAGCTCGATTGCCTGCGTGCCTGTCTGCGACCAGGACATTGAGCTCTTTTTTTGTGCAGAGCAGTACCGTGACCCTAAGGAGGTGAATAACCATTTCAGTTCAACTTCGACCCGGAGAATCACCGGACAGCTTGCTGAGGCGGTTCCGCAAGGAAGTCACCCGATCTCGGATCCTGAGCACTGTACGGAGGAAGCGGTGGTACGTGCCGCCGAGCGAACTGCGTCGCCGCAAGCGCCAGAAGGCCATCCGCAAGGCAAGGCGACAGCAGCGCAAGACAGAGTGGCGGATGAGAGAGTGAGGATCTGATGGCTGTGCGAGCATCCAAAGAGAAACTGGAGATGGAAGGGACGGTTCTCAAGACCTTCAGCGGTCCCCAGTTCCGCGTGGAATTAGACGGAGGCCACACCGTGCTGGCCTATCTGTCGGGAAAGATGCGTAAGCACTACATACGCGTCCTTCTCGGGGACCGTGTGCGGGTGGAGCTGTCGCCCTACGACCTGACACGGGGACGGATCACCTACCGCTACAAGAAGCCTATGGGCAACTAACCAGCCCTTCCACAGCGGGGCGGCAGGTAGGGAAACCTGCCCTACGGAGAACTGATGTGAGTAGGGCGGCTTTCCATAGCCGCCGGGCTTGTGGCCGCGTGCCAGTTCTGCCTTAATACCTAGAGAGTGTCGTGAAATCAGCGGATGCCAGCAACCGCAATCGAAGAGGAAAGAGCAAGAAGCAGCCAACGCAGGAGCATCAGGCTAGACTGCTCAGAGAACTGGCCGAAGCGCGAGAGGAATTGACGCGCCTGGAAAGGAAGCTAGAGCATCGGCCTGACTTCGGTCTGGGTCAAGGTAGCCCGGATATCTATCAGTGGGAGATGAATCTCGCTCTGCGCAAACGCGTCCTGGCCAAGATCGCTTCCCTGGAAGATGCCCTGAAGAGCCTGGATGAAGGAGACTACGGCATGTGCGAACGCTGTGGCGAACAGATCGAGCCCGAACGGCTGGATATACTGCCGGATACGACACTCTGCATCAGATGTGCACAGAGGATCCGCCACTAGTTGCCAGGGTGAAAGCGGTTCTGAGAAGCTGAAGTTGTCGTGTGTGACACAGTGAGGGGTTTCTGTGTATGAGCGGTGAGACGGAAGGGTCGCATGAGTTGTTCTTGCGACCCTTCCGTCTTTTGCACAGCAGATGCTCGCTGTCAAGGCCGCAGTCGCCAGGCAACAAGGGAGAGACAGAGCTTGCTGGTCTACAGAAAATGCAAGACGATGATCGTCCTTGTCTACCTCATAGCTGTTGTGACCCTCGTCCCGGTTCTCGGAGCGTGTAGCCAAGCGGTCATGCCGTCTCCATCGCCTTCACCAACTCCGCCTGATCCCTTGCCCACGGCTGCCCGCGTGTCGGCCAGGCTGATCCCGTACCCGGTGGCAGGGCGAGAGGAATGCCACCTTTGCCACGGCGCAGGCGAGCCGCACGCCATGCCCGCCGATCACGCAGGCAGCGGCGACGAAACCTGCACCGTCTGCCATGACGTGCAGCCCACGCCCGCCCGGCTGGCTGGGGGCAGCACCGCGGAGATGGGACAGAGCATCTGGCAGGAGAGGGCTGGGCTTTCTTGCCGTAACTGTCACGGCTACCAGGGAGAGGGAGGTTTTGGGCCACCGCTGGCCGACACGAGCCTCGACTTCAATGCTTTCAAGCAGCGCACGCGGTCGCCCCTTGCGGACCTCATGCCGCCCATCGCGACGGCTCCAGACGACCCGGCGATAGAGCAGAGTGGCACTTGGATCAGCGACGACGATTTGCGCCTGGTCCATGCCTGGCTTACCGGTGTGGAGCCTGAGCCCCCCGAACCCACCTCGGAGGCGGTGCTGTCGCCGATCACCCACAGTTTGGATAGTCTAGAAGACTGCCTCTTCTGCCACGACGCCGACAAGGCAATGCCCTTCCCCAACGATCACCAGGGGTGGAGTAACGACATCTGTCTGAGCTGTCACTCTGCACCAGGGGATAAGTAGACAAGTACACAACGTGATGAAGAGCATCTGGCTGCCCCTTGTCTACTTGTTTCCCTGTTTCCTTAGTCTATTTGTCTACTTGTCTACTTTCTGTCTTTTCCACGACCAGGAAGTGACTCAGGGCAAAGGCGCGCAGGGGTGTGCGCTCTAGTGCGTAGGTGATCCGTCGCAGCCAGCGGCCCGACACCGGCCTGCGGGCGACGATGTTGTCGAAACCAGGGTAGATCCGTGTGTAGTGAACGAAACGGGCTGGCAGCCCAGCGAGGAGCCGCTTCAGGTCCCGCCGCGTGTAAGCCCGCACGTGAGGAGCCAGGCGGTTCCGCCAGCGGTTCGGCAGCCAGTTGATGAGCGGCGTGTTGCCGAAGTGGTAGCTGCCCCGCCAGTAGTGGCCGTGGGTCTCGAAAGGATAGAGCCGGTTGGGGCAGAAGAGGAGCAGCCGACCGCCAGGCCGCAGTACGCGTAGCGCCTCGACCAGCGCCTGCTGGTCATCGTCCACATGCTCGATCACTTCGTGGCTGAGGACGACGTCCAGGCTGCCGTCGGCGTAGGGCAACCTTTCGCCAGCGGCAACCTGCAATGCAGCATCGGGCACCTCTGCCTGTGCCTCGGCCACTCGCTCCGGCTCGATGTCCAGTCCGTAGACGTGCGGTGTGAAGTCGCGTAGTGCTCGGACGTACATGCCTACGCCACAGCCGTCGACCAGGACGCGTGCATCGTCCAGTGATGCCCAGCAGCGCATCATCCCCAGCCGTCGTTCCTGTCCTGCCCGCCAGACCAGCGAGGGTACGCCGCGTGTGGCGGCAATATCCTTGTCGAGATGAACTTCGTCCATAGCCAAGTGCGCTCCGCGCCGTCGTCTCTGCTATGACACCTATGATACCACGGACAGAGACACGCGTCAAACTGCCTGTGGAGAACCCTGCGGCTCTTCGCAGAGTTTGGGAAGCCAGACGCGAGGAAGCCCAGGCATGCAGCCTGGGCTTTCCCAACGGAGCGAAGATTATGGTAAGAACACTAGTCTTCTTTGATCCGGATACTCCCTACTTCGGACTGCAGCTTGAGTTTCGCCGTGGGATTCTCGCCCACTGTGCCCTCAATACGTCCGCCGACGAGTTGCTTCCGTCCCTGGACTCCCCTGACATCGAAATCACACGTCACGGCCCCTACATTGCTTTCCGCATCAATCTCGAAGCTACTGTCGGCGGGAAGCGTCAGGGCAATGTCGCCCACATCGCTCCGTATGTCGCAACGCACGCCTTCGCCTAGAACCCCCTCGAAGCGGATGCGAGCCACATCGGTTCGCACCTTCAGACTGTCGCGAACCACGACGTCCTTCAGTTCCACCTGCCCTACGTCAGTGCTGATGTCCACCTGGCCCTCGACCCCTTCAACCACTACGTCGGCGACGTCCGACTGCAGCTTGAGATCGGTCTGTTGAGGTACGGTGATCTCCAGGTCTACGCGGGCACGCTTCTCACGCCAGTCACCTCCCGATTGTCGCAATTGAGGCATGTCCACTTTGATGAGAATACGCTCGTCCCGCTGGATAAGCGACACATCTATTCGATCCAGCGCCCGCTCAGCATCATCTCTGTCGCCTGCCCAGGCATGCTTTGTCGCCTCAATCTCCACCACAGCGCTCGGTCCAGCGCTGATCTCCACATCGCAGACAGGGCAGTCCACGTCCAGCAGGGGTGTTCCTTCGACAGCAAACTGTTCCCGCACGGTCGCCGTCGCCTCCACGCCCAAGCCGGTGAAGTCGGCCACATCGAGGTCGAAGCCGGCCTCTCGGCTCCACGAGAAGAGCCCAAGACCCAGTCCGCCAACGGTCACGGCGCAGCAACACATCAGCAACAGCACAACAATCACGATGATCCACACAGTCCGACGGCCTTGCATGATTCTTTCCTCCTTTACTCCTTGGTCAAATACTTTCGTCTCTCTCTACGCACTGAAACGGAAAAAGTCGCGGGCAACGTGATTCCCTTCATGTTTCAGGTTTCACGCGTTTGCCCCTTGCGGTTGGCACTGCGAAAAGGCCTTCTCTCACTGCTCACGTGCATCTGGGATTACGCTACTTCAACTTCTCCTCCCCACCGAAGTCTCGATACAGCGTCAACCCCGCCAGGACCTCTTCGTCCTCCGGGGTCAGGTTGCCCTGCACGATCTTGACCAGGTAGGTGGCCAGCCCCGGACCGAGCATGAAGCCCTGCCCGCACATCCCCACGGCGTTGATGTAACCCTCCAACTCCTTCACCCGCCCCACGATGGGGAAGCCATCAGGCGTCATGGGGTATAGCCCCCGCCACGTGCGCCGCACTCGGACGTTGGCCAGCCGTGGCATCAAGTCCACCATGCGGCGGGCGATCATGGGCAGGAAGACCGATGTCTCCCTCCGGTCAGTACCCACAAGGGGCGGCTCGGGAGTGATACAGAAGACGATGGGACCAGGTTTGTGCTGGTAGAAGTAGTAATTCCTCGAGCCCTGGGCAGGGCGGACATCCACCACCATCGGCTCCAGGAAGCGCGCCACCGGCTCAGTGATGCCTGCCTCGTGGCTGTCGGGCACGACGGGCACGTCCAACCGGGCCATACGCGCTACCGCCTTGGCCCACGGCCCGGCTGCGTTGATGACCGTGTTCGTGGCATAGCCTCCCCTGTCTGTGCGCACGCCGACCACCTTGCCGGCGCGGGTGATGATCCCTGTCACCCGCTCGTTAAAGTGGAACTCGGCGCCCCGCTCCGCAGCCCGGGCGTAGAAGGCGTGCGCCGAGCGCAGGGGGGAGGCGCTGCCATCCTCCGGCGAGTACGTACCACCGATCAAGTCGCGTGGGTTCAGCGCCGGAATAGCTTCCAGCAATCCATCTCGATCCAGCCAGCGGATGTTCAGCCCATACGACTGCTGCACCTTGAGAAGGCTCTTGAGGACCTGTTCCTCCCGCTCGCGGTAGGCCACGAAGGAGTATCCACCGCGATACCACTCCAGGTTGTCGCCGTAGCGCTCTTCCCAGGTAGAGAAGACCTCGAGGCTCTTTATGCACACGCGGATCTTGGAAACGTGCGAGTGGGTAGCGCGGATGCCGCCGATGGCCGCCTTATTCGAGCCCTGCCCGGGGCTGGCAAACTGATCAATGACCAGGGGCTTGATCCCAGCCTGGGCTAGAAAGAAAGCTGCCGGACAGCCAATGCTCCCCGCACCGACGATGATGACATCATACACCTTCGTAGTCATACACGCCTCCAACCCCCAATATCCAATCTCCAATACCCATTCTACATCCCTCCCTCATGGATGTCGGTGGCATGCACAACGGCGGTTTCCTCAGGCCGCTCGCCGGTGGACACGCCCGCGAACACGCCCAGCGGCACTTCGACGAATAGGGGACGCTGCGTGCTCTCCACGAACTGACCCTCCGGCACGCCCTCCTCACGGAAGAGCCGCTTGATGATCGCTGTGCACGTCTTCGCCCCGCAGGCACCCATCCCTGCCCGTGTCAGCGCTTTGATATCGTTCATGTCCCGAATCCCCGCCCGGATCAGCGCCCTGATCTCGCCTGCCGTGACCCTCTCGCAACGGCAAATCATGGCGTCGTCCTGAATGCGGCCCACGTAGTGGCCCAGCGGTTCACCCACGGACTCCTCTTGCACCCGGATGCCAGCGATGCGCTTGGCTATCTCCCTGGGCGCTCTGACCTTGACCAGGTAGGCCCGGTCAGCCATCTTGGGCGCCCGCGCCTTGACCACCTCCACGTTGCCCAGAATGCTGCCCTCGGTGTCCAGCACCGTGACAGCGTCCCCTTCGTGGATGGTCCGACCCAGGAACTCGTAGGGGATCGTGACGGTGGGGTAGTCCCGATCCTTACGATAGTCCACCAGCGTGATGGCCAATCCAGGACAGATGGCCACGCACTTCTGACACCCCGAACATCCCTCGCCCACATATTCCGGCAGGCCGCGAATGTCGTCGCCTCCGATAATGATGCACCTTTGTGGGCAGACGCTCGTGCACGGATTGCAGGGGATCTCCTGGGCGCAGTGCAAGACGGGGAACACCCCATCCTCACGTTCGGGGATGTCCTCGACGACAACCGCACCGGGGCGGGATCTGAGGATCTCGCTGGTGCGGCGCCACTCCGGCGGGATCTCGCCCACGTCCCGGCCCAACGATCTGGCGATCTCCAGCCCGCGGATCCTGCCCGCGAACATCGCCGACGAGGCTTCGGCGATCTCCTCCGCATCGCCCGCCGCGTAGACCGGCAGGCCGAACTCCTTGGCCTTGCGTGTGAGTTCATCTACAGGATCGAGCCCCACGGCGATGAGCACCGTATCGCAAGCGAAGGATTGTTCCGTGCCGGAAACCGGCTGCCAGTTGCGGTCAATCTGGGCGATGGTCACCGACTCCACCTGTACTTGGCCGTTAGCGCCGAGGATGGTATGCGAGGTGTAGATCGGCACGCCGAAACGGGCCAGTTTGTCCTTGTGCACCTTGTAGCCGCTGCAGTCTGGTAATGCTTCACACAGACCCACCACCTCAATGCCTGCTTGCAGGGCGTGGTAGCCAGCGATCAGGCCCACATTGCCCCCACCGACGATGAACAGTCGCTCGGCCGGACGCACCAAGTCGCGGTTGAGCAGGGTCTGGAAGGCACCCGCGCCGTAGACGCCAGGGAGAGTGTTGCCCTTGAAGACCAGTGATTTCTCCCGTGCTCCCGTAGCCACCAGCAGCACGTGCGGATGGACGACCACGTAATATTGGCCTTGCAGCACGCCCACCTTGCGGTCGGAGAAGACGGCCAGCGCGGTGGTGTCCAGCCACACCTGCACGTTCTCGAAACTGCAAACTTCCTCCTCCAACATCGTGGCGATGTCAATGCCCCGCGTGCCGGCATAGCAGTCCTCGATGGAGCCGAAGAACTTATGGGTCTGGAGCACCAGCTTGCCGCCCAACCGGTGCTTGTCGTCCACAATCAGCGTGCGGACGCCGACCTTGCCCAGTTCGATGGCCGCCGAGAGCCCCGCCGGCCCTCCGCCGATGATCAGGCACTCTACCTCTACCGTTTCGGGAGGCTGCAGCGCCATTCCCCCTTCGACCCCCGGCAGCACTGGCAGCCCTACCATCGGC
>Ga0075114_10001284_pt1 | contig 13657 bp, 6 predicted proteins | sample AntAceMetag02UKM_FD_69784 | JGI IMG/M metagenome (GOLD analysis project Ga0075114, IMG submission 69784) | Saline lake microbial communities from Ace Lake, Antarctica - Antarctic Ace Lake Metagenome 02UKM | ecosystem: Environmental > Aquatic > Non-marine Saline and Alkaline > Saline | place...
TCGCTGATCACCGATCTGGGTCTCAGTGACCGCGTGCAGTGGACTGGATTCACTTCTCAGGCGGAGGTATCGGCCAACTTCATGGCCTCGGATATCTGTGTGCTTCCCTATCGTGATGGCGTTTCATTTCGACGAGGAAGCTTTATGGCTGCTCTGACGCACGGGCTGCCCATCGTCACCACTCAGCCCGGCTTGTCCTTGGTTGAACTGGTGGACGGCGAGAACGTGATGTTGGTAGCGCGCGATGACGTGGGAGTGCTGGCGGAGGCCATTGCTCAACTCATCGAGACCCCGCATCTGAGAGAACGACTGGCAGATGGCGCTCGGCAACTCTCCCGGCGCTTCGACTGGGAGCAGATTGCTCGACGTACTCTGGAGGCTTATGGTGCTTGCGTTCACGACTGACCTCTGGCGACAACACAAAGGGATCATCGTCATCCTCTTTCTATACCTGGTTCTGGCCACGGTCTATAGTGTGATGACGCCTCTTTTCGAGGCTTCCGATGAGATGTGGCACTATCCGTTCATCAGGCATCTGGCCGATGGGGGCGGTCTGCCGGTACAGGACCCCCAGAACTTGGGTCCCTGGCGGCAGGAGGGTAGTCAGCCTCCGCTTTACTATGCCCTTAGTGCTCTGGTTAGCGCATGGGTGGACACCAGAGACGCTGCGGAACTCATCTGGCGCAATCCCCATGCGGATATTGGACTGCCCATGGCGGATGGGAACATCAACATGGTCATCCACACGGAGAGGGAGGCCTTCCCGTGGTCAGGAACAGCCCTGGCAGCCCATCTGGTGCGGCTCTTCTCCGTTCTGTTGGGAGCGGTGACGGTTCTCGCCACCTATCTAGCCGCCAGAGAAATCAGCCCGGCCAATCAGCCCATGGCCGTGGGGGCGGTGGCATTCACGGCTTTCAACCCGATGTTCTTGTTTGTCAGTGGCTCCGTCAACAATGATAATCTTGTGGTGGCTCTGGCCTCGTTATCTTTCTGGTGGATGCTGCGCCTGGTCCGTGTGGGGCCGTCCACGGGTCGATTCGCGCTTCTGGGCGTACTCTTGGGCCTGGCCATGATCTCCAAGACCAGTGGCCTGGGTCTCTTGGCCCTGGCTGGTTTGACGGTGGTTCTTCTGGCTTATCAGCGACGTTCCTGGCGTGTTCTTTCTACTGGTGGCATCGTTATCGGCTGTGTGTCGCTAGCTATAGGCGGATGGTGGTACTATCGCAACTGGCGACTGTATGGCGATCCCCTGGGTCTCAACACCTTCGTGGCCATAGTCGGTGCTCGCCATCCGCAACCCACTCTGCAGCAGCTCTGGGGCGAGCGCGCAGGCTTCACCATGTCCTACTGGGGCTTCTTTGGGGGCATGAATCTGCCGGCTGAGCCGTGGCTGTACGTTGCCTTCAATGCTCTGGCAGGTTTGGGTATCGCAGGTCTGGCAGTTACAATCTTGCGAGAGGTGACCATCAAGCGAGGGAAATACGAGCAGTGGACCAGGCTGCTCATTGCTTTGGCTTGGCCAGTCATCGTGTTCGTTTCTCTCATCCGTTGGACGCTGATGACCATCGCCACGCAGGGGCGGCTCATGTTCTCGGCTATGGCAGCTATCTCGGTTCTGATCATCTGGGGGCTAACCAGTCTTGCGCCCAGGCGCTGGCGCTGGGTTCTCACCACGTTGGTGATCGTGGTTGCTTTCTTTGCTGCCACGGTGACGCCCTTCACGACCATCGGCCCAGCCTATGCCAGACCGCGTCTCCTCACGACGGAGGATGTGAGTCACATTGAGCATCGCCTCGATGCCGATTTCGAAGGACGCATGGCATTGCTGGGATACGATTTGGAGAGCACGGAACTCATTCCTGGAGGGAGTCTGGAGATTACGCTCTACTGGCGTTCGCTGGCTCCTATGCAAGAGGACTATAGTGTCTTTGTGCATCTCCTGGGAGTCGATGACCTGATCATCGTGCAGCGGGACACGTATCCTGGCCTGGGAAGTTATCCGACCTCCCTCTGGAAAGTTGGGGATACCATCGCGGACCGATATGTTCTTCGAGTTCCAGAGGCTGTGCTGACGCCAAGCGAGGCCACAATCGAGGTGGGCCTGTACCGGCTGGCGGACGGCTCGAGGTTGGGTGTGCTGGACGAGAGCGGAAGTGTAGTGAGTGATAACGTGCGCTTTGCTCGACTCTCTATCCGGAGAGCCGAGGTGGGCGGTATTCCTAATCCGGTTCATTTCAATCTCGATAACAAGATGGCTCTGGTGGGATACGATCTGGATCGGACGGCGGCGGCTCCCGGAGAGGCTTTCCAGCTTACGCTCTACTGGAAATCGCTGTCGAATATGGACCTGAACTACAGCGTGTTCACGCAGGTGCTGGGAGAAGGGGACAGCATCTGGGCTCAGAAGGATAGTTGGCCGCGAGGAGGAGACGCACCTACTTCTACCTGGGAGGTGGGGCAGGTCATTGAGGATACCTACGTTTTGGTCGTGAAGGAGGACGCACCGGCTGGGGCGTACGATTTGCAGGTCGGTGTCTATCTGGGGGAGACTGGAGATCGACTGTCACTGCTGGGTGAGGGAGGGCACGTGCAGGACAATCGCATCCTTCTAGGGAAGGTGCGCATTGTCAGACCCTAGACCACGAAGGGGGAATGGGGTAGAGTTGACAGGACGAGATGGGCCGGGCCTGGGCGTGCCCTCCGGACGAAGAGGGAAGTGGTCCAACTGGGCATTCGTTGCCATTCTCTTCATCTATATGGCTGTCGGGGCCTGGTACAGTGTGTCTATACCCTTGGGGGAAGCACCCGACGAACTGGCGCATTTCCGTTACATACGCTATGTCGCTGAGCATGGTCGAGGTCCGCGGACGGCGGAGGAGCGGGATGCCGTGGGCTACAAGGGCCACGAGCCCCCTCTATACTACGTGGTATGCTCGGCGGCGACCTCCTGGGTAGATACGTCAACACTGCCTCGTCTGAAGGAGATTGATCCTGATCGCTACCCACGCCATAGTATCCCGGATGAGGTTCTGATCCGGGATGCGGTCCTACACACAGAGGATGAGGCCTTTCCCTATCGAGGGGCTGTGCTGGTGTGGCATCTGGCGCGTCTTCTTTCGCTCCTTATGGGGGTTGGTACGCTCGTAGTCGTCTATCTTCTGGCCAGAGACATATTCCCACGTCAACCTCATATTTCTGTGGTGGCGGTCGTGATTACTGCATTGGCCCCTCAGTACGTCTATCTCAGCTCTGTGCTAAACAACGACAATCTGGCCGTACTCTTCTCCTCGCTGGCCCTCTGGGTCATGGTACGTATCGCGCGTGGTGATGGCGGTGTACGCGAATACGTGCTGCTGGGGGCTTTGATCGGGCTGGGACGTCTGACCAAGTTCTACACTATCATTTTACTGCCCATGGCTCTGCTCGCGATAGCATACGCCGCTTGGCGTTCTCGCTCCTTGCGGAAGCTCTGGACAGGCACTCTGGTCACTTTGATCGTCTTGTTGCTGGTCTCTGCATCGTGGTTGTGGGCCATTGAGCCGGACTACGGGGAAGCGGTTCCGCAGGGTTGGGGGGCGCAGGCCTATCGTCTCCTGGATGTGGTACACATGGAACGTTGGTTCAGCTCCTTGGGTCGAGGGAAGGTAGGCGGCGGTGTTATGGCATTGCCCAACGCACTGCTGAACTTCTGGCGACAGGATCCCGGGCGTTGGGCAGTCTTGCTGTTCAAGTCGTATTGGGCCTATTTCGGAGCAGTGACGTTGGAGGCCAGCCTAGGGGTCTACCTGTTCTTCTTGGCAATCGCGCTTCTTTGTCTGTGGGGATTGGCTCGCAGGGCAGCGCGTTTCTTGCAGGCTCGGTCAGGAGACCTTCGCTCAACGGGTGACTTTCGCTCAATGGTACAAAAGCTCGTAGGGCCTACGGAGATCGGTCTCGGTGTGCTGGCGTTACAGGCGCTTGCCTATCTTTTCGTGATGGTGGTCAACTACGGGGTGATGGATCGATTGCCGGGACCTGCTCAGGGGAGGCATCTCTATCCCGCGATTGCTGCCATAGGCATAGTCCTGGCTCTGGGTTTCAACGAGGTCTTTCGGGCGAGGCTGAGCCTATCCGCAGGTGTACTGAGCGCGGGGATGCTGGCTGTGACCATCTGGTGCTTGCTAACCTACATCTTGCCTGGTTATGGTGCTCCGCTGCCGGTACGCACTACGGTGTACCCCGATATGCCGTATGCTCTGGATGCCGCCTTGGGGGATGATCTGACTCTGGTGGGCTACGATATGTCCGGGAGGAAGATCACCGCGGGCAGTACGATTCCTTTGTCTCTCTACTGGCACGGGCTGCGCCCCATGCCCCGAGATTATCAGTTCTCGGTCTCCCTTGTGGACCGCAACGGAGCGGAATCTATGCTATGGGGCGGACACCCGGCAGATGGACGGTATCCTACGCGCGCGTGGGACCCGGGCGACTACGTCCGAGAATCGCTTAGCATAGTAATCCCTGTCTGTATCGAGCCAGGGCGTTATGACTTGGCTGTCACTCTTTGGCCAGGTTTGCCCGGAAATGGGGAGCCACTGGGACGCGCAGATCTCACATCCGTGGAAATCGTGGCGGGAACTGAGTGGGATCCAGAGGTAATCATCGACGCTGATCTGGGTGATGGCTTGGTTCTTCTCGGGTACGACCTGGTCGGTGCCAGCAGGGACGGCGATGGGCTGATTACCATCATGTATCGAGAGACCCTTGGGCTGACCCTGTACTGGCGGCACGAGGGCACCGAGGGAGACCACGTGCCCATCAAGGTTACACTCTTGAAGGCCGATGGCAGGGAGTGGGGGAGGCAGTCACGGGAGCCTGTCGGGCAGGGGCCTTTCTACTGCGCGCGTTATCTTCTCACTGTCGGCCCTCGCACGCCTGCTGGCAACTACCGGGCCAAAGTCAGGGCCTTGGGCCTGGGCAAGGTCGAATTCGATATCCCTGTGCAGGTAATCAACCGCGAGAGGGTTTTTGACCTGCCTCCAACTCAGAAGGCGAGCGGTGTGACATTCGGCGACTGCATCGTGTTGGAGGGATATGATGTGGGGGAGCCTCCAACGGGATCAGATGAGAAGATAGAGATAACAGCCGGTGATGAGTTGGGGCTGACTCTCTATTGGCGCGCTCTCTGTCCCATCACGGAGAACTACACCGTGTTCGTTCATCTTCTCAATGCGAACGGGGAGGTTCTTGCCCAAGACGACAAGCTCCCTGGCCTTGATTATGCTACCATATTCTGGAGTGAGGGGGAGGTGGTGCAAGATCAGTACTGCTTGAAAACGGATATCCACACCCTGCCGGGATCATATCGCGTCGAAGTAGGGTTATATCGTGCTCTCGACGGGCAACGTCTTCCGATCCGCGATGCTTCGGGGATGGCGGTTGGTGATCGGTGGATCCTCGGACAAGTGCATGTGGTGGAGCGCTAGATGTTGCAGCGACACTGGGGCATTGCGGTTCTTCTGGGTGTGTTCTTGATTACTGGCGCAATCTATGGTGTTGTGACCCCTGTCTTTGAGGCTCCTGACGAACCCTGGCACTATGCCTATGCTGTGCACCTGGCCGACGGCGGCGGGCTACCGGTGCAGTCCTTGGAGGAAGATCAACCATGGAGGCAAGAGGGCAGTCAACCTCCCCTCTACTACGCGCTGGGAGCGCTACTACTTCGTCCTCTGGATCTAGGGGGAGCCGAGCATATCGCAACCTACAACCCTCACGTTGAGCTGGGAGTGCCTTCGGCGCGGGCGAACGTCAATATGGTGCTTCATGGCGACGGTGAGGGGTACCCATATCAGGGACATATCTTGGGAGTGCACCTTGTGAGAACTCTCTCTATCCTGTTGAGCGCCAGCACGATTTGGGTGACGTATAGACTTACTTTGGAGCTCTTCCCTGACAGTGAGTGGTTGGCGGTCGGAGCAGCAGCCATCAATGCCTTCACTCCTCAGTTCCTTTTCATTGGAAGTTCCGTCAATAATGATAGTGCGATTGCACTTCTTGCCTCCTTGGTTCTGTGGCTGTTGGTTCGTCTGGCCAAGGGGGAGCGGCGCGCAAAGAGCCTGATCTGGCTAGGAGTCATTCTCGGACTGGCCGGTTTGGCCAAACTGAGTGGGCTCGGTCTTTGGGCTCTCGCTGGTATCACTTTCCTGTGGTTGGCATGGAAAGAACGCTCATTGCGGGTGGTGGTCTGGCAGGCTGGTATGGTGTTCGCAGTGGCGGCGTTCATATCTGGTTGGTGGTATGTCCGCAACTGGATGCTCTACGGTGACATCACAGGCGCGAACGTGATGCTGCAGATCGTGGGCCGGAGGGCGCATGCACCGGATATCTGGGGACTCCTTTCTGAGATCCATGGATTGGGAGTATCCTACTGGGCCATCTTTGGATGGTTCAATATCCTGGCAGACAAGTGGGTATACGTCGTCTTCGAGATTCTTGTCGGGGCTGCAGTTCTGGGCTGGGGGATCGCACTCGCTCGCTGCCTGCTCCAACGAAGGGTCAGTATTGACTTGCGGTTTGCTCTACCGGTGACATGGAGTGGCATCGTGCTCTTTTCCCTGGCTCGCTGGACTCGCATGACGCCAGCCACTCAGGGCCGACTGCTGTTTCCTGCTATCGGGGCGATTTCCATGATGCTGGCCTGGGGTATAATACATTGGGTTCCATCACGATGGCATCATTTGATGGTCGGTCTCGTGGCCCTTCTCTTGTGGGGAGTGGCATTGGCGCAGCCGTTCTCTGTTGTCGCGCCGGCTTATGATCGGCCCAACCTTCTTGGACTCCATCAGATACCTCTGGGCGCTAATGACGTGATGGCGGACTACGGTGATCGCATTCGCTTGGTGGCTTGTGAATTCGAACGGTCGGCCATGCACCCGGGGGAGGTACTCAAGGTAACGCTGTACTGGCAGGCCCTGAAGGTGATGGATGAGAACTATAGTGTCTTCATCCATCTGGTGGGGCCGGATGGGCAACCTATGGGGCAGGCTGATAGCTATCCCGGTGGTGGAATGTACCCTACGCGCCAGTGGATGTCGGGGGAGATTGTGAAAGATGTCTACTGGGTGCCCGTTGAGGCGGATGTCGAGGCAGCGCTTGCGGTCGATGTCGAGGTGGGTCTGTATGTCCTCTCTGAGTACAGCAATCTGTCAATGACTGATGCGCTAGGGCGGCCGGTGGGGCGCGTTGTTGCCGGACGTATCAAGGTAGCCCCCAACACTATGCCTGACTATAACATTCCTAACAGGGTGCTTTATGAACTAGGGAGCCAGATTGCGCTGATAGGGTATGAGATTGCAGATCCCAACGTCGAGCCGGGGGAGTGTCTGCGGGTTGATCTCTATTGGCAGTCGTTGGCACCGGCCACAGCCGACTACACGGTCTTTGTGCATCTGTTGGACTCGGATGATCGCCAGTGGAGCCAGGGGGACAAGCGTCCTCAGAAGGGGTATTCGACTCTGCTCTGGGAGGTGGGGGAGATTGTTCTGGACAGGTGCGAGATCCCTGTGCCTTTGGATTCATCGCCCGGGAAGTATCGCATATCTGTAGGGATGTACAGGGCCGACAACATGCAGCGCTTGCCTGTTTCTCATGATGGTCAGCCAGTGTCCATGGATCGCATCTTGCTCGACGAACCGGTGTGTGTTCTGGGAGGAGAGTAGCAGTCGTGGAGAAGAAGTCCCAGCCAAGAGAGAGGGCGAACTGCATATCCAGACTGGCAGAAAGTCGCTGGGGGATCGTCTGTGTGTTGGTGCTCTTCGTGACCTTGGGACTGGCGTATGGTGTTGCGACGCCTGTCTTTGAGACACCGGATGAACCCTGGCACTTCCTCTACGCCAAGCGTCTGGCAGATGGGGATGGCTTGCCTCCGCTGACGTTTTCCGACGATCCCTGGGAACAGGGAGAGGCCCACCAGCCACCCCTTTACTATACCCTGTCTGCTTTGACGATATCCTGGGTAAACACTGGTGATTCGCTTGTCTGGATGCAGCGCAATCCACATGCCGCCCCAGGCGCTCCCGATTCTCATGGCAATAAGAATGTCGTTCTACATGGCATTCCTGGTACGAAGTCCTGGGCTGGGACCGGCCTGGCGGTGCATCTGCTTCGTCTGCTCTCGCTTGCCCTGAGCGCGCTGACGGTATGGGTGACCCATGAGCTTATCAAGGATCTGTTCCCCGACGATCCGGTGCTTGCCTTATCAGGGGCCGCCATAGTTGCCTTCAATCCACAGTTCTTGTTCATCAGCGGGGCCGTTAACAACGATAGCCTCATCACTCTGCTTTGCTCCGTGGCCTTGCTGGTGATTATCAGAGGGATGCGTAAGGGATTATCGCGGCGATGGGCCACGGGCCTGGGATTGGTTATCGGGGCCGCAATGCTAACCAAGCTGGGTGGCTTTGGGCTTCTGGTGCCGGCCTGGTTGTCCATTGCCTGGCTGGCGTGGCGGGAGCGTCGCTGGCAAACATTCGTGAAGTATGCCGCAGGCGTTACACTCATCGCCCTGGCTGTGTCGGCCTGGTGGTACGTGCGAAACCTTGTCCTGTACAGTGACCCTTTGGGCATGCGTGCTCTGGTGACCGCCTTCCGCACACACGATCGGACGCCGACTTTGCTGGAACTACTGCGTACTACCGGCGACGCTGAGATCTCTTTCTGGGGAGTCTTCGGCTGGATGAACGTTCTCGCAGGAGAGTGGTTCTATGTGGCAGTCCGTGTTCTGGGAAGGCTTTCTATCCTTGGAGCAGGGATTGCGCTCGTTCGTTGGTGGCGTCGGGGCCGGGTCGTTAGTGAGCGGGTCGCCAAACTACTCGTCCTGGGAGCGTGGATGCTGGTCGTGCTATCCAGTCTGATCAGTTGGAGTAGAGAGGTAACAGGGCCTCAGGGGAGACTGGTTTTTCCAGCGATCTCCTCTGTAGCTGTGTTGCTGGTCATAGGTATGTCGGCTTTGTGGCCTGACAGAGCTCGAAGAATCCCAGTGGTGGCAGCGCCCCTCTTCCTTCTGGTAGCGGCAGCGATCATGCCATTCGCGTACATATCGCCCCCGTATGAAGTGCCTCCCATTATCGCGGCTGCCGATCTGCCGGCCGATCTCCAGCGACTAAACATAACCTTCGAGAATGGTATTCGCCTGGTTGGCTATCGAGTTGGTCAGGAGAGTGTAGTCCCTGGGGAGAAGCTTGATGTGTACCTATACTGGCAGGCATTGGATTCTCTGGATGACAACTACTCTGTGTTCGTGCACCTCTTTGGCCGAGAGAGGGAGTCATTGGGTCAGGTCGATAGCTATCCTGGGAGGGGGAATTACCCTACCAGTGCCTGGGAGCCGGACGGGATGATCTGTGATCACTATCGTGTAGAGGTGGCAGAGGATGCTCTAGTGCCGACAGCCGGGCGCATTGAGGTGGGACTGTACCGGTTGCCGGGATACGAGAATGTCACAGCGACTGACAGTCATGGGCGCGATATCGGGACCGCTCCCGACATCGGGGGTATGAGAATTGGCCCTTCGCAACCGGTCCCGTGTCAGCCGCCGTGTGTGACTGCTGTTGTCTTTGGTGATCAGGTAGAGCTAATAGGGTACCATCTTTCGCATGATGCGCTGATTAGTGGGGAGCAGCTATCCGTGACCCTGTACTGGCGTGTGACGCAGGCGTTTGAGCAGGACTATACTGTCTTCGTGCATCTTGTCGGAGAGGATGGTTTGGCAGGACAGGCTGATAGTCAGCCGTTGCAAGGAGAGTATCCTACTTCCTTCTGGGTACCCGGTGAGACCTTGCAGGACGAACACCTTCTGGAAGTGTACCCTGATGCCTCTCCGGGGCAATGCCGCCTGCAAGTGGGGTTGTATCTACTGGAAGACGGAGAGCGACTGGTAGCCAGTGGTGAAGGCGATCATGGACAAGACTATGCGGTTCTAGGACCGGTGGAGGTACTCGGCCCTTGAACGATCGTGGGTGTATCGAGCGAAGCAGTGATGATGAAGCTGGTCGACGTTGGGTCACCAGTGTCGTGTTGCTGGGCTTGATCCTGGTTTCTTTTGGACTGCGCATCTGGCGTATCGAGAACAAGAGCATCTGGTGGGACGAAAGCCTAAGTCTCTATCGAGCCCAGCATGATCTGCCTTACGTGCTGTCCAACCGGATTGATTTCCCGGGTGCCGAGACCACGGATCTGCATCCACCTCTCTATTTCGTTGTTCTGCATTTCTTTGTTCGGTTGGCGGGAGAGAGTGATCTGGCACTGCGCTTTCCTTCCATCTGTTGGGCTACTGCGCTGGTGCCTCTTCTCTACATCGTTGGAAAGCGCTGGTGGGGAAGAGGAGTAGGCCTGTGGGCGGCGGGACTCGGGGCCGTATCGCCTTTCTATCTCTGGTACGCCCAAGAAGCGCGGATGTACACCATGGCTACCTGCCTGGGCCTGCTTTCTGCCTACGTTCTGGGGGGGGCCTTGGAAGGAGGGAGACGCTCATGGTATGTTACATTCGTGATCCTGGCGGCCGCCATGTTGTACACGCACTACTTCGCCTTTCTGCTGCTGGCATTCGAGGGGCTGGCGTGGCTGCTGGGGACACTGCGAAATCGTCGTTGGCGAAGCATCTGGGTTTTTGCCCTTGTCGGAGCTATGTGTCTGCCTCTTCTGGGTTATGCTGTCCATCGACTGGCCTCTGGGCCGGAAATGGGCCGTGTCTATGTGCCTCTCTTCTCGATCCTGAGGGATAGTCTAAACTCCTTTGCTCTGGGCCTGTCCGTGCGAATGTGGCAAGTATACCCTCTCGATTTACTCTTCCTTGCGATGTATGTTCTGGGAGTGTGGTCCTCTTCTGGAGATAGCGGATGGCAGGGCACGCAGAAGCGGTTCTTTCTGCTGGGATACGTCTTCGTGCCAATTCTGGGACTCTACCTCTCTTCGCTGGTGAAACCATTCTACATGGGAAGCCGCTATGTGATTATTGCGAGCCCTGGTTTCTATCTGGGCGTGGCGGCGGGGTTGAATGTGCTGTGGCACCATAGGAGGAGCAGGGTTATCGCGCTTTTGTTGGTGCTCTGTTCATTGTTGCTATTTGCCGGGATTGGGTATTCGACATACAATTACTTTTTTGATGAGCACTACGGCACAAAAGAGGATCACCGCGCGGCCGCGCGGTACGTCGAGACACATGGGCGACCAGGTGACCTGGTCATTGTGGACGCTCCAGAGAATATGCCCGCCTTCCGGCACTACTACGGGGGGGAATTGCCCGCCATCGGTCTTCCAGGCGTGGCTATGAGCGGTCATCCTGATCCTGTGAGCATATCCAAGGACTTGGAGCAGGCAACTGGGGATTACCGGCGTATCTGGTTGCTGCAGTGCCGAACCATGTTCTCTGATCCCGATGAGTTGGTGCACAGATGGCTTGAAGAGTATACCTTCAAGCTAGACGAAGTGACCTTTCTCAGCTACGGTTCTGATGCCCAGGTGTATCTGTACCAAGCCGAGTTTCCGGTAACGGATCAATTGCCTGTCATGCAGCATTCGGAGATCGCTGAGTTCGGAGGTGAACTGACCCTTCTGGGCTATGACCTTCCCTCAATGCCTTTGGCAGTGCAAGAATCCGCGGTCACGACGCTCTACTGGCGTGCCCAGACGGAGCCATCGGCGGAGTACAAGGTCTCGTTGCAGTTGGTGGACGATGAGGGAACACTCTGGGCGCAGCGAGATCGAGTGCCGTTCTACTTCTTTCCAACCACTCTCTGGCCGATAGGCCAGCTTATTCGGCAGGAGCACGAGCTCACTATACCGCCGGGCACACCCCCAGGGGAGTATCGCTTGGAGCTAAGGGTGTATGGGCGCGAGAGTGGTGATTTGCTGCCGGTGACGGTCGAGCCATGCGCATCTTCGGAGACGACGGTGCTGACCTTGGCAGAAGTGGTCGTCGCTCGCCCAACGAAGAGTGTGTCGGCTGAGGGGTTGGAGCTCGCTCATCGCACTGATGCGACCTACGGAGGCAGATTGAGGCTTCTGGGGTATAATTTTTCTAGGCGCAAGGCATACCCGGGGGAGAGGCTGAAACTCGATCTGCACTGGCTGGCTCTTCGGAATATGGATGGTGACTATCGTTTGGAGCTGTGGCTATTGGATGAACGGGGCCGGCTGGCGGGTGAACTGAAGAGCTCGCCATCGAGGCCTGCGTATCCTACTTCCCAGTGGCACGGGGGGGAGATCGTGCGAGGACAGCCAATCCTGGAGTTGCCAGGCGCTTTGGAACCAGGCGCGTATCGATTGCGGTTGCTGGTGCGTGACCCTAGCACGGGTTGGGCGTTGCCTTTCTGGCGATCCGGATTTCCGTGGCCGGAGGTGGGACTGGATTTGGGGTCTATTGACGTACGTGAACCAAAGTAAGGAAGGGCGGCTCGGGGCAGTGTGCAAGGCCGGAGAAGTCCATCAGGAGATCAGATGAAACCCGTTGTGGGGGAAGAGGAGAACAAACCTAGGGTTTCCGCTCTGTCGTCGGTGCTGAGAGTGACTCTTAGTCTGCTCCTGCTGGTTGTGCTGTTGCATCAGTTCGATCTCTCTCGCATAGCAGAGACACTGCTTAGTGCCAATAAAGGCTACTTGGGGGCTGCCCTCGGGCTATATCTGGTTGGCGTTGTGATCTGTTCCTTCCGTTGGCAGGTGCTCCTTGGCAGCCACAATGTGAGTGTGCCTCTCAGATCTCTAGCGGCCCTCTACTTCGTGGGCAATTTCTTCAACAACATCCTGCCTGGGAGTATTAGCGGTGACGTCGTGAAGATGTACCAGTTGTCGAGATACAGTGACCGGAGCGATGTGGCGGTGAGCACAGTCCTGATGGATCGGATAACGGGCTTCATGGCTCTTTTTGCCATCGCTGCTGGTGCAATCCCGTTTGCTCATGAGCTTGTTCCTTGGCAGACGTCGGTCCTTATCCTCATCGTCGCCGTGGGGATGTGGGGCGCCATGTGGGTTTTCACGCGCAGGAGCTGGTGGAAAGGGCTACGGGACCGTATTGGGTTGCTTGACCGTCTGGCCCGGGCGGAGAAAGTGGGCGAGGTGCACCGCGCCATGAGGACGTACGATCGGCGTGTCACTGCTCGGGCTCTGGGCATCTCTCTGGTATTTGACGCAAGTTGGATCGTCGTTCGCTACTTGATTGCTCTGGCACTGGGTGTGCGTCTTTCCATCTGGTATTTCCTACTTTTCATCCCGATCATCTCGCTTGTCACCCTGGTGCCTATCTCCTTCAGTGGGCTGGGAGTGCGGGAGGGAGCGTATGTCTACCTGTTCTCTCAAGTGGGCGTTGAAGCTCCGACCGCCATCTCTATGTCTTTGGCCTTCTATGGGCTTCGGCTGGTGGGGGGGATAATCGGAGGCGTGATCTATGCCCTCGGTACCCGAACATATCTCGGTCGGGGAGAGGAGTAGGCAGGGGCGAAACTTGAATTGGAGCGACAAGTTATAGGTGGAGTGCAACATGCAACGTAAGGTGATGATCATTGGATTAGACGGAGCGACGTGGGACGTCCTTCGCCCATGGGTAGCCGACGGTACGCTGCCGACCCTGGCACGCCTGATGCGAGACGGAGCGCACGGGAATCTGATTACTAGCATCCCTCCTGTGTCA
>Ga0075114_10001285_pt1 | contig 13645 bp, 15 predicted proteins | sample AntAceMetag02UKM_FD_69784 | JGI IMG/M metagenome (GOLD analysis project Ga0075114, IMG submission 69784) | Saline lake microbial communities from Ace Lake, Antarctica - Antarctic Ace Lake Metagenome 02UKM | ecosystem: Environmental > Aquatic > Non-marine Saline and Alkaline > Saline | place...
TGGGGCGCTTACAGAAAATCCTGATCACGGTTTGTCTATGATGAGTATTGCTGATTTTGCACGAATGGCTGGATCTGATAGTTTGCATATTGGAACTGGAATTGGTAAGATGCGTGGTGGAAAACGTGAGGTTGGTGAAATTAGACAAGAGATTGAGGCAATGAGGGTGAACAAAACTCCTCATCGGTTGGCTCAGGATTGGCAAGGACTAAAGCCTGTGTTTGCGGTTTGTAGCGGAGGAATCTATCCTGGACACGTTCCCTATTTAATGAAGAACTTTGGTAAGGATATTATTATTCAGGCTGGTGGTGGTTGTCATGGTCATCCTCAGGGAACTCGAGTAGGTGCTACTGCAATGAGGCAGGCTGTTGATTCGGTTATGGAAGGCGAGACCCTGGAGAAGTATGGTCGGTCACATAAGGAATTGATGGAAGCTATGGACTATTGGGGAAAGATTAGATTTTAATAGTTAGTTTTTTACTTTATTTTATGAGAGAATTTATTTATTATTCAAAGTCCGCGGTTACTGCTGGTAATTTGATTGGGGATAATTTGATGAAGGCTGGGCGAATGGATATCGTCTGTAATGTTATTATTAGTGCGTTTTTTACTTCAAATGCAATGAGGGACGATGTGAAATTTCATTTGGTTTTTGATGGGCCGCCGCATGCGCCACGGCATTTAGTTTTAGAGTCGAATGAGGAAATGCCAATTTCGAAGAAGAATGTTGCTGGTTTGATTAAGAGAATGTTGTATAAGTCTCCTGATTGCGAGGGTCTTTTGGAAGTTTTTCCCGGAGCTTCAATTGAAAAGAAAAGTTTTGAACATGTTGTTAAGGAATTGGATGCTGACGGTAAGGACGTTTTATTGTTAGATGGGAAGGGGGATGATATTAGAAAAGTTGATTTAAACAAGCAGCCTGTTTTTATTATTGGAGATCATGATGGATTTCCTTCAGATAAGAAGAAATTTTTGAAGAAAATTGACAAGGTGACTGTTGGGCCGAAGGTTTTGTTTGCGTCGCAGGTTATTACAATTTTGCATAATGAGATTGATAGGAAAGAATAAAAAGACAGACTGATTTCTTATATTATGAAAAAAGCAGCGCGGATTTTGGTGAAGGGAACGGTTCAGGGTATTTTCTTTAGGCAGTTTATTAAGGAGCATGCGGACAAATTAAAGCTTACTGGATTTTGTAGGAATCTTGAAAATGGTGATGTCGAAATAATTGTTGAGGGTGAGGCTGATCCAATTGCGAGAATGGCTGGGTTTGCTAAGAAAGGTCCACAACATGCACAAATTAGAAGTGCTGATGTTGAGAATAAAAAATGGTCTGGCGAGTTTAAGGATTTCAAGGTTCTTCGGTTTTAGAATCATAGAGTACCTTTAAAAGTGCTTCTATAGCTTAATGAATATTTGTTTCCATCTTCTGCTTTTATTCGAAATGAAGAACTGGATCCCAATGTAACATTAACACTTCTTCTTCCTTGAACATAATCACATAATTCTTCTGCCTCTTCTGAGCTGTTGGCCACGCCTGAATTATAAAAAGCTGTCGACATTTGTCCTCTTGTTATACTTCGAGGAATTACTCCCAGAAATCTCGAATGTCTACTAAATTTTTTAATACCTTTTCTTCTATCTCCATCAAAATTTCTACCGAAAACTTGTCCTAGGTTTGTGTCTAAACTTTTTGTCATCCTATGATTCTTCTGTCTTAATAACATTATAAGCATTTATATGCTAGATTTTGATAAATTTATAAAGTGAATTCTATTAGAATATACATGGCAGAATTAAAGGGTCGAGAAAAGCAAATTGTTGATGAGAGAATTAGGAAGATAAACTCTCTTCGAGAAGATGGAATTAATCCTTATGCGCATCGTTTTGATTTACATGAAAAGAGAAGTCATTCTATAGATATTAAAGAGAAATTTTCTAAGTTGAAGGATGAGGAAAGGTCTGGTAAGGATGAGATTATTGCTGGGAGAATTATGACGAAGAGATCCTTTGGAAAATTGTCATTTTTTAGTTTGCAGGATCTTAAAGGTACCATACAAGTTGTTGTGCAGAAGGGTGAAGTTCCCGAGGAGGTTATTGGTGACTTTAAGAAAATAGATGCTGGGGATATTGTTGGTGTTAGAGGTGAAGTAATGAAGACTCGAACCGGTGAAATCTCATTAATGGCCAAGGAGATTTTTATTTTGACCAAGTCTATCTTACCTTTACCAGACAAGCACAAAGGCTTACAAGACGAGGAAGAGAGGCTAAGGAAGCGATATTTGGACACGACGATGAATGAGGATGTTAAAGATATTTTTATCAAGAAGCAGAAATTTTGGAATGCTACTCGTAATTTTTTAATCAATAAAGAATTTTTAGAAGTTGAAACCCCGGTTTTGGAAACTAGTGCTGGTGGAGCCGCGGCTACTCCTTTTGCTACACACCACAATGCTTTAGACATGGATGTTTTCTTAAGAATCTCGATGGGTGAACTTTGGCAGAAGAAAATGCTCGTCGCTGGTTATGAAAAAACTTTTGAAATTGGTAGGCAATTTAGAAATGAGGGGATGGACGCTGAGCATTTGCAGGATTATAGTCAGATGGAATTTTATTGGGGATATGCGAATTTTGAAGATGGTATGAAATTGACTGAGGAAATGTATAAAGAAATCGCGAACGCTACTCTTGGTGGATTAAAGTTTGAGGCTCATGGGCACAAAATTGATCTAGGGAAGAAGTGGATTAAATATGATTTTGAAAAATTGATTAAAGATGAAACTGGTATTGATATTTATAAGGCTGACAAAAAAGATATTGTGAAAAAATTAAAGGAGTTTAAAATGGATTTTGATGATTCAGTTGATAAGTGGCGACTAGTTGATTTGCTTTGGAAGCATTGTAGAAAAAATATCAGTGGTCCTGGATTTTTAGTTGGGCAACCGGTTGAGATGACACCTCTGGCGAAAAGAAGCGAGAAAGACCCTCGAAAGGTTGAGCAGTTTCAGGTTATTTTGGCGGGAAGTGAGCTTGGTAATGGGTATAGTGAACTTAATGACCCGATTGACCAAGAAAGTAGATTTAGTTCACAGAGAGAACTTGGAGAAGCTGGAGATGAAGAGGCCATGGAACATGACGATAGTTTTATTGAGGCCTTAAAATATGGGATGCCGCCTGCTTGTGGATTTGGGTTTAGTGAGAGACTTTTTTCATTTATGATGGGACGGCCTATTCGAGAGTGTGTTATGTTTCCTTTGATGAAACCCGAGGGTGCTAAGAAAGTTAAAAAGAGTGATAAGAAGGGTAAATAGTAGATGGTGTTTGTCGAATGGATACTTGGAATGAATAGGAGCTTTTTTGCTGTTTGGGGATATGTTTGGGTATTTGCAATATTATTCTTAGAATCTATACCCTTCGTTGGTGCGTTTTTCCCGGGCGGGACAATTCTTCTAATATTGTCTGGACTACTTGTTCATTTTGGTTTTTTCAGTTTATGGAAATTATTGATTGTTGCTTTTGTGGCTTCAATTTCTATTGACTCTTTGGGTTATTTCTGGGGCCGAGAAGTTAGTAAGGATTTTTTACACAAGTATGCTAGATATATTCTTATTAAAAAAGAGACTCTTGAAAAAGTTGGACAAATTGTTTATGGACATCCTGCGAAGTCTTTGATAATTGGTAGGTTTAATCCCGTTACTCGTTCTATTGCGCCCTTTATGGTTGGAAATGAGGGTATTGGTTTCTGGAAATTTTTCACATGGAATGTTATAGGTGGTGCTCTTTGGGTAACTTTGTTTATTTTTATAGGATACATGTTTGGAGGTAGTCTTCAGGCAATGAAGGCGGCAGAGATGTATATTGTTGGTGGAACCATTTTGATTGCCGGCGGATTTTATCTTTATTATATTGGTGAGTTTTTCAAGAAGAGTACTAATAAAATTAAATGTGTTATGATGGGAAATGGGACTAGTAGTAAAAAGTAAAATTCGGGAATATGTTGAATTGAACGTGGGTGATGAAGTTGCTAGAGAATTAGATAAGAAAATTGAAGATATATTAAAGAAAGCTGAGGAAAGGGCGAAGGCCAATCAGCGAAGAACTATTTATGCTCGAGATTTATAATTATTTCTTTATTATTCTAACTTTCTTGACACCTTGCTTTGTCTTCTCTGTTACTTCTATGATTGCATTTCTTAATTTGATCTTTTCTCCAACATGTGGGATCCTTTGGAGTCTATCTTGAATATAACCTGCTATTGTATTAAATTGTCCTGGCTTAATTCCTAACTTCAAAGCTTTGTTTAATTCATCTATTGAAACTTTTGCGTCTACGCTTATAATATTGTCTTCCACTTTCTTAAAACAGTCACTCTTTGCCTTGCTTTTATCGAAGATGTCTCCGACGATTTCTTCGAGGATGTCTTCTACTGTCACCATACCTTCTATTCCGCCATATTCATCAACCACAACCGCCATTGGAACCTCTTTTCCTTCAAACTCCGTTAATAAGTCGTCTATTTCTTTTGTTTCTGGAACAAATAGAATTGGCCTCAAAATAGTTTTTACTCTTTTCCCTAATTTTTTATATCTGACCTGTTTTAAAACATCGTCGATGTCAAGTATCCCCTCAATCTTGCCTTTTTCTATTGAGACCGGATATCTTGAATATGGTGTTTTCACAATTAGATCTAAAACTTCACTTATTTTTTTGTTTCCATCTATCGTAATCATATCAACCCTTGGCGTCATAATTTCCTTTACTGTTGTTCCTCCGAACTTCAAAACATTGTGCATCATATCCGCTGCTTCCTTTTCCAATATTCCTTCCTTTTTTCCCATTGTTACAATTGTTTCCAACTCAGCTTCCGAAATTACCTCCTCACCCTTTGAACCAAGTAGTGATGACATCATCTTTGAAATTTTCTCGAATACCCAAACAAACGGTCCTAAAATTATTGATAATATTTCAATTGGACGTGCTACAAATAGTGAGACTCTTTCTGCGTTTTGAGATGCGAAAGTTTTTGGTGTAATCTCTCCGAAGACTAAAATTAAGAAAGTCATTATTCCTGTTGCAATTCCGACACCGCTTGATCCAAATAATTCTGTGAACATTACCGTTGCATATGAAGCCGCTCCTATATTTACCAAATTATTTCCAATAAGAATTGTTATAATTAACTTGTGTGGATTTTGCTTAATTCGATGCAAAACCGCTGCTCCCTTTTTGCCCTGCTTAACCAAGGATTTTATTTTAATTTGGTTAATTGACATTAGTGCAGTTTCTACACCTGAGAAAAATCCCGACAAGACTAATAATACTACAAGAATGATAATTTGAGTTACAAGCATTTCTTTTACACCTAATTAGATATGTGGATTTAGGTATATAAAGTTTTATAATCGTGGATGTCTTTCCTTTATAATGGAATTAAAGGTGCCAGAAAAAGAGGTTGAATATAAGCCGATTGTTTTGGATGATGGGACTGTTAAGTTAAAGAAAAAGGTTAACATTAGGCGTGGCGCGAAGAGTCGGTCTGGTGGTGGACAGTTTGAATTAAGGGTCCGTAGGGATCTAGAGAGCAAGGGTTGGATTGTTGATAAATGGTCTAATAATATTGATCTTGATTCTGAGATTATTCATCCTGCAAAGAGGCGATTTGCTCGGTTTAATGCAAATATGGGCGTAATGACTATTGGTACTGGCTTTCCTGATTTTGTTTGTTTTGAGAAGCGGGGGGATTTGTATAAGGTGATTGGGGTTGAGGTTAAAATGAATGGGACACTTAATAAGATTGAGAAGGAGAAATGTGCGTGGTATTTAGAGCGTGGTATTTTTAGTGAGATATTGATTGCGTCAAAAGAGAAAATTAAAAATCGTGTTCATATTGAGTATGTGGATGTTGGCGAAATATTGGAACGGATGAGAGAATGAAAAATTTATTTTTAATTATTGGGATTTTGCTTTGGGAAAGGTTTTAAAGTGAATGTTTGTTTAGTTGGATATGGTAAGAGCGATTATGATTGTTGAGATGGCGGGAAGGCCTGCGGCGCATTTAACTGAGTCTTTGGAAAATCACGTTGGGATTTTAAACAAGGTTAAAGATATTGAGGTTCATTCTATTAAGGTTAGCGAGCCAAGAGAAATTGAGCGAAAAGATGTTGCGAAGAGTGATGAGATGTTTACCGCTTTTGCCGAATGTGATATTGAAGCGGAAACTTTTGCTAGGCTTAGCGAAACAATGTTTGATTTTATGCCATCTTCGGTTGAGGTTATTGAACCTTCGAAGATTACTATGGATTGCAATGAATCTACAAATCTATTGAATAACATTTCTGGTCGAATGCATCGATATGATGAGATTGCGAAGATTGCTGGGGCTAGGCTGCAACAGATGGGGGCACAACTACAGGCTGCGCAGAAAATTTTGATTGCAAAGGACGAGGAGATTGTGAAGCTGAAGAAAGGCGGTAAAAAGAAAACTCCTGCGAAGAAGAAAACTCCTGTGAAGAAATCTACAAAGAAAAAGGCTGCTAAGTAATTAACTTTTTGTTACGCTTCCGGTTACTCTTTTTGAATCTAAAGAACCTGCTAATCGTTTTGCATATTTATCTGACGATTCCTTCATTTGCTCTTCTGGTTTTTTAGGAACGATTGCTTTTTGTTTTTTATATAAGTAATATACCCCACCGGCTATTGCCACTATAATAATTAGGCCGATTAACCAACCGTATCCACCGCCCTCTGATTCTTCTTCCTCGTCTGCAGCGCAAGTTCCACTGCAACAATATCCAGGATCCGTTGAGCCTATCATCTCGCCATAACAACGCTCACCCTCTTCACAGATTGTTCCAGAGGCCCCCTCGCAAGTTTCTTCAACAATTTCAAATATAGTTGCGTTAGCTCCTTTTGGTAAAATGAACAAATCTAGTGGTATCAACAGTGTGTTTTGATCTTCGACTTGGGTGTATGTTATATTGATATTTCCTTCGAAATGGCCCGGTTCTTTTGGGTCGAATTCCAACGTTACATTCCTAACTTCTTTTGGTGCTATGTCTGCTATTTCTTCTACCTCGATGAAATCAAAGTCTGATACGATTTGTATTTCTGTTAATGTGTCGTTCCCAAAATTAAATAGTTCGAATGTTTCCTCTAATTTTGTACCACTTAGAAGCTCTACTAAAATAATATCTGGATCCTGTCTTAAAGAGGGCTTAACGGAAGGCGAAACGAATATCGCATCTGCTGAAGGATAAATTATTGGAATGCTAAAATCTTTGTATGTTGAGATATCTAGATAAGAAAACACTTCTTCCGGAATTATTGTTATTTCTTTTGTTTCAAATGAAGCTAGAGAAATTTCCTCTTTGCCATATTCTACATCTAACGTTTCTGTTCCTTTGTTAATTAGTTTTATCGTCGGTGTTTCTGTTGTAAAAATGAAACCTGGTTTTATCTGAAGAATTTCTGTCATAGTTTCGTTTGTTTCTTTATCAATTATTGTTTCTGTTGTAATATTGAATTGTTTCGTTATTGTTGTTGCGGCTAATTCGTCTGCTTCTTTGTATAATATTTCTGATATCTCAATTGAGAAATTGTCTTCTCGTGTTGTGTAAATATATAGATAATGTATTCCTTCATAGAATTTTATGTCGAATTCGAATGAGACTGGTTTTCTGCCTTCATAGAATTTTATGTCGTATGGTTCAATTTGTCTTTCAAAATTTCCGGGCGTTTCTATCGTCGCTATTATTGTTTCCCCAGGTTGAATATTTTCATCTTGAAATATTAGGGTTGGCACCGCTGATACTACTGACATTAGGAATATGGATAAAAAAATAATTGCGCCTCTTTTCATAAATAGGTTATGATTAGGGTCTTAATAAATTTAACTAGACATATCTCGAAGTTTCTTGAAAGTTTCTGACATTGCCGTATCCCTTCTATCAGTACCCCTTCTTCTTACTGGGGCAACTGGTGGAGCTGCTCTTCTTACTGGTGGGAATCCAGGTCTTGGTCGTGGTGGTCGTGGTGGTCCTCTTGGTCCTGGTCTCATTCCAGCTGGGGCAGGTCCGCCCTTTCCGTTATCTTTTTTGAACTTGCTTTTAAGTTTGAATGCATATACTTTCAATTCTTCTCTCTTAACCCATGCAATTGCTCCAATAACTAATAAAATCAAAATTATTAATATCCATATCCATAGGGAAGATCCCTCGCTTCCGTCGCCATCACCCGTCTTTGTTCTACAACATACACCTTGATCATCGCAGGAATAAGATGGAACTGATTCTTGGAATTCGGAGCATGAACTCATACATGTGTAAAGGTTTTGTTCACATTCTGATTCTGTTGGTCTGTCTTCACAAAGGCCCGTACAACAATCACCGCCTAGTGCATCAACCGCTCTTCTACTGTTTCCTATACAAACCTTTTCTGAAGTACATTGTTGCCCGTTATACTCCGAACATGATTTTAAATTTTCATCTGTACAACATGTGTCTGATAGCGACGCGCAAAAGTAATTATTTCCTACATCTTCGGCACTTGGACACTCAGTTGTTGGGATACAAAAATAACTTGCTTCGGAACAATATGTAACTCCACTACCACTTCCTCCTCCTGATGATCTACCAGCCCTTCCTGTTAATGCCCACAATACTATAGCTGTTTCTTTTACTGAGTTTTGCCAGCAACCATTTGTTCCCTGAGAAAATAATAACCAGTCTCGTGCCTTTGTGACTTGTTCTGCTGACGAGCTGCTGCCCAGTGCCATTAAAGCTAATGAGGTGTCGTAAAACTTATTGTTTGCTGTGTTTTTTGCTTCCCAGTAATTTCCTAATTTTTGGTTTGCAATTAGTTGAGTTGCATAATCGTCATAGTTTGTTAGGGCGTAAACAAATGCTTCTGGTAAATATCGTTCATTCGTGTCGGACATTGCGATTATATATGGAATGTATTCTTCAACGTTATATCCTGTCTCGAGTAAAGCTATTGTTGCCCATGCTGTTGATTCATAATCGCAAGAACTTGATGAGCCGAAACATTTTGATTTTACATCTAATTTGATTGAGCCGAATGCTGGAGCTGAATCTGTTCCCTCTAGAACATAAATTGTTGAAGATTGTTGATTCTTATATAATAATGTTGAAATAAAGTCTTTGTCACATTCGATTGAAAATTCTTTGTCGAAACAATCTGGTGATACTTGTAACCAGAAATTTGATTGTGCTCGTACCAAACATGGTCCCGCGTTGCTGTCTATTTTTTTATTTTCACCAACGTTTACATTATATCCTTCAGCATCATAACTAATTTTACACTCAGAAGCTTCGTTTGAATCTTGTTCTAAGTACCATGTTAAATCTGTTGGTGTTCTATTTTGAGCAATTAGCCATTCTTCTGCATCAGCCGTGTCTTTACCTGCGTGCTTTAGGGCCAATATTGCCATTGCAGTATCCTTAATATTTCCCCAGTTTCCGTCAGTCTCTTTTGATTCTAATTCATCTACGCAATCGTCGAAGATATTGTCTGGTGTTGCTAGAATTGTGAATGCCATTTCTTGTACTGATAACGAAGAGCAATCACCTGCTTTTTCTTCTAGGCACTCGAAGCCAAGTGCGATTTTATCTGAATCATCTTGTGGGCTTGTTGTTGTGGTTGTGGTGGTTGTATCGGCTGTTGTGTCAGGAGTTGTGTCTTCAGCTGTATCTGCATCTGGGTCTATTACACACACCTCATCTTCACATATTAATCCTGTATTACAATCCGGAGTAGATCCGCAATCTGTGCCAGCGTCTCCATCTGCTGCGAATGCTGGTGCTATTGAGAATAATAGTAGGAATAATACTACGAATGCACCAATCTTTTTCATACATAAATAAGATAACTTTTCTTTATAAACATTGTTAAATTTCTTTGTGACTTAGCTCAGAAAGAATTATAAGTTCCCGCGATTATCTTTATTTATGGATCCAATTATATTTTATCTCTTGATATTCTTTATTGGTTTATTGGGAAGTTTTATAGGATCCATTAGTGCTGGTGCAGGAATAGTAGTTTTCTCGGGACTGGTATTATTGGGAGTTCCTCCTCATATTGCCATCGCAACAGATACATTTGGGAGCATTGGCTTTAATCTTGGATCCTTCTATAATTATCTTAAGCACAAAAAAATTATCTGGAACTTAGTTCTCCCCTTGACCGTCTTGGGTATTTTTGGTTCAATAATCGGTGCCAATATCCTTATTCGTGTTGACGAAGGGATTCTGTCAAAAATAATCGGGTTTGTTTTACTGCTTTTACTCCCAACATTATTTCTTAAAAAAGGTGTCGGGGTTGTCCAAGTTGCGATTTCAAAAACCAGAAGAATGATTACGCACTTTTGGTATTTCTTAGTTGAAACCTGGGCGGCATTTTTTCCTCCTGGATCTGGGTTCTTTGTAATCTTTGTTATGACCAAGGGATATGGATTGACTATACTTCAAACAAAAGGCACAAGAAGAATTCCTGGACTTATTGCGGTAATTACGTCGACAATAATATTTTTTATTGCTGGTCTAATTGATTTTAAAATTGGATTCGTTCTTCTTGCGGGAACATTGCTTGGAGGTTATATTGGTTCTCATGTTGCGATAAAAAAAGGTGATTCATGGATTAAGCCACTACTAGTCTTGGTTATTATAACTTTAAGCGTGAAAATGATATTCTTTTAGAGGTTAATATTAAATTTCTCTTGAGTTCTTCGGTTTGACGTAAAAAGGTTTTGATAGTCGAGGTTTCGCTTGCATTGCTTTTTTGATTGTGTAATTTATTGGGTTTTTCATTCCTGGTTCCGGCGGGCCTCGGATTCCGAATTCTTTGTAAATTGGTTTGTCATAATTTGGTGGAAGTCTTTTGTTTTTTAAAGCCCATGCGATTTGAGATTTGATGTAACCTTGCTTTAATGGCTGGTAGTTTTTGTTATTCCATTCTTCTATCTTCTCCTCTATAAAGTCAGCTGGAAATTCAAGAGATGTGAAAAACGATAACAATAAACCCAACGCTCGCTTTCGGCCATCTTTTGGAATTCCTTTTAGGATTGTATTGATTACTGGTGGATACATATCGTCAGTTATTGTTAATCCTTTCATGTCGATACCTTTTCCTTCATATTTTTTGACTTGCTCTTTTGGTTTGTTTTCTTGTCCCCAATTTAAAGCCTCTAATAATAGTTCTCGTGCTTCGCCTGGTTCGACTTCTGGCATAAATGATTTTGGTGTTCCGATTTTTAATGGATCGGCATCTGATGGTTTGAAATCTTGAATTTGATCTTTATCAATTACAATAGATGCAAATGCGGTTTTTTCATGAAGAGAGTATGGTGCTCGGAAAAGGTGTCGGGAGGAAACCAGAATAACGTCGACTGAATCTTCGGTTGATTTTATTGTATCCTCGACTTTGAATTCTTCGATTTTATTTTTTCTAACCTCTCCTCCATATGATGAGGTTACCTCTAATTTTGCTGTGTTAATTTTACATGTCTCGCAGAAGTCGACTTCTCTTTGGGATATTCTTTTTGCTTTACCGTTGCAAGTTGGACAGATTATGAATTCCCTGTTTGATTTCATGTGCTCAACCTCTGTCTTGCATTTTATGTCTAGGCATTTGTATTTTCCGACTTTCTTTTTTATTGTAGGGGTTCCACACTTTGGACAAAGGTTTTCCGTTACGAGTTCGCCCTTTTCTTTTAATTTTTCTCGGGTTGTTAGATTTAGAATTTCCCGGTTCATTGGTCCTCTGATTTGTGAGAATATGTAACCGGCAATTAATCTTGGCCATTCTGGAAAATTGTCTTTGGTTTTTTCGCCCCTAACTTCTTCGGGGAATGATTTGAATGGAACTATGATATGGAAACCTTTGCCGCCAGAGAATTTTACTCCGAAGTTTTTTACACCATGGGACTCAAGGACGTCTATTATTAGTCTTGCTGCGATTTTTCCGTAGTCTAGGAATGGGGAGTCTATGTCTATTAGAAAGTCCCAGCCGCTTCTGATCTTATTGTATTGCTCTGGGTTCATGTCTGTGTTAATGTCGAGTGGGTTGTACCAGATTTCTTCTGAAGAATGGAATGATGTTGCGCCGTCTCTTGCTGCATTTACGATGTCACTTGGGTAGTCAAATGTGTCTGGACGCTTTGCGAAGAACTTGTTGTTGAAATTTGCGACCGTTTCTCTGTGTTTGCAGAATTCGAACATTGCGTTCTGGATTTCGAGGCGGGAGTAATAAGATAAGGCTAAGACCTGCGCTTTTGTTAGAGGTTCTTTTTCGTAATTGTTCATGTTATATATAGCGCTATTTTGTTAATAAAGGATGTGTTGTTCTAGTGTAATAATGCTTAAATAGGGAAGTGGGGTTTTATCACTATGATATTAAAATTGGATGATCCAAAGTTGATGAGTGATGCGATTGGTGTGGTTTCTGAGATAGTTAATGAGGTTCGGATTAAGTTGCTTGAAGATGGAATGTCGATTATTGCGGTTGACCCGGCTAATGTTGCGCTTGTGATTTTTAAGTTGCCAAAGGAGTCTTTCAGTCAGTATGATGCTGGAAATGAAGTTTGGGGTGTTAATCTTGATGATTTGAAGAAAATTTTGAAAAGGGCTGGAGCTGGAAGCAGTGTTGTTCTTGAGGAAGACGAGGGGAAGCTGAAGATTACGATTTTTGATAAAGTTAAGCGAACTTTCAAGTTGTCTTTGATTGAAGTTTCGAGTGAAGACAAAGATATTCCTGAATTGAATTTTGGGGCTCGTGTTGAAATGGATGCTTTTGGATTTTCGCAAGCTGTTGAGGATGCCAATGTTGTTGCGGATAGTTGTGCTTTCAATATGAAAGAGGGTGTTTTTTCGGTTGAAGGAAATGGTAATTTGAATAGTGCTAAAGCTGAGTTTTCTGGTGAACAAATGGAAATGTTCGGAACTGGTCGATCAAAGTACTCTTTGGAATATTTGATGAAGTTCATTAAGGCTTCAAAAATTTCTTCTAGAGTTGTTGTAAATTTCTCAGATGATTATCCTCTAAAGTTGGATTTTCCTGGGGAAAAGATGGGAATTGGTTTTGTTCTGGCGCCAAGAGTTGAAAACGATTAGATTATTTCTTGAGGAAATGTTTATATAGTAAAAGTAATACTATGTAATATAAAGTGTTACGGGATAATACGAAGTAATATAATACTAAGTATTACGAAATAATATAAAGTGTTACGGGATAATACGAAGTAATATAAAGTAATATTTCGTAATACGATAAACAAAAATGAAAGAGAGAATTTCGGCGACGGTTGAGAAAGAAACTATTGAAAGAATAGATAGAATTCTAAAGAAAAATAATTACCGAAATAAGTCACATGTTATTGAGGATGCGATTGCTAATTTTGAGGAGGCTTTGAAAAATGAAAAGTAGAGGACAGGTGACAATTTTTATTATAGTTGCTATTGTGATTGTTGTTGGGATAATTGCTTCGATTATTTTTATGGGGCGATATGATACTGAGACGCCTACGAATTTGGGGCCACAGGCTTTTATTGATAAATGTGTTAAGGATGTCGTAGAGGAATCTGTTGGAAAGATGTTAAAGAATGGTGGTGAGATCTTGCCGTCACAGGCGAT
>Ga0075114_10001289_pt1 | contig 13591 bp, 12 predicted proteins | sample AntAceMetag02UKM_FD_69784 | JGI IMG/M metagenome (GOLD analysis project Ga0075114, IMG submission 69784) | Saline lake microbial communities from Ace Lake, Antarctica - Antarctic Ace Lake Metagenome 02UKM | ecosystem: Environmental > Aquatic > Non-marine Saline and Alkaline > Saline | place...
ATGAATATATTGATATAAAAAATCTGGTAAAGGGAGCTACTGTTTTAGAAAGCTATCTGAAGAGATTATCATTTGAATGAAAAATAAAATAATTATTGTTAAAAAGCCAGTTTTGAAGAATCCTTATCTTATTTGTGCCTGGCCTGGGATGGGCGATGTTGCTTTTAAGGCTGCAAAGTTTTTAGTTGATAATCTTAAAGCTGAAGAATTTGCCAGTTTAGACGGATCGGAATTTTATTATCCTTCGGGAATAAAAATAAGTCATGGTATTCTTAAGCTTAATGAGATTCCGTTCAGCAAGTTTTATTTTTATAAGAATAAGTTGAAGGGAAGAGATTTGATAATTTTTTTAAGTAATGCCCAGCCGGATTTTTCCAAATATCAGGAATATACAAGCCTAATATTTAGTTTTGTTGCACAGTTTAAACCAGGGTTAGTTTTAAGTTTTGCCGCTTTACCCAGCCCTATTGAACATATACAGAAACCAGCTCTTCATATTGCTGCAACAAGTGAAAAAGTGATTAGATATTTTAAAAAATATGAATTTAATTTGTTGAAGAATAATCAGATAAGCGGTATGAATGGTATGATAATCGGAGTGGCCAAGCAAAAAGGCATTGATGGCGCCTGTATCTTAGCAGAGATACCTTTTTATATGTCAAATATTTCTAATCCCAGGGCATCAATGGCGATTGTGGAGGCGCTTAAAGGTGTAATTAAATTTAATGTAGAGATACATCCTCTGCAAGAAGAGTCAAAGGTTATCGAAAGAGAAGTCAATAAAATTATCGATTATTTAAAATCCACTATTCAACCCGATCCTATCTCAGAGGACGAAATTGAGCTTATTAAGGATTTGTTGAGTAAACAAACCAGAGTTCCCGATTCCATAAATACTCGCATTGAAAGTTTATTTAAGTTAGCTCAAAAGGATAATTTTAAAGCAGAAGAGCTTAAGGGTTTGCTTGATAAATGGAACGTATATAAGCAGTATGAAGATAGGTTTTTGGATCTGTTTAAAAAATTCGAGCAAAAAGACATTCATTGATTTAATCTTTCTTTCCAATTCCTATAACCCCCGATTATGAACGTAAAAGGTTTTTTGTTTGATCTAGGCAATGTTTTAATTGATTTTGATCATCGAATTGCTGCTGAAAAAATTTCTTTTTCTTCGCAATTCGGTAAAGATGATATATTCAATCTCTTTTTCGAATCAGAGCTAACAGAGGCTTTCGAAGAAGGAAAAATCTCTCCGGAAGATTTCTTTTTGGCAATTAAAAATCAACTTTCTCTGACAGTCGATTACAGTCAGTTCGTAAAAATCTGGAATGAAATATTTTTTGTAAGCGAGAAAAATAAAAAGTGCTTGGATTTAGTAGTGGCAATTAAGAAAAAATTTCCGGTTGTAATGATATCGAATATAAACATATTGCATTATAAACATATTGAAGATCAGTTTAAGATATTTTCATATTTTGATAGAGTTATTCTTTCTTATGAAGAGAAATCAAGAAAGCCAAAAAGAGAAATTTATTCAGTTGCTGAAAGTTTTTTAAATGCAGATCCGCAGGAGATAATTTATGCTGATGATAGAATCGATTTGGTTGAATCAGCTAGGCATATTGGATATAACGCTTTTGTTTTCAAGGATGTAGATGGTTTTAAGAATGAAAGTTTTGTAAACCAAATTTTATGAAAAAGGTCTCTTTTGAAAATAAGTTTTATAGGGATTGGATAAATGATAAATTGTTGCATAAGGTTATTGTGCAGGAAAATCAAACTGATTTATTTATTCAGACCGATAAAATAATTAAAAAAGATTTTATTTTTAAGTTGGTGATTAAATATAGAGGACAAATCCAGGCATATATCGATAACCACAAGAATTTTCTTTATTCTCTTATGCCGATAAGCGTCGCATCTGATGCCAGCTTAATTGTAAAATCAATGGCGCGAAACGCTAAGGTATGTAATGTTGGTCCTATGGCTTCTGTTGCAGGAGCTATAGCTAATTTTATCGGCAGTGACCTCATAAGGTTTGGTTGCGAGGAAATTTTAATCGAAAACGGTGGAGATTTATTTATAAAAACAGGCATTGATAGAAAATTGGCGATTTATTCAGGGAGTAAAAAGTTTTCCAACAGGATTTTATTGGATATTGCTTCAAGTGATTCTCCTCTGGGGATTTGTACTTCATCAGGAACAATAGGCCATTCCTTAAGTTTCGGCGAAGCTGATTCAGTGGTTATTTGTGCTAAAGACGCAATCTTAGCAGATTCTGCTGCAACATCTGTGTGTAATATGATAAAGTCAAAAGATGACGTGTATGCGGTCATTAAAAAAGCAAAGATGATTCCAGGAATAAAAGGAATTTTGATTATTATTAAAGATAGTCTTGCAGCCTGGGGGAATATTACTTTGTCGTCGGGATAATCTGAAAACAAGATGCAAAAAAATCTTGACATTAGTTTTTAATTATGATAAAAATAATACGTAACTAATAAGTAAATCAAAAGAATTGAATGAGAATTGATTGCGGGGGGCCAAAAATCTAGGCCCTTTTTTATTTAATTAAAGATGATAAAAAAAATAGGATTAACATTTGATTTAAAGACGGATTATAAACCAAATCAAGATGATCCTCAGGATATAGTTGCCGAGTTTGATTCTGAAAGGACCATTGGAGAGATTTCCTCTGCCCTCGAGGCGAACGGTTTTAAGGTCGAACGAATAGGTAATGCTAAGAATTTAATAAAAAGGCTTCCTGATTTAGGTGTTGATTTGGTTTTAAATATTGCTGAAGGTTATAAAGGTAGAAATAGAGAGTCCCAGGTGCCTTTGCTTTTAGAGATGTATGATGTGCCGTTTATCGGAGCAGATGCTTTGACTCTCGGTTTAACTTTAGATAAGCTATTGGCAAAAAAGATTTTTGTGGCTGAAGGTATACCTACTCCTAAGTTTTTTGAGGTTGATTCTGTTGATGAACTTGAGAGAATAAGCGATTATAATTTTCCTCTTTTCGTAAAGCCTCGCTATGAAGGTTCTTCAAAAGGGCTTTCAGAGGCTTCCAGGGTGACTGATATTGAAGGTTTAAGGCGCCAGGTTGAGCTGATTACTCAAGTTTATAAGCAGTCTGTTTTGGTTGAAGAGTTTATTAAGGGAAGAGAATTTACCGTAGCTATTATCGGTAACAACCCACCCGAGGTTTTTCCGTCTGTTCAGGTTGAAATAGATAATGAGATTAATCTTGGAGATAAGTTTTATACATTTGCCAGAATTACCTCTGATAGGCTTAAGTATGTCTGTCCGGCCAAGATATCCGAAAATCTTGAGAACGAATTAAGACAACTGGCGCTACGAGTTTATAAAGCAGTAGATTGCCGTGATTTTGGTAGGGTTGATTTTCGCGTTGATGATAACGACAAGCCTTTTGTTTTAGAGATAAATCCTTTGCCGATATTATCCCATGAGGATACTTTTATGATTGTTGCAGAATATACGAAAATAGGGTATAATGGGATCATAAAAAAGATAGTTGATGTGGCTATCAAAAGGTTGAATTTAAACAAAAAAGGAGAGTAGGTCATTGGCTAACAATTCAACTGATATTTTAAACAACGTAGTTAGTGTTTCAGAAGATATCTCCAAAAAAGTTTCTCAGCAACCATCCAAAACAAAACGTCTATATTTCCCCATAGATTATAAGCAAATCGATTTATTTAAAGATGTCAATCCTTTAGAGTGGGAAGATTGGCATTGGCAGATAAAAAATCGTATTCGAAGAAAAGAAGAACTCCAACAGCTAGTTAATCTTATCCCCGAAGAAGAAAAAGGTTTAAGGCTTTCCGATACTAGACTTTCTGTGGCGATTACTCCTTATTGGGCAACGATGATTGATCCTAATAACGCCAAGTGCCCTATACGAAAACAGATGATTCCTGTAGCATCGGAATTTCAGGTTGGCAATCATGAGATGAGAGATCCCTGTGCAGAAGATAGAGATTCACCTGTACATGGATTAGTGCATCGTTATCCAGACAGGGTTTTATTATTAGCAACAGAGCAATGTGCTTCTTATTGCCGGCATTGTACGAGAAGACGTTTGGTGGGTGAAAAAAAAGAAATTCCTTCGGCGAATAAGCTTGATGATGCCTATAGTTATATTCGGTCGAATAAGAAAATTCGAGATGTATTGATTTCCGGAGGCGATCCATTAATGCTTGAGGATGAGGCGTTGGAGAATATTATAAAGAACATTCGTTCTATTCCACATGTGGAATTCTTAAGAATAGGCACAAGAGTTCCAGCTACTCTTCCTCAACGGATAACAGAAAATCTATTGAAGATTTTTAAGAAATACGGCCCCATATGGATGAGTATTCATTTTAATCATCCTAAAGAAATCACCAAACGCTGCCGTCAGGCTTGTGAGATGCTATCCGATGCTGGAATTCCTTTGGGAAGCCAGACAGTACTCTTGAAAGACATTAATGATAAGCCTTATATTATGAGGAAGCTTTTTCATGAGTTATTGAAAATAAGAGTGCGTCCTTATTATATTTATCAATGTGACCCGGTAAAAGGCACTGCGCATTTTAGGACACCTGTAGCGGTTGGAATCAATATAATTGAGAAATTAAGAGGTTATACTTCTGGATACGCCGTACCAACTTATGTTATTGATGCACCTGGAGGAGGAGGTAAGATTCCTATCGGGCCTAATTATATTCTTTCTCAGGCAAAAGGAAGATATACTCTGCGTAATTATAAGGGTAAGATTTATACCTATCTGGAATAGACTTAATTTAAATTAATATCGGTTAAGTTAAGGAGCTGCATATGCTAGAAAATAAACGTAATTTCATTTTATTGGGGCATGCGCACTGCGGAAAAACTTCTTTAGCTGAAAGTCTATTATTTGCTACTAAGGCAACAACGCGTAAGGGTACAGTCGAAGAAGGTAATACAGTTTCTGACTATAACAATGATGAGGCAACACGTAAAATCTCTATAAGCGCGTCCTTTTTGAATTTAAATTATAAAAACCATGTTATCCAGATTATTGATGCTCCCGGATATGCTGATTTTGTTGGAGAGGTTGTGTCTTGTGCCTATGCAGTTGATGCGGTAGTTCTAATTGTTGATGCGGTTAATGGTGTAAGTGTAGGTACGGAATTTGCTTGGGGCCTGGCTGAGAAACTAAAACTTCCAATGATTGTTTTTATAAATAAGCTTGATAAAGATAATACAAGCTTCGAAAAAACTTTAGATGATATCAAATCTGCTTTTGGTAATAAGTTTTTTGTTTTAGGAAAGCTTGATGATCAGTCATTAATTGAAGTTGTTGCTGAAAGTGACGATAAACTTCTTGAGAAATATCTTGATTCTGGTACGCTTTCCCAGGAAGAGGTTGCACATGGTTTAAGAGAGGCAATAGATAATGCAAAACTATTTCCCGTTATCGAAGGAAGTGTGGCACAGCAAAAAGGAATAAACGAGCTTTTACAGGCAATAGTGGACTATTTGCCTTCTCCCTTGGAAAGGCCGGCGATTGAAACAAAAACCGATAGCGGCGAGGTAAAACAGCTGGATTTTAAAGATAATGAATTATCAGGTTTTGTTTTTAAAAGTCTGATTGATCCTTATGTCGGTCAATTAAACATCATTAGGATTTTTTCAGGAACATTAAAAGCAAATACCTTCTTTTATAATATCTCTAGATCTCTAAAAGAAAGGATAGGCTCAATTTATATAATGCAAGGGAAAGAACAGAAGACTGTTGAGGAAGCGACTGCTGGAGATATAATTGCAGTTGCAAAATTAAAAGATACACATAGCGGAGATTCTTTGTCTAATGATGATAAAGGGTTTATTTTTTCGCCTTTGCCGTTTCCCGAATCAGCGATATCATTTTCTGTAAAGCCGAAGTCGCGCGAAGATGAAGAGAAAATATCCGGTGCCTTGACAAAGCTGGCCAACGAAGATCCGACTTTTAAAGTCGGACGTGATCTTCAAACCAAGGAGCTGATAATCTCCGGATTTGGCGAATTGCATCTTGACGTTATGATTTCAAGGCTCAAGGAAAGATTTAAGGTTGAGGTCGAGTTGGGAACGCCCAAGATTCCTTATAAGGAGACGATAAGAAAAAGTTCAAAGGCCCAGGGCAAATATAAAAAACAATCCGGGGGAAGAGGTCAGTATGGTGATGTGTGGATAGAGATTCAGCCACTCACTCGCGGTGGAGGTTTCGAGTTTGTGGATAAGATTTTCGGAGGGGCAATCCCTAAAAATTATGTACCTTCTGTAGAAAAAGGCATTCGACAGACAATGTCTCGGGGCGTTGTCGCAGGTTGTTCTGTAGAGGATATAAAGGTGATTGTCTATGATGGCTCATACCATTCCGTAGATTCATCTGATATGGCCTTTCAGATTGCCGGACGCATGGCTTTTAAAAAGGCAGTTCAAGAGGCAGGGCCGGTTCTTTTAGAGCCGATTATGGATGTAGAAATTTCTATTTCTGAAGACTTTCTCGGGCAGATTTCTGGTGATATCAATTCACGTAGAGGCAAAGTTATGGGAATGGAAGTTAAGGGTAAAACGCAACTGGTAAAAGCCAAAGTGCCATTATCTGAAATGTTTAAATATGCAAATAATCTCCGCTCTATGACCGGAGGCAGAGGTTCTTATGTTATGAGGTTTTCTTCATATGAAGAGGTTCCTTCTCGTGTTGCCTCAACGATTATCGATAATTATCAAAAAACTCAGAAGCACGAAGAAGAATAGGACATATTACAATGATTAAAGTTTCCCTTTTTGGTTTAGAAATTACTGGTGGTAAAATAAAGATTAAGGATGAGCGTCTGGATAAGATAAAAGAGCTTTACAGTGCTTCTAAGAAAACCTATCTGGAATTAGAAGTAACTACTCAGGATAAGGCTTCCCAAAGTGATGGACTAGTAGTTTTAAAGGACAACAGGCTTGATGTCATTATTGTTGATCTGGAATTTATTGATAAAAGGTTGCTTAGCCCGCAGGAAGAAGAGAAGAAGCTCCTTTTATCTTTAAAAGAAGCGTTAGAAAAAGAAAAATTTATCAATGAGATTCAACTTACTGAGACCGATAAAGATCTTTTAAAACAGTATCCGTTATTAAGCAATAAACCCGTATTTTTAGTCGAAGATGCCGCAGAGGACATACAGAAAATATTATTTTCGGCATACTATCGTATGGGGTTCATAAACTTCTTTACAGCAGGACCAAAAGAGGCTCGCTCATGGAGTATTGAAAAAGATATAACAGCTTATGATGCCAGCGGTTGTATACATTCTGATATTCAAAAAGGATTTATCAAGGCAGAAGTTTTAGCCTATAAAGATTTAATCGACAGTGAGTCTTTTAATAACGCCCGTTCTAAAGGTTTAGTACGGTTGGAAAACAGAGACTATGTTATTAAAGACGGTGACATAATAACTTTTAGGTTTAATAAATAAAAATATAATGAATAAAATTAAAAGAGCTTTAATCAGTGTTTACGATAAAACAGGTATAGTTGAATTTGCTAAAGGTTTAACTGAGCTTGGTGTAGAGATAGTTTCTACAGGTGGGACAGCTAAAAAATTAAGGCAGGTTGGACTTGATACAGTTGAGATTTCTGACTATACCGGTTCTCCTGAGATGTTTGAAGGAAGAGTTAAAACCTTACATCCAAAGATTTATGCAGGGCTACTTGCCGTTCGGAATAATAATCAGCATTTAGAGCAGTTGCAAAGGCAAGAGATAGGTTTTATTGATATGGTAGTGGTAAATTTATATCCATTTGAAGAAACTATGGGGAAAAAAGGTGTAAGCGATGAAGAAATCATCGAGAATATCGATATAGGCGGGCCCTGTATGTTAAGGGCAGCAGCAAAAAATTATGCCTCTGTTGCTGTTATCAGTGATTGCGCTAGATATAAAGCAATACTTAATGAGTTAAAGAGTAATAATTGTAGATTAACAGAGAAGACCTTAGTTAGTTTAGCCTGCGAAACATTTAAACTTACCCAAGGTTATGACAGCGCTATTTTTAGTTATTTTTCTTCCAAAAGTAAAGAAAAAAAAGATGAAAAAAATATATTTCCAAAACAACTGAATCTTTCTCTTACAAAGATGCGGGATTTAAGGTATGGAGAAAATCCTCATCAAAAAGCAGCAGTTTACTCTTTTGGTAAAAAGGATGCAGGTTTTTTAGGAGCAAAACAATTGCACGGCAAAGAACTTTCCTTTAATAATATTCTTGATTTATCAAGCGCGATCGGGCTACTGAAAGAATTTAAAAAACCAGCTTCGGTTGTATTAAAGCACAATAATGCTTGTGGGGCTGCAGCAGACAGATTTTTGCATAGGGCATATCGATATGCGTGGGGGTGTGATAAACTTTCTGCGTTTGGAGGGATAGTTGGTTTTAACCGTAAGGTGGATTTTAATATAGCTAGGTTTATTTCTCGTAGTGGATTCTTAGAATGTATCATTGCGCCTGGTTTTGACAAGAAGGCACTGGACTTACTAACAAAAAAGAAAAATGTCAGAATTATGCAGTTAAACCAAGAATATTTTTCTGTAAAAGATAAGGATTTTGATATGCGTAGTATTTTTGGTGTAGCCTTAGTGCAGGAAAAAGACAATTTAGATACAATTAGAGATTCTTTAAAAGTGGTTACTAAGCATAAACCCACTAAGCATGAGATGGAAAGTCTTTTGTTTGCCTGGAAAGTAGTTAAACATATTAAGTCCAATGCGATCGTATTGGCTAAAGGAACTAAGACCGTTGGTATAGGAGCAGGACAGATGAGCAGGGTTGAGTCTGTGGATATCGCCTGTAAAAAGGCTGGGAAAGCGAATACAAATAATTCTGTACTTGCTTCCGATGCATTTTTTCCAAAGGAAGATTCAATTAATAAATCTGCCCGTGCAGGAATAAAAGCGATAATTCAACCAGGCGGTTCAATTGCCGATGAGGATATAATAAAAGCCTGTAATAAGCATAAAATTGCTATGGTTTTTACCGGCATAAGACATTTTCGCCATTAAGCATTTCTGCCGTTAATAATGACCTACCAAGATTGCCTTTTGTATTTTAACTCGTTTATCAATTACGAAAAGATTATAGTTCGTAAAAAAGGCATGCCTTACAGGTTAAACCGTTTTAAAGCTTTCTTGAAATTTTTAGACAATCCTCAGAATACTTTAAGGTGCGTGCATGTTGCCGGTTCAAAAGGTAAGGGTTCGGTTTGTGCATTTACCGCTAATATTCTGAAAGAAGCAGGGTTTAAAGTTGGGTTTTATACCTCTCCGCATTTAACTGATATCAGAGAAAGAATAAGGATATTGACACCTTTTAATAAAGACAAGAGCAATGTTTTTAACGGGATAATAACCAAAAAAGAATTTGTTAGATTGATAGAGTTTCATAAGCCGAAGATTGAAGCATTTTGTAAGAATTCTGGCTATGGAAGGATTTCATTTTTCGAATTTATTACGGCTATTGCTTTTATTTATTTTAATAAAAAAAGAGTAGATTTCGCAGTTATTGAAACAGGGATGGGGGGAAGACTTGATGCAACCAATACAGTTAAGGCATTAGTTAATGTTATTACACCAATAAGTTATGAGCATATGTATGCCTTAGGCAATACTTTAAAGAAAATTGCAAAAGAAAAATCAGCTATAATAAAAAATAAATCTTCTGTCGTCTGTATTGATAAGCCAAAAGATGCGTTAGGAGTAATCCGCCAAAGATGTAAAAAAGTAAAGGCAGAGTTATTTATTGTGAACAAAGATATATTATTTAAAGGCATGGAGAATAATTTTTTTATCAGTGGTATTCTTGGTAAGTATAATAAACTTAAGATTTCTCTTATTGGGGAACATCAGTTAGTTAATGCAAGCTTAGCCGTTGGGGCAGTAGAGTGCTTACAAAAAAAAGGTATTAATATTGAACTTGATAAGATAAAAAGGGGTTTATATAATACTATTTGGCCTGGTAGATGCGAAGTTATACAAAGAAGGCCTTTGGTTATTCTTGACGGAGCCCAGAATGTTGCTTCAGTCAAAGCCTTGATTAAAACTGTCTTAGCAAGCTTTAAATTTAGCCGCATTATACTTGTTTTGGGCATTTCACAGGATAAAGATATCACTGGTATTTGTAATCAGCTGCGCAGGGTATCGGATAAGGTTATTCTTACTTGTGCAGATAATCCCAGGGCAACACAGCCAGAAAAACTTGCAAAATATTTCAGACAAAAAGATTTATTTATAACGTCTGATGTTAAAGAAGCACGTAGAAAAGCCATTAAGTTAGCACAAAAAGATGATTTAGTTTTAGTTACTGGTTCATTATTCTTGATAGGTGAATATAGGCAATGAAAAAAACCAAAGAGACTATAGCGGCAATTTCAACTTCAACTGCTGCAGCAGGTATTGGTATTGTGCGTATTAGCGGTGAAGAAGCATTCGCTATCGCAGATAAGATATTTAAATCTGGTAAAAGATGTAAATTATCAAAGTTTAAGAGTCATACTATTAATCACGGCTGGATTGTAGATAGAACAAAAAAACAAGACGAGCTTATTGATGAAGTTTTAGTTTCCAAGATGGATGCCCCGTTTACTTACACAAAAGAAAACACAGTAGAAATTAATTGTCATGGTGGGATTGTCGGTTTGCGCAGAATACTTGAATTGACTCTTCAATATGGTTGCCGTTTAGCTGAACCAGGAGAATTTACCAAAAGGGCGTTTTTAAACGGCAGGATTGACCTTACTCAGGCAGAGGCAGTAATTGATATTATTAAATCTAAGACAGATATTGCCTTAAAGTTTAGCAGCCAGCAGTTGAAAGGGGCACTTTCTAAGGAGGTTCGAAGTATAAGAAATATATTGCTTGAGGCTCTCGCATTCCTAGAGGCAGATATTGATTTTCCAGAAGAAGAAATTGGTAAACTGGATTACAACAGAATAGCTAAATTATTAAGAAAGGCTTTTATTAAAATTCAAGATATGATTAATTCTTCGAGAAAGGGCAAGATTATCAGAGAAGGTATTCATGTGGTTATTTGCGGCAGGCCCAATGTGGGCAAGTCTTCATTACTTAATGCACTGTTAAAACAGGAACGTTGTATTGTAACGCATATTCCCGGGACAACCAGAGATACAATTGAAGAGATAATTGATATCAGGGGTATTCCTGTAAGGATAGTTGATACTGCGGGCATACTGGAATCAAAAGACCTGGTAGAAAAAAAGGCAATTCAGCGTTCAAGAGAGCAGATTAATTCAGCCGATATTGTGATTTTGATGTTTGATGCGAATAGGAAGCTGTCAAAAGATGATATTTTGTTAATGGGTAGACTTAAGAATAAAAATTGTCTAGCCGTGATTAACAAAGTTGATTTAAAAATAAATATTGATAAAAAGTTTATTAAGAATGAATTTAACAATTTGATAGAGATTTCTGCAAGGAATTTTAAGAACATCCATATTTTAGAAGAAGCTATCGTCAGTTTTGTTTATGGGAGTAATAGAGATAGTGAAGAAAATATTCTTATTAGTAATAAAAGACATATAGAAAAAATCAGACAGTCTTTTATGTTGTTGCAAGATGCATCTATCTGGATAGTATCAGAAAAGAATCCTGAACTGGCGGCACAAAACATAAAAGATGCTTTAGGTTGTTTGGATGATATAATAGGAAAAAGATTTTCAGAAGAGTTGTTGGAGAGAATTTTTAGCGAGTTTTGCATAGGAAAGTAAAGTCGAGGAGAACTATGATACAAAAGAAAAAAATCGAGAAAGCGGTAAAGGAAATATTAAGCGCAATCGGGGAAAACCCGAAAAGGAAAGATCTTTTAAAAACCCCTGAGCGCGTAGCGCAGATGTATGAAGAAATATTTTCTGGTATTAATAAAGATCCTAAAAAAGAATTAGAGGTTTTATTAGATCAAAAGCATGATGAGATAGTTCTTTTAAAAGGTATTCCTATATATTCGGTATGTGAGCATCATCTTTTACCTTTTTTCGGAAAAGCTAATATCGCTTATATTCCTAAGCAGGGAAGAGTAACTGGACTTAGCAAACTTGCGCGTGTAGTTGATATATTATGTAAAAGACCTCAGATTCAGGAACGCTTGACTACACAGGTTGCTGATATAATTATGGAAAAACTTAAACCTCTGGGAGTAATGGTTGTTATTGAGGCAGAACATCTTTGTATGTCAATGAGAGGGGTAAAAAAACCTGGAACGTATACAGTTACCTCTGCCGTAAGGGGGGTTTTTAAGAAAAATGAGAAGACTCGTTTTGAAACACTTTCTTTAATCGGAAGATGATTAAACGGATCATAGAACATAAACATATAAAGCCTATTTTAAAAAGTTTTGTTTTTGCTTTTAGCGGTTTAGCCCACATCTTTAAAAATCACCGTAATGCTCGTATTATTTTGTTTATCGGTATTTTGGTTTTAGCTGCAGGGGTATATTTGAAACTATCGACTATTGAGATGACGATAATTATTTTAGTCTGTGGTCTTGTATTGATCGGTGAGATATTTAATACCATGCTAGAAGATATTGTTGATTTGGTTACGGATAGTAAATTTCATCCTATTGCAAAGATAATTAAAGACATGGCTGCAGCTGCAGTTTTACTAGCGAGTTTCCTCAGTATATTAGTGGGGATATTGGTATTTTTTCCAAAGCTAAATTTATTATGGCGTTGAATAAAAATATAATTATTGCTTTCCTGGCAATTTTCATTTTGGGTTGGTTTGTTTATATAAATAATCTTGATAATAGTTTCGTATACGATGATTACCTGCTTGTGGTGGATAACCCGGCAGTAAAATCTTTTAAATATCTACCCGATATCTTCAAGCATGACCTTTACTATTATGTAAGTGCCAGTAATTTCTACCGGCCGATAGTTTCTTTAAGTCTTATGTTTGATTTTGCCTTTTGGAAATATAATTTCCGAGGATACCATTTAACTAATAACCTGCTGCATATTTTAAATGTTTTACTTCTGTTTTTTTTAATCAGGAAAATATCAGGCAACGAAGCACTGAGTTTAATCACTGCAGTGCTTTTTATGGTCCATCCTTTGCATACCCAGGCAGTAACCTATATATCCGGTAGAGCAGATCTTCTTTATGTGTTCTTTGGTTTGCTTTCTTTAGGAATTTTTATCCACGCCTCTCAGTCTAAGTCTATATTGTTAACCTGCCTTTCTTGTTTCTGTTATATCCTATCTTTACTAAGTAAAGAAGTGGCTTTGGTTTTTCCTTTTTTAATCCTGATGATAATGTTTCTTTTTTATAAAGAATACCTCAGTTTTAGAAAATACGGCATTTTTTTGCTTATTGCCGCTTTTTATCTTTTGATGAGGATGACCTTATTGAAAGAGATACTGAATAACCCGCAGCCAGTATCTCTTGGTTTAGGAGTCAGGTTATTAAATATGCCTAAAGTGTTATTCGCTTACATTTTATTGCTTATTTTTCCTGTAGGTTTACATATTGATCGTACATTTGATGTTAGTTTTTCTTTTTTTAAAAAAAT
>Ga0075114_10001291_pt1 | contig 13580 bp, 14 predicted proteins | sample AntAceMetag02UKM_FD_69784 | JGI IMG/M metagenome (GOLD analysis project Ga0075114, IMG submission 69784) | Saline lake microbial communities from Ace Lake, Antarctica - Antarctic Ace Lake Metagenome 02UKM | ecosystem: Environmental > Aquatic > Non-marine Saline and Alkaline > Saline | place...
TCCCGGGCTCCGGACCGGCATTACCGGCGGCGAACACCGGAAGGATACCGGCGACCTTCAGCGCATCGATCGCATCCAGAAACACCGTGGACCCACCCGCGCTGCTGCTCCAGGAGCAGTTGACGACATCCGGAGCCAGATCGGGATCGCCGCCGGGTGCCAGGAGCCACTGGAAACCACTCAGTATCCACGAGTCATAGCCGTAGCCATCGCTGTCTAGGACCTTAACGCCGATCCAGCCGGCACCCGGCGCCACGCCTGTCGAGTATCCCGCAGCCGTGCCGGCAACGTGCGTGCCATGTCCGTGGTCATCGTAGGGATAGGTCCCCCCATTCACAGCATCATACCAGGAGGCTGCGTGGAGGAAGATCTCCTTCCCCACATTTCCTCGATAACCATCATAGAGATCTTGGTGCTGCCAATCAACCCCGGTATCCATCATGGCAACCACCGCCCCCGTGCCGCTCACGGCCAATGTGGTCCAGACTTCGGGAGCGCGAATCTCGTCCAGTCCCCATAGCTGGCCAGGATCAGCCGTAGCACCGGTTAGCTGATCTGAACTGAAGTCGACAGCCCCGTCAACGTACCTGCGATAGTGGTCCAAGTGAATCTCACTTACAGCCGTCGAGGCCATCAGGTCACGCAACAGCTCCGGGTGCACGGTCATCGCGAGAGCATCGACAAGCCACAACTCGCTCTCGGCGACCACCAACCCGCGTTGCGCTGCATCGGCCAGCAACGGAGACAGCACCATCCGGGCCTGAGTGAGACGAGCCCGTTTGGCCTGCACATAGCGGGCTCGAAAAAGTGCGCGATCAATGGCAGGTTCAAGGGTTAGCGGGGCCGCAGCACCTCCCGAGGGTATGCGCAGCACGACGATGATCCGCAATGGAGCATCATCTTCCGCATGCTCGAGGTAGCGCAAGAGGTCCGGATCGACCCGGGGGCTCAGATCAAAGGGAGCCACATCAGTGGCAGAGGCTTGGCCCACAACGCGGTCCACACTTGCTGGAGAACGACCTGCTTCAGAAGCCGCCATGGCCACCGCACAAGCACCACCGAGGAAACCCGCCACCAGGAGCACAAAGAGGAGCGTCACCAGGATGCGAGGAAACCACGTGTCACGGCTCATGTTGTTCCTTTCCAGCCCCAGCATATGGGGTGCAAGCTGTCCCTGACAGTATACCCAGTATGGGACGCATTTCACCTTTGGGGCGGCAGCAAGGTCTCTATCGTCGCAATCCGGCTGCCAGGATGCAGTTTTGGCTCTGACGAAGGTGGGGCTAGCGGGTGATGATGTTCCAGTACCGCCGTGGTGCGTGTCAGGATAGGCCGGCGCCTTGTAGCAACCTCACAATGCGGTCTGTCTAGCACTTGCCCCAATCATCCAGCCCACCCAGCATACTGCGAGTTGTGTTGTTGGCAGACATGTCTATACTGTAGAAGATAGATCTTCAGATAATGAGTTTGACACTTGATCCGGTGTTCATGCTTATGGGAACGCCCGGTGTCCAAAACACTACCTGGCGATCAATAGGTAGTTCATGCAATGAAACTATTCAGACAACCAAGCATACACAGCTGGTTATTGACAACTAATTGGGCTGTGCTAAACTTATATGGACAGCATATGCTGGGAGGTGCCTCATGGCAGATACTAGGAACCCCGTGAAAGTAGTCTGCATTGAAGATGAGCCTGAGATGATCGAACTGATCAAGCTCATCCTAAGACGACGCAACTTCGAGCTCATCGGTGCCGTGGGTGGTCGTGAGGGTCAGAGCACAGTGCGGAAGGTCAAACCTGACCTCGTGCTTCTGGATCTGATGATGCCTGACATGGATGGGTGGGAAGTCTACCAGCAAATGAAAGCTGATGAAGATCTGAACGACATCCCGGTGATCGTCGTGACGGCGAAGGCTCAAAGCATTGACAAGGTCTTGGGACTACATATCGCCAAGGTCGATGACTATGTGACCAAACCCTTTGGCCCACAAGAGCTTCTCGCGAGCGTGAAGAAGGTGCTCAATATAGAGATCTAGCCCAGCCCTAGGTCAACGAACCCGCAGGGTTCGCCTGCAGTGCGCAGGCCAACCAAGTCAAGTCATCGCGCTTACTAGCCCATATCGGCGCTGGGATGAACAACTCATTCCAGCGCCGCTTCTTCTATCCAGGAGTCAGGTGAGGAGTCACACCGTGGCTGAGAAAGATAAGCAACGCATCGTATATGTAGAAGATGATCCGGATATGGTCGAACTTGTGCAGATGATGCTGGATCAGAAGCGCTTCAACATCGTAGGCGCGAGGGACGGCACCACCGGTATAGGGCTCATACACCAAGCCCCAACAGCGCTTGTCCTGCTAGATTTGATGTTGCCGGACATGGGGGGCTGGGCCGTCTTTCAGACGATGAAGGAGGATCCGGATCTGTCAGAGATTCCGGTCATCGTCGTCACCGCGCAGAACACGCCCGTCGATCGCATCCTGGGTGAGCACATCGCCAAAGTGCAAGTCTATATTACGAAACCTGTCAGTCCCGCGGAGCTGAGAGGCGCCGTCGATATGGTCCTTAGCTCTGAGTCCCTGTAGCAGCCAAGCCGGGGCGCACCTGGCGAGCACAGTCGCTTCATAGGCCATGAAAGCTGCCGGTGCTGGGCGACACTGCCACACCACAACCAACGTTGGCTAAAAGCTGCGACCCCAAATCAACCATCAAGGAGACGGGCATGCCCCGGTGCAGTATCCTGGCCATCGGCAATGAGGTCCTGAACGGAGAGATTCGCGACTTGAATCTCTACTCACTTGGCCGGGGCCTCACCCATCTGGGGTTCGCCGTCATCGATGCCGTGATAGCCCAGGACATCCCCCAGAGTATCGCCCGAGGTCTGGCCTTCTTGCTGGCCCAGGACCCGGATGTCGTCGTCTGCTGTGGTGGGCTGGGGCCAACAGGGGACGATCTGACGCTAAGCGCAATTGCCGAGGCACTTGCGCGCCCGCTCGTCGACCATCCCCGAGCACGCGAGCTCGTCGAGAGACATTACGACCAACTCATAGCACGCGGCTATCTCCAACAGCGCGGACCGGAGGCAGCCCGCGCAAAGATGGCACGGCTACCCGAAAATGCCGAGCCCCTACCGAACCCCATCGGGACAGCCCCTGGCGTGCGGCTGACAACCGGCAAGACACTCATCTATGTTCTACCTGGAGTACCGGCCGAGCTGAACGCTATCTTCAACGCGACGATTGTCCCGGAGCTCCACCAACGATTCGAGATAGGGAGCTTTGCGGAGCAGGCAATTCGCGTGCACGTGGATGATGAAGCCGACGTTGCCGTACCTCTGGAGGAAGCCCGCCAACGCCATCCCGACGTCTATCTGAAGTCCCTGGCCCAGCCCTTCCCTTCTGCGGGGCAGGAGGGACTACGAATCATTGCCACGACCCACGCCGCTACGGTCGCCGCAGCAACTGCGACTGCAGACGCTGCCATTGCCGATCTGCGGCATATGCTGGAGCAGGCCGGCCTTCGAACCAGTCAGGAATGAAGGAGACCACTATGCCACTGGAATTGAAAGTCGTCACCGTTGAGAAACCCGAACCCATCAACTTTATCCTGGGTCAGTCCCACTTCATCAAGACCGTTGAGGATATTCACGAAGCCCTGGTCACCGCCGTGCCCGGCATCAAATTCGGTCTGGCTTTCTGCGAAGCCTCAGGAGAAGCGCTGGTGCGGTGGAGTGGGACGGATGAAACTATGATCGAATTGGCTAAGAGGAACGCCTATGCGCTGGGCGCCGGACATAGCTTCATTATCTTCCTGGGTGAGGGATTCTACCCTGTCAACGTGCTGAACGCCGTCAAGAACATCCCCGAGGTCGCACGAGTTATCTGCGCGACCGCCAATCCGGTGGAGGTCATCATCGCCGAGACGACACAGGGACGCGGTATCCTGGGTGTCATCGATGGCGTGAGCACCAAGGGAATTGAGGACGAGGATGGTATTGCTTGGCGCAAGGGTTTCCTGCGCGCTATCGGCTACAAGCTCTAGCGGCAGCCGGAAAGCATCACGATGTCTTGGGTGGATGCCATCGGCAGAGATCCAGTGCCCTGGCTTCTGGATCCGGGCAACCCTTCCGCACGCTTCCTGACGCTAAAGCACATCTTCAGAAAACCGGCTGCGGCACTGCTGGAGGAGCAATCCCGTATCCTCACCTGGGCGCCGGTGGTGAGGTTACGCCGTCACTGGGCTGCAACCAATTTCTGGGGCCGGGCGACCGACCCGTATTATGGCGGTCCCATGGGCAACTTCGGCACGCTCTTCCTGCTAACCCAACTGGGGACACCTCGCATTCCAGAGACCGACGCCGTCTGTGAGATCTTGCTCGAACGTGGGCGTATGCCTGATGGCTCATTTGCGCCGGGCGAAAAGACAGCTGCACCCTGGCTGGCTTACACCGGCATCGCCCTCCAAATACTGACCCACTTCGGCTATGAGGATGACCCGCGCACACAACAAGCATGGGACGTGCTGACACAGACAGTGCAGAAGCATCCGGACACACTGGGGTGTACGCTGGCAGGCCGGGGATGCAGAGCGGCCGCTGTCAAGGCCCTCGGTGCGCTTCTGCATCGGAATGGGAATCCTCCACTCGACTCCGACGCGGAGACGATCGAAATCCTGTGCACGTTTCTGCTGTCGCACAGCTACGAGTGGGACGGTCGAGACATCGATTGGACACTGCCACGGTTTCCCCGCTACTACGACACAGATCTCATTGAACTTACCCACATGTTGGCCCACACGGAACACCGCAATGACCCAGCGTGCCGTCAGGTTACCCAACGCATGATGGACATAGCGAACCCTACGGGTTCAGCGAACCCTGCGGGTTCGCGGGATCCTTCAGGGCGCTGGATCAAAGCCAAGACCACACCGGCGCTATCCGAGGAGCGCATTTTCCAACCCAGCCGCTGGCTGACCTGTGAGGCCGTTCACGCGCTCATACTTGTCTATGGAGATGAGATCTATGCGCCCTGAGGATCAGCGAAGTGCCCGGACTTCGCGAAGGCCAGGCACCCCTTACACAACGGTCAGCCGCACCCTCATCTTCCTAACCCGGGGCGACGAGGTCCTACTGCTAAAGGGTGCTCCGCACAAGCGACTGTGGGCGGGAAAATACAACGGTGTCGGCGGGCACCTGAAACCCGGTGAGTCTCCCCACACCTCAGCGCTGCGGGAGCTGCGCGAGGAAACGGGCCTGGCTGCGGCAGCGCTGACACTCCGCGGCATCGTACACATCACGCTGCCGCAGCCACCGGGTATTTTGCTTTTCGTATTCTCCGGCATAGCCAAGGACGACCTCCTGATCCCCTCGGAAGAAGGCACACCGACCTGGGTGAATCGGAGAGATCTGGACTCCCTGCCGCTTGTCGAGGACCTGCCGGCACTACTGCCACGGATCCTGGATCCTGGACCCTTCGTCTATGCAACTTACGAAGTGACGGACGACGGGCTGAGAATGCACTTTGATTGAGCGACATTTCAGATGGAGGTAACACTATGACTGAATCCGTGCAGAAGCCGGAGGTGGACAGCCTCATCACGGCAGACTTCGTCGTAACAATGAACGCCGACTACGATCTCTTCGGCCCGGGCGCTGTAGCAGTCAAAGATGACACCATTGTAGCCGTGGGACCGAAATCAGAGATTGTGGCAAGCTATATCGCCGGCGAGCAGCGTGACTGCGGCAACGCGGTCGTGATGCCTGGGCTGGTCAATGCGCACGGGCACGCACCGATGACGCTGGTGCGCGCTCTGGTGGACGATCTCCGCCTGGACGTCTGGTTGATGGGTTACATGATGCCCGTCGAGGCTGCGTTCGTCACGCCCAGATTCAGCTGGTTGGGCACACAGCTTGCCGCAGCGGAGATGATCCTCTCAGGAACGACCACGTTCGCCGATATGTACTACTACGAGGAGGCAGTGGCCGACGCCTCCGTCCAGGCAGGCCTACGCGCCGTGTGCACGCAGAGCTTGCTGAAGTTCCCGACACCGGATGCGAGCAGCTACGAGGAGGCGCTGGCACGGGCTCGAGACTATATTATACGATGGAAGGATCATCCGCTGATCGTGCCCGGTGTGGCGCCACATGCTCCCTACACCGTCACCCCGGAACTTCTCGAGGAAGCTACGGAACTGGCTCTGGAGTTCGATGTGCCGCTGCAGATCCACATTGCCGAGACCGCTCAGGAAGTTGAGGACCATCGACAGCAGCACAATATGCCACCCATTCCCTGGCTCAAGAAGCTGGGAGTATTCGAGGCTAAGGTTTTCGCCGCCCACTGTGTTCATGTCGATGAAGGCGAGATCCTGACGTTGCAGCACCACAACGTGGGCGTTGTCCACAACCCCAGCAGCAACATGAAGCTGGCCAGCGGTATCGCACCTGTCGTGCGCATGCTGGAGCTGGGGCTCAACGTAGGCATCGGCACCGATGGTGTGGCCAGCAACAACGATCTGGATATGCTTGAGGAGATCCGGTTGGCCAGTTTTCTGGGCAAGGTCGCTACGATGGACCCCACAGCCCTGCCATCACGCACGGTGATCGAGATGGCCACCATTATGGGTGCCAAAGTCCTGCACATCGACCAGATCACCGGTTCCCTGGAACCGGGCAAACGTGCAGATCTGATTTCAATCACTTTGGATGCTGTGCGCCACACGCCGGTTTTCCGGCGCGACCCCGACAGCATCTACTCTCGTATCGTCTACGCAGCGCACCAGGAGGATGTCCGGGACGTGATGGTCAACGGCACCTGGCTGATGCAGGATCGCCGGCTTCGCACTGTCGACGTACCGGCTCTGCAGGAAGAGGCCAACCGTATGGCCGGCAAAGTGGATCAGTTCCTGATCCAGCGCGAGGAAAGCGTGCTGAGCAAGTTGGTAGCTATCGGCGGCGTCGCACAGGAGCGAAGTTTCGAGGTCCAGGTCAAGATCAAGGATGTGGACCTCGGCGCATTGGAGCAGCGCTTGAGGTCGATGCCCAACGTTCGCTTCATGCGTGCCTCCACGCGCCAGCAATACGACACCTACTTCCTCTTTGACGATGAATGGTCCAGCCGGCTGCGATATCGGGAGGATGAGATTGTGGACCCGGCGACCAAGGAAGTCACGGATGTAATCTACCGGCTCACCCTGACCACCCTGGCCAAAGAGCGAGAGTTCGGTAACTCGGTTTTGCTCTCACACTCGCGATTCAATGCAACGGCCCCTCGCAGCCGCCGCTTCTACCAGGAGTACTTCAAGCCGGAGCGGGCGATTGAAGTTCACAAGTTCCGGCGGCGGTTCCACATCCGGTACGGTGACACCGACTTCGCGCTGAACTTCGATCAGATTCAGAAGCCCGAGGATGGAGGAGCTTTCCTGGAGATCAAGAGCCGCACCTGGTCGCGGCAGGATGCAGAGCGCAAAGCTGCGCTGATCAGCGATCTTCTCCAACACCTGGAGGTACCCGAGAGTGCGCTGGTGAAAGCCGAGTACCCGGACCTGGCACAGGATCCCGCATGAGCAGCGTCGTCTTCCAAGACCCCGTCTACGGTGAGGTTTGTTTCACAGAACCGTTGCTGGTCGATCTCTACAACTCCAGGGCCGTACAGCGTCTAGCCGACATCCACCAGGGCGGTATCACAGCGTTCATCAAGCCCGAACGTAGCACCACTCGGCTGCATCACTCGCGAGGTGTGGCGGCGCTTCTCCAGCGACTTGGGGCCGATGTAGTAGAACAGGCGGCCGGCCTTATCCATGATGTCGCTCATACGGCGCTCTCGCACGTCGTTGACTTCGTCTACCCGAACCGAGACCATGACTATCACGAAGTCCACCGCGATGAGATGATCGTCAGTTCAGACCTACCCGGTATATTGGCCAACCACGCGCTAGACTGGCGCAAGGTGACGGAAGCCGACAACTACCCGCTGCTCGAGCAGCCGCTTCCGCAGCTATGTGCTGACCGACTGGACTATTTCCTGCGCGACGGCATTATGGATGTGGGCACATTCTCGCAGCAGGACGGTGCCGCACTCCTTGAGCATCTCGTCGTGCACCAAGAGCAGATTGTCGTAGACAGCCTTGATGCCGCTCGTTGGTTGGGGGAGCACTTTATCCAACTCGACGATGCGTGCTGGTGCTCAGTCCAGGAGGTCGGCTGGTACGCCGTCATGGCTGAAGCGTTGCGCGTCGCTCTGGCCCACGAAATCATCACCGAAGCCGACTTCGAGGGCACGGACCGCGCGGTGATGGATGTACTCGGCAGAGCCCACGATGCAGAGATCGACCACTGGCTGCAGTGGCTGCGCCGCGATGTTGATTTCGCCCGCGTCGAAGGCGAGTCTGCCGGTGCACACGATCTGGTCGCCCTGCCCAAAGTGCGAGCCATCGATCCGCCCGTTCTTCTGAACGGCAGCGCAACTCCATTATCCGAGCTCGATCCAGCGTTTGCTGCCCAGCGGCATAGGTACATAACCGGCAAAGAGGGCTCGTGGAAGCTGCGGATTCTGGCTTGACAGCTGAACTGAGCCTCCTATAATCTACGCTGTCACAGTCAGCTGAGGACGCACATACGACCAGGCATCCCCAAGACAGCAGTCAGCGTCACGGTTGGTCCCCAAAAGCAGATAGAGGAGGGTTTGATATGCAGAAGTACGAGTGCACTGTATGTGGCTACATCTACGACCCGGAGGTCGGCGATCCCGACAATGGTATTCCAGCCGGGACTCCCTTCGAAAAGCTACCGGAAGACTGGACCTGTCCAGACTGCGGCGTCGAGAAGGACTGGTTCGAGCCTTATTCGGACTAGGACTGAGTTCGAGCTTAGTCTCCTTCCACAGTCCACACCCGTGAACTACGGGTGTGGACTGTTGTTCATCTAGTCTCATAGTATGGAGTACAGTCCGTGAACAACAGACCTGGCTTTGATGGGATTCTGACGAAAGTCGAGCAGATCATCAACACCCATCGGGACAACGAGCGCGATGAGACCCTCACGAGAATCTGCGAGGTGCTTAAGAACGAAGTCCCTCACTATGACTGGGTTGGGTTCTATCTCGTCGACCCTGTTGCCGAGAGAGAGCTGGTCCTGGGGCCCTACGCCGGTGCCCCCACAGAACACACACGAATCCCCTTCGGCAAAGGGATCTGCGGACAGGCTGCCGCGACAGAAGCTACGTTCATCGTGCAAGATGTCACGCTGGAGACCAACTACCTCTCCTGCAGCCCGGATGTGCGCTCTGAGATTGTCGTGCCGATTCTCAAGGAAGACATGATCGTAGGGGAGCTTGATATCGACTCACACGCTTTGGCACCGTTCACCGACCAAGATCAAGCCTTCCTAGACGCCGTCTGCGCCCAGGTAGCACCGCTTCTCTGAAGGCAGGATGAGCTTGTGTGCCGGATTGCCCCGGTTAGCCAAGATCGAAGTTACACAATGACCTCCACGGATACAGCAACAGCGACACAGATCATCTCGCTGCACAACGTTGTACTGGCACAATACGGCAAATCGAGCATCGGGCCTCTCACCTGGACGCTCCACGAAGGAGAGCACTGGGCCATGGTGGGCCCTATCGACTCGGGTAAAGCCTTGATCGCACAAGCCATTGCCGGGGGTCTAACCCCACAGCAGGGCCGCATCGTCACCACGCTTCCCGGGTTGCGAGAGCCACAGATGACGGACGCCCGAGCGGTCCGGGACCAGATCACCTACGCGACCTTCAACGGTCGCCCCGGCGGCGGGGCCTCCTTCCATCAAGCACGCTGGCACGCGGACCTGGAGACAGCCTCCCCCACCGTTGAGAGCACGCTCTCCGCTGCCGGTGTCTGGAAGCAGAACCCCTACGAAGTCCGACCGGAGGCTGCGCCTGCAGAAGGCGCGCCTGCGGAAGGCGCACTGGCGGATAGACCGGCTGCCTTCGAAACTCGACGCGACAACATCTTCGCCCTTCTTGAAATCACCCCGCTTCTCTCCCGCCGCCTGCATCAGCTCTCCGACGGCGAATGGCGCCGGGTGCAGATCGCACGCGCGTTGCTCCGCGCGCCCCGTCTGCTGATCTTGGATGATCCGCTGACGGGTCTGGACCAAGCCTTCAGGAAGAAGCTCGATTCCGCACTCTCAGAGATCGCGGCACAGAACGGGATCCAGCTCCTCATTCTGATGTCCGAAGGCACCGAGATGATGGACACCGTGACGCACATCCTCAGCCTGAACAGAGGTAGAATTGTGGCACAGGGCCCGAAAGACGAGGTGTTAGCTCAATCGGTGCCGGCGACCTCACGGCAGACGAACACCGCCAAGAGCCTGCTGCACTCCCCGGAGACGGACGCGCCACCGGTGATTCACCTGCAGGACATCAACGTGGTCCATAACGGTGTGCAGATCCTGCAGGAGCTGGACTGGACGGTTAGGCGAGGTGAGAAATGGGCCCTGGTCGGTCCCAACGGCGCCGGCAAGTCCGCTCTGCTCAGCCTGATCTTGGGCGACCACCCGCAGGCCTATGCCAACAGAATCATCCTGTTCGGGCGGCCCCGGGGAAGCGGCGAGAGCATCTGGGAGATCAAACGTCGGATCGGTTGGGTATCCCCCGAACTCCATCGATACCATCCGCCCCACACCACCCCCTTCGACATCGTCTGCTCAGGCTACTTCGACTCCATCGGACTGCATCGCAGATGCACCGACGAACAGCGAACCCGCGCGCACCGGTGGCTCAAGCGGATGGGCCTTGAGGACGCCGCCCATAGCCCGTTCCGACACCTGCCAAAGGGCCAACAGCGCCTGGCGCTGATCGCCCGTGCTTTGGTGAAAGATCCGGAGCTGCTGATTCTCGATGAACCGTGTCAAGGCCTTGACCCTACCCACCTGGAGGAGGTGCTTCGGGCACTTGACGAGGTCACGGCGGAGGCCACCCGCACCCTGATCTACGTGACGCATCAACCCAGCGAGTTTCCCAGCGGATTGACTCACATCCTGGAGCTCGCCGGTGGCAAGGTTGTGCATCAAGGGGTCTTTGGAGCATGAACTAGATTTCCGGCACCCGGCTGTTCTTTCTCGCCGGGCACCGGAGGGAAACAATCAGAGGAACAGTGGGCGTCGAGCCAGTAGCTCGGGTTCGAAATGCTCACCGTACGCGGATAGGACCCTGTCACAGACGGCCTCAAGCTGGTCCCTCCCTTCAGGAATCAGCGTTCCCAAGAGCAACGACGGCACGATATTGGCCAACCACTGCCGCACAAAGGCCAGCGGCACACCGAGTCGCCGGCACGGCCATGCAATCATATCACCCGTCACAGCGGATTGGTTCAGCTTGCCGAAGGTCGTCACCGGCTGCCGGTTATAGGTCGTGCGATTGACCAACCCCATGCGCGCACCGCCCAAGATTGCCTCCACCGACATCACCACTTCGACAGCGTGCCGGTAGTACGACGTCGGTGATAGGCCTGCCATGTCAGGGTCGCTCAGAAAGACTTCCGAAGCCGTGTCCCGGCTAAAGAGCTTATACCCGGAGTGGAAGTCAGGGATCGCCTCCAGAACCGTTGCGTACTCAAACTGCAGGGGTCGATCGGATACCGCAGCGTGGTAGGTCAGAGCTTGGAGCAACATCTGATCGGCCAGCTCCTCGAGTTCCCCCCGCAGCCAGCCCATCGGGCGATGACGCGAGATACGGCGGCCCAACACCATCACCCGCGAGTCCCCAGTCTCCTGAATGATGTGCTCAGCCGCCCGAACGAAGTTGAGCAATTCGTTGCCGAAATGATCGCTGTCGGAATCGAGAACCGCGAAGTAGGCTAGCTCAGGACGACGCAGCAAGATGCGGAACCCCTCCACAACACCATGGAGTTTGCCCATATTGACCGGTGCGACCACGATGGAGGTCCCGAAGTTTTCCGCCAACGCATGGGCAACGTCCACACCGTTATCTGCACCATCCACACTCAAACACACCGCGGTCGGATCGTCGACCTGGGCGCAGCAAGACATGACCGTATCCCGCAGCAGCAATGCCCCTTGGGCACTGTCAGCGCTTTCCGGAAGATAGACCGGGATAACAATGCCGGTGGCGTGACGCAGGCGCTCCACACTACGCTCGAACGCCGCCGACCGCATCTGCGCAGCCTGAACCATCAGTCAACGCCCAGGAAACGCTTGAGATTGCCGGCAAACAGCTCATCCATTGCAGGAGCGGTCAGACCAATGTCGGTCAGAATCGCGCGATCACGCTCAATCCATTGTCCGGCATAGTCGCCATTGTACGCATTCGCGTGGGTATCACTGCCAAAGAAGACGCTATGAGCGACATCGTAACCCACGGTGTGCAGCTTCGTGAGCGCCTCCTTACGGTAGATCGGCGGTGTGCCTGGTGTCGTATCGATGAACATTTCGATATCGGCGCCCTCTCGCGTGCGAGCTGCACCCAGCTTGCCGTACACGGCAAGACACTCGTCGATCCAGGGCCACGAAATGTGTGCCAGCGCAAAGCGCAGCCCACGTACCTGGAGCAAGGCCTCGAAGTTGGCAGGGCGTGAGAAGTTGGAGGACGGCTTCCCATCCCAGAGGATGCCCGAATGGAAGAGCATCGGCTTGCCGGCTTCTGCGATGGCACGGAACGTATGCAGCGCCCGGCTATCTCCAGGATAGAAGTGGTCGCAGATAACCTTGAACCCGGCCACGCCGTGAGAGAGTGCAAGATCAACCTGCTGCAGCGCGTCCGACTCCGTCGGATCAATCCAGTAGACAGGATACAGAAGATCGCTGCCCGAGGCCCAAGCGAAGACGCTGTCTAGCCGCTCTGCGGGTGATGCTGCCCCCAATGTCCCAGAGAAAGATGCCGGTTCCGGCGAGATCAGCAGACCACCGTCGATACCGCTCGCCGCCATGCGCGCGACCAAGTCGGCAGGATTCGGATCACCGAGTTCAATATGGATATGTCCATCGAGAATCATCGTGAAAGCCCTCCGCTACAGCTATAGGTAAATGGCAACATCGGCTCCGTACTCGGCAAATCCCAGCACAATCGCCTTGCCGATACCTCGGCTGATGCCGGTGATCAAGGCGGTACGACCCGATAAGTCAAGAAGCTGGGAAACAGCCATCTATGCCCCTTTCCCCAAAAGACACAGCTACAGACGCTCAAACCTCGTCCGTCGATGCATAGGTCACGCCGGGAATCGGCGCTGGTGGCCGGTGATCCGCAAGATAGTGCTCGCGGAAGCCCTCGGTGCGCTCGCCAATGTAGGCGCGCTGATTACGCATGAAGCGGTTGAGCAGGCGCAGACGCATTGCAGCGACCTGCTCCGTATAGTCCGCATTGTAGAAGAGGTTGGTCAACTCGTGCGGGTCGCTGACCAGGTCGTAGAGCTCGCCGATATCCAGATTGGGGAAGTGAACGTATTTCCACTCACGCGTACAGATCATGGCGACGTAATCCCGCGATCCAGGGTCATTGGGACCGTGCATCTTGGGATTGATATGCAGGTCAATCTCTGAGAAAGCATCGTCGCGCCAATCGTCCAGCTTGCCGTCGGCCAGTCCCA
>Ga0075114_10001293_pt1 | contig 13563 bp, 12 predicted proteins | sample AntAceMetag02UKM_FD_69784 | JGI IMG/M metagenome (GOLD analysis project Ga0075114, IMG submission 69784) | Saline lake microbial communities from Ace Lake, Antarctica - Antarctic Ace Lake Metagenome 02UKM | ecosystem: Environmental > Aquatic > Non-marine Saline and Alkaline > Saline | place...
ACCCCCAGATCATTTCCATTTAAAAATACAAACCAGGTAAAAGAGGCCTTAAAAACAGGCATAAAACTTTATGCCAAACCCCGCTATGGGGCTATGGGTAAAGGTATGAGCTATCTTTCTGAAAAAAGATGGGTTACAAATTTCAGGCTTGAAAATAATAAAATTATTAGCAAGCCTTCTGACCATGGTTGGACATTTAAAAACATTACTGGCAACTCTGTGTTTTTAAACAAGCTTATAGAAGGAGATTTTCTGTTTGAAGAAGCTGTGAATCCCGCTAAGATAGGAAACAGAAGGTTTGATTTTAGGGTATATATTGTCTGTGGCAAGGTACCGTATTTTTATGCAAGGAGCACTAAGGCAGGGAGCATTCTTACAAATTGGTCTCAAGGCGGCAAGATAGAAACCAGAGAGTTTTTAAAAGATATACCAAAGGATAAAGTTGATCTGGCAAAAAAATACGCCATGAAAACCGCCAAGATAATGGATTTTGACTTTATAGGAGTTGATGTTTTATTTTCCAAAGACTATAAGGATGTATATGTGCTTGAGGTGCAGTCATTCCCTGGTTTTGAAAGAGGTTTTGACCTTATCAAGTTTTTGATAAAGCATATCTAAGTGATATATATTTTTAAAGCAATATATAGACACATAATATTTGATATGCTATAATTTGTTTTATGAAAAAAGAAACAGAATATTTTTCAAAAAAAGGTTCTATTATAGTTGCGCTGCTGTTTGTTATTGTGCTAACAATTACTGCTGCGAGTTTTTTTATTATGATAGGTGGGCGTACAGCTTTTACAGTTAACCAGCTTAAACGAGCGCAGGCTATTAATTACGCAGAAGCTGCTTTGTATGAGGCCTTTAATAGATTTAGATCAGGGGATTGGAATCCTGCTCTGTCTTTAACTGATGAAGAAATTGTTATAGATGAAGTTGCTGTTAAGATTAATTATCCTAACCCACTTACATCTGCCGGTGGTGGTGACGGTAAAATTTCAGCCACAGTTGATTGCGATAATATAGAGTTATAAGCCATGTGCAAGAGTAATAAAAAAGGATTTACATTTGTTGAGCTTATAGTCGCTACTGTTATTTTAAGTATTGCGGTAGCCGGTGTCTATGCTGCCTTCTTAAGCGCAACTAAGTTTGTGGGATTTTTTAGGCATGAGGTAATGGCGGTTTCCAGTGCGCATGGGTATTTGGATCAGCAGCTAGCTGTTAATAATTTTGATGATATAGAAACTGAATTTACGCAGCCAGATCCATCCACTTGGCCGTTAAACAGCGAAGTAGAAGCTTTGGATAATACATCATCTGAGGTTGCTACAGGTGCGGCTGCAGATCTAGGTAGCACCAGCAATGGTTATGGTTTTAAAAAAATAGATATAATAGTTCAATGGGATGAAAGAGAGTTATAATCAAGCATGAAGAAAGTGATATCTAAAAATAACGGTTTGACGCTTATTGAACTACTGATAACCGTTTCCCTTATAGGGTTAATATTTGGCTTAGGAATGCATCCCATGTTAAGCCAGATAAGATTGATTAGGGCAGAGCGTGCCGAGATAGCCCTGTTTGATGATGCTAACTTGGTTGCTAATTATATTACAAGAGATGCGATGCGGGCGGAGGGTGCTAACGATAGTAATGAGAATGAAATTAAATTTACCATAACAACGGACCATACCACGCCTACGCGAATAACAAAAACAGTTCGGTATTATGTTGCTAATGGTACTGAGTTAAGGCGGGACGATTCAGATGAGGGCGAAATTCGCATAACAAATAAATTAAGTTCTACTATATTACCTACCTTTACGATTGATCCTAATATCAATCTTCAAAATCATCGCTTACAGTGTAGCATTAGTTTTCAAGACCCGGATGACCCGCGCTTAACTACGCAGAGAAGCTTTGAAGTTATGCTGCGCTGCAGAGATACTCGACGTGATGCATTCTAAAAGACATATATGAAATCCCCAAATTTCGTACACCTTCACAGCCATACCCAATACAGCCTCCTTGATGGCGCTTGTCTCCTAGAAGAATTAGTCAAGCTTGCTCAGGCGTACAATATGCCGGCTCTTGCTATTACTGATCACGGTAATATGTTTGGCGCAATTGAATTTTATCTGCTTTGTAAAAAAATGCAGATAAAGCCGATTATCGGATGTGAGAGTTATCTGGCACCTGTAAGCAGGTTTGAAAAATCCTCTCATGGAATCCATGATTCTGCTTATCACCTTGTACTTTTAGCAAAAAATAATACAGGTTATCATAATCTTATGAAGCTTGTGAGCGCAGCTTTTTTAGAAGGATTTTATTATAAGCCCAGAATAGATAAGGAAATCCTTGCCCAGCACGCAGATGGTCTGGTGTGTACGAGTGCTTGTTTAAAAGGTGAGTTGTCACATCTTATACTCTCTGGCCAAACACCTGAAGCTTATAAAGCAGCTGGCCAATACAGCGATATTTTTGGTAAAGGTAATTTTTATCTTGAGTTACAGGATCATGGTTTACAGGAGCAGCTTAAGGTGAATAAGGTGCTGATACAAATGAGTAAGGACCTAAACCTACCCCTGACAGCAAGTAACGATTTCCACTATCTTCAAAAAAATCATGCCTATGCCCACGAAGCACTTCTTTGTATACAAACCCAGACTACGCTAGAGGATCCTAATCGCATGAGGTTTAAAACAGATGAGTTTTATTTTAAGACAGCTCAGGAAATGGCTGATTTATTCAAAGAGACCCCACAGGCTATATCCAATACATTGGAAATAGCAGATAAGTGTAATCTTGAACTTGATCTAAAGCAATTGCACTTGCCTGTGTTTCAGCCTGCTGATGGAAAGAGCAAAGAGCACTTTCTGCGGGAACTTGTAAGCCTGGGTTTAAAGAAAAGATACCCTAACGCAGGCGAGTCGGTTACACAAAGATTGGAATATGAGCTTAAAGTTATAGAAGAAAGTAATTTTGTAAGTTATTTTTTAATAGTTTGGGATTTTATAAGATATGCAAGAGAGAAAGGTATCCCAGTTGGCCCAGGGAGGGGTTCTGCCGCAGGCAGCGTTGTTAGTTATTGCCTTGGAGTGACGGATTTAGACCCACTTAAATACAATTTGCTTTTTGAACGGTTTCTAAATCCTGACAGGGTTACTATGCCTGATATAGACATAGATTTCTGTTATGAAAGAAGGGATGAGGTTATAGAATACGTTGTTTCTAAATATGGCAGGGAGAACGTAGCCCAGATAATAACTTTTGGTACAATGTTAGCTAAGGCAGCTATAAGAGACGTAGCAAGGGTCATGGGCTTTAGTTATGCAGAGGCAGATAAAATAGCCAAACTTATACCCGGTGATTTAAATATTAAGCTTAGCGCTGCCATAGAGCAAGAACCTGAGCTTATGGATATGTATAAAAATGATAAGCGCGTTACAAGGCTTATAGATACAGCGGTTGTCTTAGAAGGTGTTACCAGGCACGCTTCAACACATGCTGCAGGAGTAGTAATAAGCCCTAAGCCATTGGTAAATTATTTGCCGCTTTTTAAGCCAACGGATAATTCCATAACAACCGGATATCCAATGGGTTCATTAGAGAAGATAGGCCTTTTAAAAATGGACTTTTTAGGTTTAAGGACCCTGACTGTTATAAACGAGGCAATAAAGATCATAAAGCGCACAAGGGGAATAGAATTAGATATTGAGAAAATACCGCTTAATGATGAAAAAACGTATAACCTACTTTCTAACGCAAAGTCTATCGGTGTGTTTCAGCTTGAAAGTAGAGGAATGAGAGACCTGCTTAAGAAATTAAAACCAACGGTTTTTGAGGATTTAATCGCGCTTTTGGCGTTGTTTCGCCCAGGTCCGCTAGGAAGCGGCATGGTTGATGATTTTATAAAAAGAAAGCATGGCCACACACGCGTTAAATATGATCACCCATTGTTAGAGTCCATACTTAAGCCAACATACGGCATTATGCTTTATCAAGAGCAGGTTATGCAAATTGCAAACAAACTAGCCGGTTTTTCATTAAGCCAGGCAGATATTTTACGCAGAGCTATAAGCAAAAAGTTGTCAGAGGTTATTCAGAAACAGAGAAAATTGTTTGTACAAGGATGCGAGAAAAACAATGTCTCTGCTAAAGCAGCTGATAAGATATTTAGCAACATAGAATATTTTTCAGGATACGGCTTTAACCGTTCTCATTCAACCGCCTATGCGTTGATTTCTTATAGAACAGCATATCTTAAAGCGAATTTCTCAATAGAATTTATGGCAGCCCTGCTTACCAGTGAGCGCGACAATACTGATAAGGTGGTTTTATATATTGAAGAAGCTAAAAACATGAGCATAGAAGTGCTACCGCCTGATGTAAATGAAAGCTATTCACATTTTACTGTTACAGAAAACAGTATACGTTTTGGCCTTGCAGCTGTTAAAAACGTCGGACAAGTAGCAGTTGCATCCATTGCTGAGGCCAGAAAAACCCATGGAAAATTCAAGACCCTATATGATTTTTGCGAACATGTTAATTTGCGCCTTGTTAATAAGCGTGTAACAGAATCTTTAATAAAATGTGGAGCCTTTGATAGTTTTAATCTGCACCGCTCACAAATGATTGCAATGGTTGATCATGCTCTTGATGTGGCGGATATTTTACAAAAAGATAGAGACTCTGGGCAGTTGTCATTTTTTGATACATTTGAATCAAATGACACGTTTAAAAAAGAATTTCAACAAGTTCCTGATATAAAAGAATGGCCGCAAAGCCAACGGCTTTCTTTTGAAAAGGAATTATTGGGATTTTACATAACTGGTCATCCGCTTGGCATACATGAGAAAGCTTTAAAAATGCTTACTAAATACAATACTTCCAACCTAGGCGAGCTAAAAGATGGTCAGGAGGTCTCAATAGGTGGTATTATATCCAAGGCCAAATTTACATTTACCAAAAGAACAGGCGAAAAAATGGCCATAGTGGTTTTGGAAGATTTAAAAGGTACTGTTGAGGTACTCGTGTTCCCGCGAACATTTAAACAAGTAGGCCAACACATATTAGCAGATGCGATTGTATTTATAAAGGGAACAATAAATCTACACGAGGACACACCAAAAATTATTGCTAATGAGGTGTTACCCTTAGATGAAGCTAGAAAAAAATATGTCCATGCTATGTCTATAAAGCTATATACAACTGGCCTTGAGAAAAAGACCCTGCAACAACTGAACGATATACTTAAAAAGCACAAAGGCAGTGTACCTGTTTATTTGAATTTTACAACCCAGGATAAGCGTCGCCTTCAGCTGTCTACAGGAAGAGATATGTTGATTTTGCCTGATGACACATTAGTGGAAGAAGTAGAAGCATTGCTGGGGCAGGGGTGCGTGCGCATGTGGGTTTAGAGTGTGAAAACTCTTGACCATCAGATGTTTGTATGTTACAGTGTTGTAATTAGTTATGACAAGAATAGGTCCCTCTCCGCCTCTGGCGGATTCGGGACAATTTTAACTTCGCTAAAATTGGGGGTGCAAAATGACCAAGAAAGAAATTGCAATTAGGGTAGCAGATAAAACTGGTATAAAGCAAATAGTTACAAAGAAGGTAATTCAATATGCATTGGATGAGATAATTGACATTTTAGTAACTGGTGAGACCATTGAACTTCGCAACTTTGGTGTATTTAAAGTAAAATCAAGGAAAGCAAGAACAGCCCGTAACCCTCGCACAGGAGAAACCGTGCCAGTACCACCAAAAAAAGCAGTTGTTTTTAAACCTGGCTTAGTGATGAAGCAAAAGGTGAGGTGAGCAAATAAGTTATGGAACGAAGTGACATAACTTATATTGCGAACCCACCCTCAAGAAAGAAGTTTAGGGAGATGCATTTATGAATTTTTTTAATTTTCATAAATGCAGTGCTTATTAAAATGATCAACTCATTAAAAGGTACAGAAGATATTCTGCCCCCACAATCAGGCCTCTGGAGATATTTAGAGACAATAGCCTGTAATACTTTTGCCAAATATGGGTATAGGGAAATACGTACACCAATAATAGAACCCAGCTCCCTTTTTATTAGAGGCGTTGGTAGAGAGACGGATATAGTGCAAAAGCAAATGTACACGTTTCTTGATCAGGGCAAGCGCAGCATATGCCTGCGCCCAGAAGAAACAGCTTCTGTTGTGCGTGCGTATATTCAACACCATTTATATAAGATAAGCCCGCTTGTTAAATTATTCTATTTTGGCCCTATGTATAGAAGCGAAAGGCCGCAAGCAGGCAGGCAAAGGGAATTTAATCAAATTGGAGTTGAGGTCATAGGCTCGTATTCGCCATACGTTGATTCTGAAATAATAATCTTGCTGGATGATCTTTTAAAAGCAATGGCTGTGAAGGATTATAAATTTAAAATAAATTCCTTGGGTTGCCCGAAAGACAAAGAAGCCTTTAAAAAGCAGTTAAAAGCTGCAATTAAGCATCAAATAAATACCTTTTGTGAGGACTGTCAGAGAAGATATAATACAAATATATTGCGTATCTTAGATTGCAAAAATCAAGCATGCAAGAAAGCGTTAAGGGGTTTGGAAGTTAGCAATAAACACCTCTGTGTTGTGTGTGATGCCCATTTTAAGAAGGTGCTGGATAGCATAAAAAAAGAAAACATAAATTATGAGATTGATCCATTTTTGGTAAGGGGCCTTGATTATTATACAAAAACAGTATTTGAGGTAACAGCAGCTGGCCTAGGTGCTCAGAACGCAATAGCAGCTGGGGGAAGATACGACAACCTTGTTTCAGAATTAGGTGGCCCAAAAACAGGTGCATGTGGATTTTCGCTTGGGCTTGAAAGAGTCTTATCTATTATAAAAGAGAATGATCTGAAGTATAAGCCAAGGCTCACGGAATTATTCATAGTTGCTATAGATGAGAATTCTTATAATGTCGCTTTTAATCTTCTGCATAACCTAAGAGAAAAAGGCATATCTTGTGATATGGATTATCAGGGCAGATCTCTTAAAGCGCAGATGAGGCATGCTGATAAGATTAAAGCCAGGTTTGTTGCGGTTATAGGTGAGGATGAGCTTAAGAATCAAGAAGTTAGTTTAAAGGACATGAAAAGCGGAGAACAAAGAAAGGTAAAATTGGACAAGCTATGTTACGAACTCATACCTGCGGAGAATTAAATAAAACCAATACAGATAAAGACATTACCCTTTGTGGGTGGGTTGCTACCATAAGGGATCATGGAGGCGTTTTATTCATAGATCTTCGTGACCGTTATGGCATTACACAAATAGTGTTTAATCCACAGACAAATAAGAAATTACATGATGCAGCAGCACAATTAGGTAGTGAATATGTTATCCAGATTAAAGGCAAGGTTGTGCAGCGGCCGGAAGGTACTAAAAATAAAAATATTCCAACAGGTGATATTGAGATTTCAGTTTATGAATTAAATGTGCTTAATGTTGCCCTACCACCTTTATTTGAAATAAGTGACGATTCAGCGCTTTCAGAGGATTTGCGTTATCGTTACCGTTATCTTGATTTAAGGCGCCCAAAGATGCAAAAAAATATACTATCAAGGCATAAAGCCTTTAAATTTATAAGAGATTATATGGATAAAGAGGGTTTTATTGATGTTGAGACCCCAATCTTGACAAAATCTACACCCGAAGGTGCCAGAGATTATTTGGTGCCAAGCAGGGTAATTGCTGGCAAGTTTTTCGCGCTTCCACAATCCCCGCAGCTTTTTAAGCAAATACTTATGGTTAGCGGAATAGATAGATATTTTCAAATAGCCAAATGTTTTCGAGATGAAGATTTGCGCGCTGACAGGCAGCCAGAATTTACACAGCTTGATATAGAGATGTCCTATATAGAAGAGGACGATATATTCAAATTAATGGAAAGCCTGCTGGCCGGCCTTTTTGAAAATATGTTAAATATTAAAATAAAAACACCTTTTGAAAGAATTAGCCATTTTGATGCATTGAAAAGATTTGGCACTGATAAGCCAGACACACGTTTTGGTATGGAGCTAATAGATTTGACAGATGAACTTAAATCATGCGATTTTAAGGTTTTTAAAGACGCAGCAAAAAAAGGCGTGATAAAAGCTATTAATCTTAAAAGCGCCAAGAGCGTTTCGCGCAGTAGGATAGATGCGCTTACAGAATATGTAAAAGGATTAGGCGCAAAAGGCTTGGTCCCTTTTAAGGTTGAGGAAGGTAAGCTTTCAGGCCCTGTTACAAAGTTCTTTGATCCTAAATCACAGGATATAATATTAAATAAAATGCAGGCATCAGATGGCGATCTGCTTTTATTTATTGCAGATGATATGAATAAGACAAACTATATTTTAGATGAATTAAGAAGAAAGCTGGCAACAGAAGAAGGTATTAAGGATAAGAGCGCCCATAAGTTTTTATGGGTTGTGGAGTTTCCGCTTTTTACATATAACGATGAAGAAAAGAGATGGCAGTCTGAGCACCATCCATTTACAGCACCGCTTAAAGAAGATATTGAAAAAATGGAAAAGGAGCCGCAATCTATTAAAGCGCGTTCGTATGATTTAATCTTAAATGGTGTTGAGATGGGTAGTGGTAGTATAAGAATACATGAGCAGGATTTGCAAAATCAAATTTTTAAAATTATAGGTATAAGCAAAGAAGAAGCAGAAAAAAGATTTTCATTTTTAACCAGAGCATTTAAGTATGGCGCTCCGCCGCATGGTGGTATAGCATTAGGCTTGGACAGATTGCTTGCTATGATTCTACAATGCAGCTCCATAAGAGAAATAATAGCTTTTCCAAAGACACAGCGTGCTGTTTGTATGCTAACAGACGCGCCGTCTGATGTGGCTGAGAAACAGCTTAAAGAATTGGGATTAAAACTAAGAAAATAGCCCCTCGCTTCGCTCGGGACAATTTGCTGGGTGAATATGAGGGCAAATTGGAGGAAAACATGAAAAGGGCATTGTGTGTAGTTGTTGTTTTTATTGCAATTTTAGCAATATCAGGGTGTGTTACTGTTAGAAAGACTGTAAGAGAGAGAGTGGATCAGGATCTTGCTGGAAACAGAGGTGTTTTGTATGGTGAAGCTTCTGATAAGTCATCTTCTGCCAGGAGTAAAACAAGAGAATATATTGACATTAGGCTAGAGGTTCCAGGATGGGGAGAGGTTTTCCAAAAGGAAGATGGAGAGCAAGAAGCTTCTGGCGCAAAGGAAGACATGGCCATTATAGATGAACCCACAGATGTTTACTCACCAACAACAGAGGAAGATGCAGCTATTTTTACAGAAGAGCCTATTTTTGAGCAAGCTATGCAACCTACTTTATATAAGGTAAAAGAGGGGGATTCGCTTGGTAAGATTGCCAAGAAGTTCTACGATAGAGCCTCAAAATGGACCCTGATTTATGAAGCTAATATGGATAAAATAAAAGATCCGCAAAGAATAAGACCTGGTATTGAGCTGATTATTCCACCGTTGGAAGATGACTCTGAGGACATTAAATAAGTTATCATTATGAAGCAGGAATTCAGACTAGAGGGCGATGAGGAGGCTAAGCGCGCTTTTGGAAATCATGATTATAACCTCAGGGCACTGGAAAAGGCATTTAAAGTAAAGGTGGCAGTTAGATCAGATTTATTATCAATAACTGGAGCAGATAATAAAGGCTTACGAAAAGGAATCACTTAAAAATAAAAAATTATGAACCCATTCAACTTCGCTCAGGGTTTATCCTGAGCAAGCGAACAAAGTGAGCGCGTCGAAGGATGAAAAAAATAAGAATAAGATCAAGAATAAAAGTTCCAAGCATATTTAAACAGGTACAAAGCCTAACTACGCTTAAGCGTTCGGTTGTAGGTGTGCTAATCTTATTCCTGGCAGGCGGCTGCATATTAGCTATAGCTCAGATAGGCAAGATGCCGGCCAGGGGGGAACTATATGAGGGTGATATCTCAATCAAGGACATATACGCGCCGTTTGATTTTACTTATGCATGGGGAACAGATAAAGCAAAGACTGAAGCTTTGCAGAAAGAAGCTGTTTCTGAAGTTCCTAATACGTATACATTAGAAACAAAACTATTCAAAGATGCGCTTGCGCGTATTGATGTTTTCTTTGATAATATTATCATGATTGAAAATTCAGAGATACCCCTTAATAAGAAAACTTACGATGAGCTTGTGGGTATGTTTAATATAAAACTTTCTCTGGATTCCTTAAAGGAAATAATTTCTTTTAATGCAAGCGATAAATTACGTCAAATGTGTATAGATGCTCTGAACGAGGTGTTGAGGCAACCTATATTATCAGAGCAAGATAAAGAAAATCTTCTCGCAGACAATGTAGAGATTATAACAATAAAAGCAGAATCAATAAAAGCGGGAAAAACAACTAAAGTATCTGAAGTGTTGTTGCTTTCTGTGGCCAAGCAGAAACTTGATGAGTTTGTAGGTGAAAATTTAGATGCCAATAAATCCACAAAAAAGGCCCTGCTTGAGTTGCTAAATATGCAACTTGGCGCAAACTTAAGTTATAGTGAAAAAGAGATGCAAGCCGCGCGTAAGGCAGCAGAAGAATCCGTAAAGCCTTTTTATAATAAGCATGAAATACAAGAAGGCGAGATAATAATTTTTAAAGGCCAGAGGGCAAAAGATGTAACCGTTGCCAAGCTTTCTGCAATAAAATTAAGAACACAAAAAGAAGATAATCTTCCATTTCTTTCCAGCTTTGCATTAATATTATTGTTGTTATTTTTTATTTTAATTATATATGCAAAAATGTTTGAACCAAAAACATTAAAAGACAACGCAGCTGTACTGCTTGTTGCAATTTTATTGGTACTTATAGCTGGTTTAACAAAATGTATAATACTTTCTCCGCTGCCCAGTTATTTTATACCAGCTGCTTGTGTGTCCATGCTTTTTGCGCTTCTTATTGGCAATACACTGGTTTTTCCGTTAATAATTGTAACCAGCGCTATTATTTCAATAATGGCTGGGTCAGATTTTAACATTTTTATGGTCTCTTTTGTGGGTGCGACTATTGGCGCTTTTACCATAAAAAAAGCCAGGCATAGAGCGCACCTGATTAAGACAGGATTCTATCTTGGCATGGCAAACTTTATATGTATATCAGCGCTGGCGCTGTTAAATGATTTAGAGCCGATAGTTTTCTTGAAAGAGGGTTTGTGGGGAATAGGCGGGGGAATATTCGCAGCTGGAATAACCATGGTATGCCTACCCATCCTGGAGAGATTGTTGCACTTAAGTTCAGATATTGGGCTACTTGAGCTATCTGATTTGAATCATCCGCTATTAAAAGAGATGGCTAGCAAAGCTCCTGGTACGTATCATCATAGCATAATAGTTGGAAACTTAGCTGAGGCAGCTTGTGATGCTATTGGCGCCAATTCTCTTCTGGCGCGAGTAGGTTCTTATTATCATGACATAGGGAAGATTGCTAAAGCTGAATATTTTAGTGAAAATCAGCCAAGGCTTAGCAGTTCACACGATGTATTAACACCACACATGAGTTCTTTAATTATAACCAATCACGTTAAAGATGGTGTAGATTTGGCTAAAAAACATAGACTGCCGAGATCTATGATTGACATGGTAGAGCAGCACCATGGTTCAGGGTTGATATATTATTTTTACCAGAAGGCATTAGAAAAGGAGCACAAGGAAGAGTCAGTCAAAGAAGAGGGCTTTAGATACCCAGGCCCTAAGCCGCAGAGCAAAGAAGCTGCCATAATTCTTTTAGCAGATTCTGTGGAAGCTGCTTCAAGGACATTAACTGAGCCTACGCCAGTCCATTTAGAGGAGTTGGTAAGAAGAATAATAAATAATAAATTTATAGACAGGCAACTGGATGAATGTGAATTAACTTTACAGGAAATAGATACAATTTCAAAGGGTTTTGTGCGTATATTAATAGGGATATATCATGTAAGGGTAGAGTATCCTAATAACGGCCGCTTGGAGAAGAAGAACAAAAACGGTGGAAATAGAAATTTTAAATATCCAAAAGAAAATCAAGGTAAATAAAAAAAACATAAAAAACACAGCAAGCGCTTTTTTAAAATACCTTAAACAACGCAAAGACTGCATTTTAAATATAGTTTTTGTATCACCAGCCAGGATCAAGCATATTAATAAAAACTGTTTCAATAAAAAGAGCATTACCGATGTAATTGCCATAGAACCTGGTAAATTCTGTGGAGATATTTACGATAATTATCTAGGGGACATCATAATCTGTCCTCAAAAAGCAAAAGAAAATTCTATCAAGTTTAAAACATCTTTAGAAAAAGAAACCATTCTTTACCTAGCACATGGAATCCTTCACCTATTAGGCTATGACGATTTAAGAAAAAAAGACAGCCTTAAAATGGAGATGAAGCAGCAAGAGCTTATGCAATATTATGAAAAAATCTAATATCATAGAAAGTTTTAATGCCGCAATCGAGGGCTTTCTGCATGCAGTCAGAAGCCAGAGAAATATGCGAATTCATTTTTTTGCAGCTGTAGTAGTGCTTTTAGCCGGCGTTTATTTTAATTTTAATAGAATAGAGCTAATGATCTTGTGTTTAACAATCACCTTTGTTTTGGTAGCAGAGATGTTTAACACTGTTGTAGAATTTTTATTAGACAGGTTAATAAAAACGCGAGATGAGAGAACAAAAGTAATAAAGGATATATCCGCAGGTACCGTGTTGGTAGTTTCTATTAATGCTATTATCATAGGTTATTTTTTATTTTTTAAACATGGTATCTTTTCGCAATTCAGCAACGGTGTGTTAAGGATAAAGCAATCAGACTGGCACATTACTTTTTTATCTTTGATTTTAGTTATTGCAGTGGTAATTTTATCAAAAGCAATTTTGCATAAAGGCACCCCTTTAAGGGGAGGTATGCCCAGTGGCCATGCAGCTGTATCTTTTTCTATGTTTACAATAGTTTGCATAATCTCTGCTAATGCTTTGATTTGTTTGCTTGCTTTTGTTTTAGCTTTATTGGTCTCAAAGAGCAGAATACATAAAGGGCTTCATACGCTTTGGGAAGTTTCCGCAGGTGCTTTAATAGGGGCAGTAATAACTATGCTTGTTTATCAAGTGTTTACCCAGCTTTTCTAAATAAAAAAGCTGTAGAAAGGTGTTGTGATGTTAAAGAGATTTCTAAAATTTTTAGGAGATAATTTTATTACCGGAGTTGTAGTTACCTTGCCAATTATTTTAACTATTGGAATCTTAAGGTTTATAGTCCTAAAGCTGAATTCGGTGTTGTTTAGTCCATTGCTCGGATATTTGGCGCTATATCTTCCTGTAGAGGAATATAGGGTAATATTGGCAAAGGCCTTGATATTTGTAGTAGTTTTTTTAGTGGTAGGGTTAATTGGGTTTACTACGAGGATCTTTTTTATAAGGAAAACCTTTTCATTTTTTGAAGGCCTCTTGTTTAAGGTGCCTATGATAAGCAAGGTATATGGAACAACCAAAGAGATAAGTAATGCTTTTTTAGGAAAACGAAAAGG
>Ga0075114_10001295_pt1 | contig 13555 bp, 8 predicted proteins | sample AntAceMetag02UKM_FD_69784 | JGI IMG/M metagenome (GOLD analysis project Ga0075114, IMG submission 69784) | Saline lake microbial communities from Ace Lake, Antarctica - Antarctic Ace Lake Metagenome 02UKM | ecosystem: Environmental > Aquatic > Non-marine Saline and Alkaline > Saline | place...
CCTCGGCCGCCCCCCAGCGGCCGAGGTCACTGCGTTTGATCGTGCGTGCGCAGGGAGTACTGATCCATCCCCGAATACATCAAGCCTCGGTCGGCCCCCACCGGCCAAGGCCATCGCATTTGATCATGACACGCGCAGAGGGTACTGATCCGCGCCCCGAATGGATCAAGCTCCAATCGGCCCCCACCGACCGAAGCCTCTTTGCCTAGTTCCCTCTGCCATTTCAACATGATTGAATGCCATCCATCTTTGGTGTCCATGATCTGACTTCAGTATGCATGATCGGGCCGGCTCTGTCCATCAGCAAAAACCCCGATTGCCCAAGAGAAAAGGGCTGATGTTAACGGTCTATTAATCCCAGGAGCATCAGGCAAGATAGAAGGTCACGTCGTACCGGGACCCAAATGACCCTGCTTTCCATATCTCTTTGATGCACCTGGCAACAGAGCCGACGCAAGGTCGCGCCACAGCCATGCATCCACCCATGTTCTTGAACGATACCCATAGTACGAGTGATCCCGGCTTTCTGTCAGATGGCCATGATGTGCACAGAGGGTACTGACCAGCGCCCAATAGCCCCAAAGATGGAATAAGCCTCGGCCTGCCGCCACCAACCGAGGCTTCTTTGCCCGATTCCCCTTCGATATCAACCTAAGGAGGTCGTGTTAAGATTCTATTTATATCCACGACGCCAAGACGCCGGAAAGGTTACGGCGTACAGGGAGCCGATTTTTATGATTTTTTCATATAGTTGGCAATAGAGCGGCCGAATGAGAAGTATTATGATGAGAGGTGGGATAGCCTGCCTGGGGCAAGCAAAAAAGGCCGTTCTGAGAACGGCCTTTTCGTGACAGACGACCTGGAGAGAACGGATGGCAACTCTACTTTGTCGCTTCGTAGCCCTGCACCTGCAGTTGGTCGCCCAACTGAGTGCTCGTATCGGCCACCGTTCCAGCGGGAAGCTCAATCACAAAGCGAGCGCGCCGGTGAGACCGCCCAAAGCGCCAGGGGGGCATGCCCTGGTCCACTCCCACCACCTCCCCCTCCCCATCCACGTAGAGCACATCAATGGGAAAGCTCATGAAGTGAGTGTGGATGGACTTGCAGGGCATAATCAGCAAGCCCTCTCCCGGCGACAATGGCTTGCTGCCAAGGAGGCCCCGCAGCCGGCTCCAGAAAGTATCCGCCACCCGTCCCGCCGTGACCAGGGTCTGCCCGCGAGTCAGGTTCTCGACGCGTATCTTGCCCACCTTTCTCCCCCTTGCCCTCGATTATGGCCAACGCCCCACCAGTAGAGGCAGGCCAAGGCTGGCAGATGCCAGAATGTAGAAGAGGTCATTCACATCGAATTCTGGTTACTTGGTGACTTTGTCAGTCACATCAATGAACGAGTATGGACGATCTATGAGTGAGAAATAACTCTTGTCCTCCAGTATTTCGTAGCCCGTGCCGAAATAGCCGTTCAATAACACCCTAAAGGTGTTCACCGGAGTAATACCCTGATACAGAGCGCCATAGTCTTGGTCTGGGAAGTGATAAGCATTGAGTATGGACATTCGTTCAGGAAGGCTTGAATCTTGAGCACTTTGCCAATCAAGCATAGAGCCCGGCCCATGATCGGCTTGTATGATTATGATTGGCGGTTCGGGTGACCGCGACAGGATCTCCTCGATTGCGATCTGCAGTCTCGCTGAGATGAAAGCTAGTTGATTTCTGTAGCTCCTCACATATTCATCCTTGCCTGCTATCGCCGTGAAGTGACTCCCATCAGCAAGGGTAAACATTCCAAAGGCATATTCTCTATCAAGCTGGACGTGTTCTCCGTGTGCCCCAAATACGAAAGGAGGATGAGGAGCAACTATGTGGGCAAAGACAAAAGTCGGACCGTCGATCTCAGTCGCATCTGCAAGATGATCCAGAGTGTACAGAATGCGTTCCCTGTGAAAATCCCGCTGCGTTTTCAGAAATGGAAGCTCGAGGAATACAGGAAGAGGGGTGGCATTGATGAGTTTGTTTTGAAATGCATTTAGGCTCCAGCAAGGCGACATACGCACGTCCGCGCTAGCAATCTCGGTGATCGAATAGCCGGTCGAAAAGACTGCCATGGTATATCCGTAATCACGCAAGTGGCGAACCACTCTGTTGTTCTCTATCATCACCGCCAGAGGCAGTCTGTTGCTAGATCCATTACCTATTTGGCTCACCAGACCATCAAGATACGTGAGATTCAGAGAAGAGGCCAGCGAGAGCCCTGTCTGGCAGTAGTTGGCCCTGCTTTCGTTAGCTACGTAGAATCCCTTCTCGGTCAGGTAGGATAAGAGTTCGGAGTTGTCAACTTGGTACATTTCTTTCAGGATGTCAGCTCTTGCGTATCCATCCAAGATTATGTAGTAGATGTCTGGCAGAGAACCCGGCGTAACGCTATTTGTCGGCTTTTCTAGGTGTGCATTTTTCTGCCATGAATCTATGTACACACTGACTTCGTCGGCACGAGCACGCACATAGCACCAATTCGCGGCAACAGCCACAATGACAGAAACAGATAAAATGTTTAGAAACTGTGTGATAAGACACAAATCACTCGCTGTTTTCATTGTGAGATAGAATACAGCACCAAGCAGAACACACCAGGCAACAAGGTAGGCTAGACTCACCGACTTGCTTGCAAGGAGAAGCAAGCTAGCCTCGCGTAGAATCTGCGTACGATAAAGCACAGCGGCAAGAACAAGGAGTACGTGGCCATAAGAGAAGAAGGACACAAGAGAAGCAGAGACGATAATTGCTGACTTGTTTCTGTTCTTGACGACGTAGCCCACAAGTAACCAGAGTGAGACAGCAAAGATGGAAACAGCGATCACCGTTCCAATAGCTTCACGAAACGCCAATTGCTCTGCATTGCGCACAAACAGGGATAGAACGGGGAACAAAGCCAAAAGAAAGGGGTGGATAATGCTTCTCTTCATTCTTTCAATCACCTTCAATCACCGCCTTTGGTCATCAAATACAAGATTCTGTTCGTATCTGTGATCGTCCTTCTATGCTGAATAGCGAAGAACTCGCCAAACTCACGTTCAAAAGCGTGTTGATCGTACTCTCCAAAGATGTCTTCCCTGTTCGACAGAAGTCTCTGCACCTGGGAATCGCTTTTGGGAACAAACTCCATAATGAGTGAGTTGCATACTTGACTAAGAAAGCTGGCCACCTTATGAAATGGCAAGTTGTTAGATATGACGAGGTGATGAATAATCGCCAATGCCAAAACAACGTCTGTGGGGCCGCGCTCGACAAGGGACATCCGTTCCTGGTTCTCCCATCCAAGACCAGGGCTGGGGTTTGTCAAATCGAGCAGCAGAGGCAGGATATCTGTTTCAGCCTTCGCCACGCTCTCAAGGTAATTCTTCTCAACCGCAGCAGGATCAATATCGAACGAAATCGTCATGATCCCTCTATCACTGGCAATCCGGCTAGACAGACCAATATTCGCTCCCAAATCCCAAACGCTTGTGGGCGCGGGCGTTACTTCATCTAGCATCTCTGCAACGAGTTGCTTCTTGTGTTTTGAAGCGAGGGCACTGTAGTTTGAGATAGCATGGTAATCATGCCACTCAGTGCCGACTGGCTGCCAACTCAATCTTTCTATCGCCGACCTTAAGCTGTCCACGAGGCCAAGAAAAGCCGTTCGTCCCATGCTATGGCGTTTTGAAGGAATAGACTGATCAGCGAAATGCTTCTGAGCCCTAGCATGCAGGTGAATGTGTGACAGCAACGCCAGATTGACCCTGGTGCGAGCAGGAAGGAGCAAGCTCGCTAAGTCCAAGGGGATACCATCCAGATAAACTCGAAAAAACTGGCTCAGCCGCACATCCACATGACTCATTACTGCTAGTGGCGCCAGAAAATGCTGACAAAACTGCCGATAGGCAACCCATGGCTGTCCTTCACGATACTTCTCAAAGGATAGCGTATCTATGAATATGGGCCTTCCCTTCCTAAACTGGATGTTGTACGCGCTGGAGTCTTTGAGCGACATGCCAAAGTCAAGCGCTCTTCTTTGAACTTCTAGCGTGAGAAGGGCAGCATGCTTGAGTTGGCTGAAACACCATTCGTAGGGATACGAAACGAAAGGAATCTGCTCGGGTCTTATGACTTTGTAGACATCCTCAGTGACTGCCTGCTGAATGCCAACTTCTGCATGAGGTACTAACAGGCCGTCACGGACAAGCGTGTCATAGAGGCCTGAATCTACAAGGTGATCGTAATTCCCCCTGTATGCCCGATTGATTTGACGGTAGATCAGGCCTTCCCTTAACAGAACAAAGCCGCTGGGATCGCGAAAGGATCCCCGAACCTCCGCGTACTCCTCAGTCTTCTTCATCTGTCTCTCTATCCTTGGAAAACAAATCCCCAAGAAAAGCCACTATTCTCCTCCAGTAGACTTTGGCTACGAAGGCCAAACCCACCGCGCCAGCAATCATCAATTGGAAGATATAGCTGCCAGTACCAGGATCGAGATAGGCGTAGGCGAACGATGGAAGCGCAAGGTCAAGAAAGATCAAGACAAAACAGACTGTTAGCACACGCTTGGAAGACATCTTGTCCCTCCTCTACATAACATATTTGTCAAAGCGTGGTATCCCAGGGATAATGACCATGCACCCAGCGATGGTCAAGTGGGCTGGAGTGCCTGTCACTCCTTGCCGAGATCTCCAACGGGCCTGGGCCTGTAGACCACCACCTCACCCAACTGTTCGGCGCCCACGTAGTTCTCTTCAATCCCTGTTGGCATTGAGGGAGGCCGGCATTCCGTCTCCGAGCGCTTCCCAATGCCCCGTTTCCTTCGCCATCATGATCATGAACCATACCAGCAGAAATGCGATGATCTGAGCCTGTCCTCCCCCTCCCCAGAAGATAAATGGGAGGACCGCTGCGACGTGCGCGATGGCAATCATCCTATGCGCCCGGACATTGCTGGCCTCACGAGCGAAGCAGTTGACCAGCAAGAAGCCCACGAGGATCAACAGGGTGAGATCGTGGCTGTAAAGGTGCGGACTCAGCAGAAGAGTGCCCACCACGGTCTGGCTGAAGCGTAGGTCGAACCTGTGTGATGTCGCATCCCATGGGCCCTTCCATATTCGAAGTACCAACACGAAAACGGGAGCTGAGAGCAAGAGGGTCACTGCTTTCAGCGTGACCGAGGATGGTTTCACTCCGAAGCAGGTGTGATATAGCTGCCCGAACCGATAGACTGTGCCGCGCAAGTTGGGCATTGGAGCTGGGTGGAGACCATGAAAGCTATCCGAGCCCAGCATTTGGCGAATGAGACCAGCGTAATCCATCACTCCGTCAACGCCTACGATCACCAATGAAGCAAGCAGCAGCACGACCGCTGTGACACTCAAAGCCAGAAGCGTGCGCCAGCGCCGGCGGTAGAGCATGATCGCAACGATCACAACGACGAGCTGTGGTTTGATCAACGCGAGGGCAAGCGTCGCCCCAGCAAGATAGTCTTGCTTGCTTTTTAGTGCCAGATACGTGAGCACCAACGTGAACAGGAGCAAGAAGCTGCTCTGCCCATTGGCTAGTCCCTGAAGCACTGGGAAAAAGGCGAAGACTGCGAGACTGGCCGCTATGAGATCTCCATTGGAACGCCTTCGTTGGTGGTGAAGCAGCAGCTTAATGGAGGCAATGATCAGTATGATGTTGGCGATGTTCCAGACATGGAAGGCCCACGCTAGTGGAAGGAAGCTCAGGGGTACAAAGAGGGCAGCAAAGAACGGCGGATTGTTGTATGGCAAGAGCCCATCTAGGAAAGTCCATCCATGGGGCACTAGAAACCTCTGTTGCACCTGGGTCTGCAAACTGAGGTCATACAGCCGATGAGCGTTTCCCTCGCGAATGATGTGGGCCGCCGTGTAGAAAGCAGTGAAGTCTCCTGGCCCCCATACCGGAAAGCCCGGCTGGGCCATAGTGGGAACCCACAAGGCATACACCAGAATCATAGCCACACAGTAGCCCAGGAAGAAGCATCTGGTCATCTCGCGGCTGTTCAACCGCTGAGTCAGCGCTTGGCGCAACCGTTTGGTTGCGTCTCCACTGAGCAGAGTGACATGTGTGGCCTTGTGTTCAGCCCTGCCACGATCAGTTCGCAAGATCACCTCCGAATCTGGGCATAGCGACTGGAATAAGGAATGGCTCGCCTTCTGAAAACGGACGTCCCTCCCTCACCCGCGTGTCCCGTTCACAATCCTGGCGCGGGTCTCCCAGACGATTGCCCTAGCCTTATCGTCTACTGCGACGCACTCACGCAGGGACGCCAAAGGGAAAACGTATGAAGTGCGTTATCCATATCATTCCCTCCCTGAGCCTATGCCCTTCATGGGCCTGTAGATCACCAGCTCACCCAACTGTTCGGTGCCCACGTAGTTCTCTTCAATAGCCGCTGCGATTGGCGGAGCCCAGCGCTCCGCATACAGTGCGCTTCCCGGCTCATTGAGCAACATCAATGGGAACTTCTGAGCTTCTATCTCATTCACAAGATCGGACGGATCCCAAATGCCTGCTGTACTGAGCTGCTGATACTCAAAGGGTTGAAGATAGATGCGCTGACCGGCCAGAACCACCATGCCCAGATAATCGTCCGCAAGTACCGGCCCCTGCATAGTTGCCGCCTTCACCTGCTGGTACACTCTATCGTATTGGGCCAAGTCACGCCAGCGAGTTGCCACCGCAGATCGCAGCAAGAAGCCAGCACCCATCAGCCAGGCAACCTGGCACAGTGTCAAAACGAGAACAGCCAACTGGCGGCGGGCTGACCGTTGAGGCTGCCATACGAGCGCAACAGCGACCCAGATTGCCAGTGCAGCCATGAGTTCCAGGAAGTAGTTGACATCAGAACCGATCTTGCCGATGGTCAACGCGGAGATAAATGCGCCAACAGTGTAGGGTAACAGCCCATGGAGCGCCCAGTCGAGGAGGGAGGTGCGCGCCGCTGTCTCGCCACCTTGTCGTTCTCCTTGCACATTGCGTCTCTTCAGAGTCTGCACTATCTCCAACCCTGCAATAACCAAGACAAAGGGGCAGAAGATCAGCAGCGGTGTTCCCATGTCCAGCGCTCGGGCGACCTGATAGGGGTTCACGTTGGCTGCAACGGTATTGAGGTAGAAGCCTCCCGCGGTGAAGAAGTTCAACAGCCCAAATAGCGAGAGAGTGGCAGAAGCCAAGGCAACGACGAAGACGAGAGCACGACGGCGATCATGGTGCCAAAGCCAGACCACTCCGGCCATGGGAGCAGCCAGGGCATAAGTCTGGCGGGTGAATATGGAGGCCAGTAGACAAACCATAGCCACGGCTAGCCAAGGCCATGAATGCCACCGACCGTAGATCACCCAGAGCGCAACCAGGCTCAAAGCCAGCGCCATTAGGTCAACCCTGGCCAAGCGTGACCAGTGCGTGACAAAGGGATTGGCGAGAAAGAGCACGGCAGCGAGCAAGCCAGAGAGCCGACTTCCGGAAACCCTGTGCGCAAGCAACCCTACGATTAGACCGCTCACCAGCGCAGCAAACAGAGAGATCGCCCGGCCAACCTGCAGGAACGGCAACGAGGTTGCTGTTCCGACCCCAGCAACCAGTAGAGGATAGAGGGGCGGATAGTTGGCAATGACGTACGGCGGTTCATCCAGGATCGCCTTGTAGAGTGTCTGCCCAGCAACAAAACGCTTCGCCTGGTCCATCAATGGACCTTCCCCGTAACTCCAGTCATAAGGGAACAGCACGGTGGCGATTGTGGTCCAGGCAAACAGCACCAGATTCAGGATCAGACACACTAGAAGTACTATCCTGAGACGACGCACCTTCGAGGGATACTTGTGGCTCATGCGAGACTGGCCAGCCCCGATCATGGTCCTCCCGCACGTCGGAGAATCATCGCTTGCTCATCCTGATAACAATACTCCCAGTCAGGATCTGCGGTTGCTGCCTCGATCAGGGGTTCCTGCAACTCTCGATGCAACAGCAGAGTGTCCACCCCATACTCGTTCAGGATGGCCTCCCAGTCATAGCGCGCCTGGCTCAAGGCAATGTAGTCCTCCCATTGCGCCAGCGGATAAAGCTCAACGCGCGTGTCAATGAAGACCGGCACTTCGGGGCTGGCCCAGATCATGTAGCTACCGTAGCCTACCCCGTGGAACACGCGGCGCGGCTGTGGGAGATCACGCAGGAAGGCCACAGCCTGGACCGCTGTCTCGGGAGAGACGAAGGCGCGGCGCCACGCCGGCACCGGTAGGAAAGGCCGAAGCCAGGGCAGGCTGAGCAGCGCCAACAGCCCGACCAGCGCCGTCAGAGCACGGTTGACACCAGGCCGACCCTGGCGTACACCCCTGGCCGCTTCACGGCGACTGGCCCAGCAACGCAGGCTGGCGGCCATCGTTGGCGCCGCTACGAAACCGAACCAGGCCACGTTACGACGGGCCATCAACGCCAGCAGGCCAAAGAGCAAAAGGCCGACGGACTCATGCAGCGTGGGGCGGTAGCCGCCCACGAACAACAAGGCGATCCAGATCGCCAGAAAGCCAAAGAACAGTCGTCCATCCAGCGTCCGGACGGTCGGCGGCAAGAACTCCATGTTGAGGGATTGGGTCACGGGGTGGCGAAAGAAACCGAGCACGTAGTCCACCATACCGAGGCCAAGAGGTGTGAGCAAAATCGCCGCGGCACTGAGCCCGCTGGCCAAGAGCAACTTGGCAGGGAAGCGGTCCTGGCGACGCACCCAGGCCACCAGTCGGGCCAGCAGGTAGGCGCCGAGCAGAGCCAGCCCGAAGACGAATCCACCATGAGCGTTGGCCCAGAAAGCGAAGAGCGGCGGCAACCACCACAGCAGACGATCGCCCCCGAGTTGGGATCGGGCTGCGGGCTGGAGACTGCTGGCCAGAGGCCCTGCAGGGCGAACCACCGAGTGCCTCTGGATGATGTACAGGGTGAGCGCGAACAGGAGAAAGGAAACCGTCTGCGGGCGGGGGTTCCAGCTAGCGACGCCAACAGCGGCCGCCGCCAGCGTGGTCAAGGCCGCCCAGCGCAGGTCGCCGCCACTGGCGGGCTGGTTCACCCGCAGCAGCAGCGCGTAGGCTGCCGTGATGACCACAGCGTGAAAGAAGATCACCAGCGGTAAGCCGCCAGCGCTGAACAAGAGGTAGAACACAACCTCCATCAGCCAGCTCTGATAGGCCCAGGGCTCTCCCGCGCGCGTGTAGCTGAAAAGATCAGCTTTGGGGATGCGCCCATTCTCCACGATCCACTGGCCGGCTCGCACGTGCCACCAGAAGTCGTGAGGGCGAATAAGCCACAGTGCTAAGAAAATGAAGATGCCAGCCAGGGACACTAGTGCCCAGAGTTGGGGCAAACCCACCGCCACCCGCCCGGCGCGGGCCAAGACCTGTCGGCGCACCAGTCTCCCAAGCCGTATGGGCCGTATGAGCCATGAACCTTTCCCGGCAGGTGACTGTGTCACTTCATCGCCCCCGAGGAGCGTATACGTAGAAGATGTCCAGCGGCAGGGAGATGTGCGCGGCTTCGATCTTCTCCATTACCCGAGGCCGCAATCCAGTGGCCTGCAGTTTCCCCTTGATCTTGTCTCCCTCTGTGCCCTCCTCGGCGAAGACGAAGATGTCCTGCATCAAGATGGTCTCCCCCTCCATGCCGATCACTTCGCTTATTTTGACCACGCGCCGCGAGCCATCACGCAGCCGTTCTATGTGGATGATCAGATCAAGGGCGGAGGCGATCTGCTGCCGGATGGCCCGCAGCGGCAGGTCCATTCCTGCCATCAGCACCATAGTTTCCATGCGCGCCAGTGTGTCGCGCGGGCTGTTGGAGTGCACGGTAGTGACAGACCCATCGTGGCCGGTGTTCATGGCCTGGAGCATGTCCAATGCCTCTCCTGACCGGCACTCTCCGACCACGATGCGATCTGGCCGCATGCGTAGGGCGTTGACCACCAGATCGCGAATGGTCACCTGTCCCTTGCCCTCGATGTTAGGTGGGCGGGTTTCCAGACGCACCACGTGATCCTGCCGGAGTTGCAGCTCGGCTGCGTCTTCGATGGTCACGATCCGCTCGTCGTGGGGAATGAACCGGGAGACGATGTTCAGCAGCGTGGTCTTGCCCGAGCCGGTGCCGCCGGAGACGACGATGTTCAACCGCGCCTTGACGGCCGCTTCGATGAACTGGACGGACTCTCGGGTGAAGGTGCCGAAGCCAATCAGATCCTCCACCGTGAAAGGAATCTTGCTGAATTTGCGAATGGTCAACACAGGACCCACCAGAGACAGCGGCGCGATGATGGCATTGACCCGGGAGCCGTCTGGCAGGCGAGCGTTCACCATGGGCGAGGACTCGTCAATGCGCCGGCCCAGAGGAGAGACGATGCGCTCGATGATGCGCAGCACGTGATCGTGGTCCTCGAAGACCACATCGGTGAGCAAGAGCTTGCCCCCCCGCTCGACGTAGACCTGCTTGGCGCCGTTGACCATCACTTCGGAGAGCGTCTCGTCCTCCAACAGCGGCTGAATGGGCCCAAAGCCCAGGATATCCGCCAGAATCATCTGGAACAGATGAGCCCGTTCGTTGCGGTTGAGGATAAGGTTCTCCGCCGCCAGTGCCTCATTAAACATGGGTTCGATGACCTGGCGTGCCTTCCCGGGTGTCATTAGATCGCTACCTGGATTAACGGTCGTGATCAGTTGCTGCTGAACTCGCTCCTTCACGGCCACGTAGTCTGGCAGCGATGAGGGAGCCGTCTGCACGTGAAATACATTCTGCCCAGGCGGCGATGCCACCGTTGGCTCAGGTGCAACGTCAGAAACTCCCTCAGGCTGATGGCGACTACGGCTGAATAGGGGCATAGCGTACCTCATTCATGGATACTTGGGACTAATACGATTCAGATGGGCCGCTCTGAGGCAGTTGCACTGCCGATGTCGGGAGTTCAACTCCCTCCCAACTGTGCACTGCCGATGTCGGGAATGCAACTGCCTCCTAACTGACCACTGCCGAGCTCGGGAGTGCAACTGCCTCCCAACTGACCACTGCCCACGTCGGGACTGCAACTCCCTCCTAACTGAAACTCCCTCCCAACTCTGCACTGCCGATGTCGGGAGGGCAACTGCCTCCTAGCTTTGGCGTTAGATCAACCTACTTGATCCACAGCGGATCCCAGTCGTTGTATTCGTTGTTGCTGATGTTGTGCTGCTCGCTGCCGTCGGCATACATAACCCAGATCTGTCCACGGTCCTCTTCTCTATCAGACCAGAAGACGATCTTATCCCCCTCGGGCGACCAACTGGGGTGCCTCTCCCTGGTCTGATCGCCAGCCGTGAGACGTCGGTCATCACGACCGTCCGCTTCCATAACAAAGATGTCGCCGCCGCCGTACCGTTCGGAAACGAAGGCAATGAGAGAGCCATCCGGTGACCAGACAGGGTCGTAGTCCGCACTGGAGTTGCTGGTCAACTGCCGCTGATCATGGATGCTATCCACAGCATAGATGTCTAGATTGCCGGCGTTATCCAGTACCATCAATTGCTGCACGCCATCTGGAGAGAAGGCTTCGCGCCTCTCCAGCTCCCGATAGGCTGCTTCATCCGTCACCCGTTCAGGGTGGCTGCCATCAGAGTCCATGATGTAGAGAGCCGGCTGGCCATTCCGGTCGCTGCGGAACACGATGCGCCCCCTCCGCCACGCGCTCACTGTGGGTGTTGGCCTCGAAGTGGCCACCGGCGGGCGCGAAAAGAATGTCGGAGTAGGCGTAGGTGGCACCCGTGTAGGAGTCGGCGTGGCCGTCGGCGGGCGCAATGTGGATGTCGGTGTAGGCGTAGGTGGCACAGGTGTTGAAGTTGGAGTTGGAGATGGAGATGGCTTCGGCCCCGTGGCTGTGGGGGTCGGCGTAGGGACTGGAGTGTCCGTTGGCTCTACGGGCGCGGCAACCGTGGGCTGCACAGCAGCCCGCTGGGCCTTCGCTGTAGCTATGGCCTCGCCGACAAGCGAGATCAGGTCGGGTCTGATCCACACTGGGTCCCAGTCATTGTACTCGTTGTTGCTGATGTTGTGTTGTTCACCGCCATCAGCATTCATCATCCAGATCTGCTTGAGGCCCGTAATGCGGTTGGACCAGAAGGCGATTTTGCTGCCGTCGGAAGACCAGGTGGGGAACTTGTCCCACTGCCAGTCATTGTAGGTCAGTTGCATCTCCCCACTGCCATCAGCGTTGATAACCCAGATCTCGTCGTTGCCCGTTAGCTCAGAGACAAAGACGATTCTCTCCCCGTCCGGGGACCAGGCAGGGTCGTAGACATGCTTCCCGTGGTCAACAAGCACCCGCCTCCGGAGCCAATTGGCTGGCAGATCGTCGCGGAAGATGTACAGATTCGTCGCTTCCCCGGCCCCTCCCTCTGCCTCAGCATAGACACGGGCCTTGCCATCAGGGGAACGCTGTTGCGCCTGCTGCAACTCCTGGTAGACCGGCTCGTCCGTTTCGTCGAGCCGTGTCACCTCGGAACCATCAGAGCGCATGACATACAGTCCAATTCCACTCTCGCGCTCACTGAGGAAACCGATCCATCCCGCATAGTACCAGATGGGCAGCGGCGCGGGGGTGGGAGAGGGCGTTGGGGTGGGCGCTGGCGTCTCCGCAGGGCCGGGTGTGGGTGTGGGTGTGGATGTGGGTGTGGGCGTTGACGTGGCTGTGGCTGTGGGCGTCAATCCCGGCGACATGCCGCTCATGCGCAGCAACGCTTCGCTCTTTTCATCCACCGCCAACAAGCCAGCCGTCTCGTACTGCTCAAACGCTTTCATTCGCTCGCCCAACGCCAGATGAGCGTCGCCAATGGATAGGTGGGCCCGGTACAACTGTTGCGCCAGGAATCCGCCCAGATAGTCGGGGCGCTGGTCGTACACCGATCTCAGGAAAGCGCTGGCCTCGGCCCACTGTCCAACTTCATAATAATCCAATCCTAGCAGGTAAACATAGGCCAGTTCCTGCTCCTGTGTGGCCCTGGGCTCTCGCGGTCGCAGGCTGAGCGCCTGCTGGAACGCTTCCTGCGCCTCGACTATCGTCTGCGGTCCAGCCGGTAGGGCATTCACGAGGGCCTGACCGTAAGCCAGATAGCTCTCGAAGAGATGCGCTTCCACCGTCGCCTGTTCATAGGCGAAGCTCTGCTCGCGCAACACCTCGTAGGCCGAACTGGCCTCTGCCCAGCGGCTGGCCGCGTAGTGCTCCTCTGCCTGGGCAAAGAGCTGCCCCTGGCCCTGTGTGCTTTCCAGTTCACTGAGCCGGCTAGAGACATCACGATAACCAGGTGCACGAGCCTGCAGATCGCGCAACAAGGCCATAGCCTCGGCAGTATCGCCCGCGTCCGCGACTGAAAGCGCCGCTTCATAATCGGCTGCCAGTTGCGCCTGCCGCTCGGCTTCCTCTAGCCCGGCCAGCGCTGCCTCGTCATTGGGGCCATTGGGCGAAACGTCCAGCACACTGGAGAAGGCCGCCTGAGCAGCCTCGAAGTCCCCC
>Ga0075114_10001296_pt1 | contig 13543 bp, 13 predicted proteins | sample AntAceMetag02UKM_FD_69784 | JGI IMG/M metagenome (GOLD analysis project Ga0075114, IMG submission 69784) | Saline lake microbial communities from Ace Lake, Antarctica - Antarctic Ace Lake Metagenome 02UKM | ecosystem: Environmental > Aquatic > Non-marine Saline and Alkaline > Saline | place...
TGTGAGCGAAGCGAGCACCCGCAGGGCCTGGCCTTGATAGGGCTGTTTTTTCACGCTACCCTTTTTATAAGAAAGGCGAAAAGAAAGAAAATTTACCCACACGATATAGCGAATAGCCTGAAAAAATATTGAAAAAATAGCCAAGCGGCTTTTGATGCCCATATGGCATGTTATACCGCTGCGGCATAACAACCTCATTTGAGGGGAGGAAATGTCATAAATGATTCTGGAAAGAAGATGATGATGTATACTCTTAGCTGAAGAGAGGTTGGCATTTTTCCCTCAAACCTCAAAATATCTTCATGTGGTGAATTGAGATTATCTTACAAAAAACGGTCTTGTAAAATCCTGTGCTTTCTTGCCGTACATGAAAATTTGCATGATGTCAATATGCTAAGATATGATTAAGTGATCGCAACATTATCAGACAATAATCTTGATGTCAAATTTATCCCCAGTGTAATAAATTTGGTCAGCGCTGTCCAAAATCAGATTTACCATCCTGAAAGTGTATCTCATGAGATACAAGATAAGGTTTCCGTAAGTATGGAAATTTTTGTCGAGGCGTAAAGTTTGATAATGTCTTTGGCACGAAAGCACGGCAGAACTATTATCCGTGAGTGAGATACTTTCCCCGATAAACAACTCATCTGTCATATCAATCATTCAGCATAATCCACACCATCACCAGGCAGAGAACAACCCGCGTGTTTCTTTAAAGGGGAAATGATAGGGTAAAATAGCATATATTTCTTGTGATATAAGACTGTTGCAACTGATTTCCCCTATATGACCTGTCAACTGCGAACTGGATCTTCACTTGGATTTGATACTGTCCATACGTTTAGACAGCGTTGTTGAAGTAGTCAAGATTATTATTTATAATAATAGAAGGGTTCCGTAAACAGAGATTTTTCAACAATAAGCGAGAACGCTTTTGATATTAGGACTATTTCAAATTACAAATATTGTCCTTTAGCAGAAATAACGGTGTATTCCAGCATCGGAACATTGGTGTGGTGAGAGAGATGGTATGACTATTGCTATCTATTTATACTACAAAATATCGCTGGTGCAAAATTCTGCACTAGCGATTTTACAGCCCTCAACAATGGGTTCAAATAGTTCCGGGGAACTTTTTGAACTATTCTATCGTAACGCTATCGCCAAGGCTGATGTCAGAAGGATTCACTTGGGCATTGGTCTTATTTTGATCTTGGGCCTTCTTCACGCCGTTAATGATTTGTGTGAGCGACTGCGTGATGAATTCGTGAAGTTCCATCGTCATCTCCTTTCAGCGCGGTGTTGGCCGCGAATTGTCAATGCCGAACACCATCCGCCATCTTCACTACGAAAAACTCCAGTTCCTTGAACAGGAATAGTCCGAAGGTTTCTGAGTCTTCACGCATGCTGTCCTTTATCAAATAAATCTTGAGATTCTTCGGATTCTTCGTGTCAATAACTGCGCCCTTGTTTAAGTCGCAGACCGCGCCCATGTCAGTCAGCAATTGAAGGCTGTATTGGCGATCACGAATCGAAGGAACTTTCTGTTTGCGAAGTAGGTTGTTCGTCATAGCAACCAACACGCACACAAAGTCTGAAAACGCGTCAGTAGATGAAACTTCAACCCGTTGTTCAAGCAACCAGAGCAAATTATCCATACACGCAAGGGTACGTATTGCATCTGGCCAGTTCACCGCTTCTCCACATTTTTCGCATTCTTCTGCACCACTGAACAAAACTCTATTCCCGCAGCCTGAGCACTCGCGAACCATACTGAGACTACGGTGGTTCTTGTGTTCATTTTGTCGCAGCATGGAAAACACTTGTTCAACCACTTGCTTGTGTTTTGGAACGCTTAAGTAGGCTTTTCCATCGCTTAATAGATTTGGCACCACGTCATCTGCGGTTCTTCCGTTTGCCATTTTCCGAGATAAGGTGAGCAGCGCTGAAATTTTGAAATATGAGTTTGAAAGAATTATTGAACGCGCCGTTTCCTCGATGGTCTGCGGTGACCAATCGCAGTGCGGGCATGGCATGCTAACGAAGTTATGCAGTCGGCCGCAGTTTGCACAGCAATAAATCTGCGTAAATCCCCTTGGGCCATCAGCGGCCCGTTGGTTCGCTGGGCGCTGACGCCGAATCTTTTGAAGCTCGCCGGACAAAATGAGCCTCTCTTCATCATTCAATTGGAACTCGCCGGAGTTGAGCAGTCGCTGAATAATGGGTTCGGCCTGATCGAATAGACCGACTTCGCTATAGAAGAGAACCAACATCATGTGGGCCTTCTTCTCACGCGGGTTCTGGTTGAGATAGTTCGTCGCCATGCGTTCAGCTTCGAGTAACACTTGCTGTGCCTCGTCGACTCGATTTAGTTTTTGCAAGGATTGCGCCTTGCTAATGTGGCCAACCAGCTGCTGGTAGGTCAAGAATTCTGCCAACAAATCGGCGATACTCTCTTTCTTCTTCTTTGAGCCAAACAGACCAAAGATCATTTATTCCCCCTCGTTGCAATCGAATTAAGCTGGGTCACCACCTCACGAAAGGTACTTGGTCGTTCAGAAGGATTCGGATGGATACATTGCAAGCAAAAGCGCCGAAAGCCCTCACTTCGATTCTCTATCATCTGGCAAGCATTCTCGAAAAATGCTCCCGTCGAAATTTCTTCCGCCGGGTCCACCTGGCCGAAACGAAACGGAAGAATTCCCGTGTTTAGTTGTACGGCCATCATTCCGAGCGAGTAAATGTCAGCAGTCGGCGATAGCACCCAATTACCCGAGAATCTTTCTGGTGCCATAAATAACGGAGTGCCCTCTGCGTAGGCAGTTTTCTGGTCATACATTGCTATAGACGCAGCCTTACCTTTGAGTCCTCGTGCCTGCTGGTTTTCTGCCGCAAGCCTCGATATTCCCCAATCGGCAATTTTTGTACGGATCGGGGAGCTATTCTCAACCAAGACATTCGATGGTTTCAGATCAAGGTGAAGTATCTTGAAGGTTGACCATGCGTACTCAAGACCATCCACGATATCCGAAATGATTTTCGATACTTCCTGCTCGTTTAACGATCCTTTTGCTTCGATGACATCATCAAGGCTTCCGTCAAGCAGTGGCATTATTGCAGCGAGACGATAGTTCAGTCTCCCGATCTTCTTCAGTGGCAGAACAGAACGATGGTCGAGGGAAATCCAAATATTGAGTTCGTGCTCAATGGCGCGCTCGTCCTTCATGAAATCGAAGGTCTTTACCGCAATTCGCCGCCGGTAGATCGGATCAAATGAGTCGTCGAAGGTCTGCTCCAATAGCCAGCCGCGACCCATTCCACCATTGCGAACAGACATAACGCTGTAGGTTCTATCGTCGACCAAGACCTGTTTTAATTTGCTCACGGGCTCCATCAGCTCTTCAGTTGATTGGTAGGCTAGCGGCAAGTGATTATACAGATCTGGATATCATTACCTTTGTAATGTTATCCGTCAAAATACGAGACTTCGTGTCGCAATGAAGATTGCTTGCCTTTATCAATGTTCGCATTCACCCCAGTTTTATTAAAGATTTCTTTAGGTAATCGCAACATTATCAGACAATAATCTTGATGTCAAATTTAACCCCGGTGTATAAAAAATCAACCCCACCAAATCAAGGTTAGGTCGCCAAACTTTGAAAAAAGCCAGGTTAAATAGCTTTCATAAAATTGGCCAGCGCTGGCCAAAACCAGGTTAACCATCCTGAAACTGTATCTCATGAGATACAAGATAAGGTTTACATAGATACAGAAATTTTTATCAAAGCGTAAAGTTTGATAATGTCTTTGACACAGAAGCACGGTAGGACTAAATTATTTTATACTTGAAAATATCGCTTACGCAGAATTCTTCGGAACCGATTTTACAGCGCATTCAAAAATAGCCGGGATGGTTCTATCCGGTAGACCGTCATTAGCATCGTCATTTTCAACTTACTGGGAATTATGCAGATTCTGAGAATGACGACGATGACGGTGATTTTAATAAAATGGATTCCAAACGTTTGGAATCCCCATTTTCGCCCGCCGTCTGTCTTGTAATCTTCAAAATGGGGTAAGTTGGTTCCGGGGAACTTTATCGTTCAAACCTTGCTTTAATCATGCAACGGCTTATACAAAAAATATCTATCCAAATATACCCTTCCTAATTCCCATGAATTTACGTTGCGCCCTCTGAGTCAGCCCCTTCCATAAACTCAGACAGAAGCTGTCTCATATCATTTCCTCGTATAACATAGATTAGACGACTGATATTGATTGTATATTTCGTAAAGTCATTTTATTTGTAGGCTAACCCCGCGCCTCACAGGGCGCGAGGTACAAGCGATCCTTGTGCAGGTGCATGTTAGGTTTTCCAAATCCACCATGTTTGATTTGAAAGAGGATTTGTATGATGTGGTGTTCTCACAGGTTTTGCACCTTTCGGAATATTCAATGAACTCCAAAACTCAACAGGAGTTTTCATTTTGATTATTTCCGTGTTTTCTTTAAGGCGCGATAAATATTTGAAGTCGTATGTAAGAAGATATTGACAACCACCGAGTTCAGATTCAGCTAGTATTCTACAATCCTTTCTGTTTTTCTTGCCTTTGTGAAAGTTAGTGTAAAAACAAAATCTATCTTCAATGGTTTTAAATTTGGATTTGGGCACATCACCAAGAACAATATTGCTAATTCCTTCATGCCTTTCTTTGTTTGATGCATCCTTAATTTTTCGATATTCCGACTGAACAGTAGAGGAGATATATAAAATTTCATCCCGATAAAGGTATATTCTCAACAGTGCAATCTTTTGATCAGCCAGACCATCCATTGGCCGCTCACAAGAATACATGGCGTCAACTAAATATGTAAGGCAATTCGAATCGATAGCAACGTATGCATTCATTGGCATTTTTTTCTTGAACGCCGCGGATAACCTGGACAAAAAGCGCCAGCTTTTTGGATCAGAATTAATCCGCATGTTATGATGAGGTATACTTTCTCTCTAAGTTTTTATCATCTTGAACATCAGATGATATTGAGATTAAGCCATGTAAACTATGCAATACTCAAAAGGAATTGCTTAAGTTCTTCTGTCATTAAATCATAAAATATTTTAAGGTTTTTGCAGCAGATTGGGATCGTTACTTGGTCAACACTTTCGATTTCTATTTCAAGAATCTTTTCCTCAAAAAAATCAGAAATCATTACGGGGAAATTATCAAAATCATGAATTTCGGGCAGAGTATTGTTATTAGTGCGAATAAGTAATTGTAAAAGATAGAATTTAATTCTTTCCGGTTTTTTTCTAATGAGGTCGCCATATAGATCTAATCTATTTTGTAAGATCAAATGGCTGTTTTTCATTTTCAGAGTATCCTCAAAGATTTCTAAGAACTTTTTGATAAGGTATTTATAGACAAAACCTTCACGATATTTGTCTTTGTCATTTTGAATGTGCCACAAGTCTATTCGAAAATAAAGATAGCAACCGACTTCAAAAAGAGAAGCATCTCCCGAATAAGCTGAAAATACCTTTTTACTTTTTTCATTGAGAAAACCACCTTTTTCCTCCAAAAGAACAGGAGAACTACAAAAGTGACTCAGTCTATAAATAATCGAATTGGATAAAGTTATTACAACCGACTGATTTTTTGGATCTATTCGGCTTTGCATTTCAGCCCAAGCCCTAACTTTGGAATTTATCTTACTCTTTTTCTTCCTAAATATATTAAACATTAATTTTCTTTTATGATATTTCGATGGTTAATAGGGATAAGAATCATAACATAGATTAGACGACTTAATGGTCGTAGTTAATTGCGGCTTTTTTGCCGTACAGTACTTCAATCAGTACATGCTTTCAAACCAGTTTCCTTACAGGTTTCTTCAGGTAATTGCAAATTGCGACATTATCAGGCATTAGCCTTGATGTCAAATATGCTCATCTTTCTCCGCCGGATTTATTCTGATTATTTTCACAGCACCGTATAATCTTTCCATATTAATTACAATAGCCACTAATCAACAATACCTTGACTTTATGAGCGGTTATGATAATTCACAAACGATATTTAATGATGCCTGAACCGTAAACGACGGAGAGCCATGTAATGAATGCGATGACCCCATTTCTCAATTAGAGATGTGGGGTTTTTTTGTGAGGCTAATCATGAAAAAATGTCCATATTGTTCTGAAGAAATACAGGACGATGCTATAAAATGTAGATATTGTAATGAATGGGTAAAAGAAATAGAAACCATTACACCAGAAATAATAGACCCCGATTCAACACATCCAAAGGCCGAAGTAAAAAACGCTGAAGCTTCCACCCGTTCTCCAGAATACGTAAGACCTTATGATGTATTGAGAAAACCAAATATGCCTCTATTGATAATGATTGGTGGATGGTTGTTTAATTTCGTATATTATACTATTTTTAAAGTTAAATTCTTTGGAGAAATTTTAACTATTCCGAATTTTGTTGGACTTGCCGCAAATGTATTTTTTCTTACCCTAACTTGGTCCCTAATTGCTTATCTTGTCCTAATTATAGTAAAATTGTTAAAAAAACGACGACCATCCTTTTTTATTCCATCACTAATAATATTCCTGTTGACCTTTACAACAATCTCACTCCATTTTTATGAAAGATATTATGAGAAATATGAGCATCATTTAGCTCAAAAGGAAGATAAACCTGATTTCGATGCCTGGGATAGGGAAATAGCAGAGGGAAAAAGACAAGAGCGACCTTCTTCCAATTCAACGAAGCCGTTTGATATAAATAATTATGATTTTGATGCTGTTGACAGAGAAATAGCGGCCAGGGAAGCTGCTGAAAAGCGAAAAAAGCAAAAAGCAATGGAAACAACCCAAAATAAAAAGAATGAATCAATTGAAGGTCAGTTTTATAGGAGTAATGATCATTATTTCTCTATTTATTTGCCAGATGGATGGACAATTGAAAAAGGGAGAAATCCTCATGTGGTTGTAAAATCAAGAAGTCCAGATAGTATTGGGTCCTTGTTAGTTATTGCACAGAACATATCAACCAATAAATCAATCACAGACCTGTTAAAACCCAAGGACATGGTGAAAAAATATATAGATGTTGGTTGGAATGTAAAAATAATTGAATCAGGTGAAACGACCTTTTGGAACGAAAAAGCGCTATATGTTAAATTCTTAGCAACGATCAATCATTTAGGTAATACGGTTAAAATGTTAATGTCGCAAATTGCTTTTAATCATCTTAATAAGATGTATTCAATTGGTTATTCTGCTGGAGGCACTACCGATAAAATAGTAAATCAAAATTATAATTATTATGAATCCGAATTCCAAAAGAGTTTGGCAAGTTTTGCTTTGGATGATTGGAATAGACCAGATTAACCGAAACCTATGATGAACGATAATTTTCAACAACAGGTAAGAGAGTCCTTTTTAAAAAAAACTATTATTATCTGACACTCCCTATCAAACCTAAATACTAATCAACTCATAGTATTATCCTCAACACACAATCCACCAATAATCCAACCCCTATTACCATGACTAAGATGTTTCACTCTAAACCCTTATTGGTGAAGGGCTTACAGAAATCATTAGATTTGGTAAAGAATGGTTTTTTGATATATTATACAACCGCTCAATTACTTCTCAAAATACTTCTTTTCTATTCCAAATTCCTCTTTTGGCAGCGCCAGACGCTCATCGGGATACCGAATATAAGGCAGGCCTTTTACAGTTTGATGGATACACCTTATTCGTTTTCGTCCTCGACATCTTGAGCCAACTTCAGCATAATCTCTTCGAATTGGCTTGACCGGTCCCACAGAATTACGTTTTGAGCGTTAACTCCATAGAGGAGATACGCTTCTAACTCTGATCTTTCCATACACCGGAGTCTGCGAAGAGCCTTATTCCGCTTTGCTAATGCTTCGTTGAGAGTGATATCGAGCTCTTCTGCCACCTCTTTCATAGACCAACCTTCCAAATAAAACATCCTGATCAAAAATTCCTCAGTTGGCGTAATGGGAAGAGGTGATTTTCGCATGATATGTTAAGCCTCATTATGCCTTAAGATAAATAGTTGCAATCCCTCGCCGTGCTAATCTTTTTTTTAAACTCTTCAAGGAAAGCTTCTTTCTCTTCTTTAGACATTGCGCTTAACCTTTCTATGAAAATTTCCTCTGGAGACTTTGGAAGTTCTATATTCCCAAGAGGAATTATATTTTGTTCGAATGGAAAATCTTGCCATTCCTGAATGTATATTTTTCCTGGACCGGATGGGATACGAATATTTAAATGTTTTTGATTTTGTTGAGCTGGTTGAATCCGATTTAAGAGCTTTTTAGAGTTAATTGAGTTTAACATAACAGTGGAACATTTTATTTCTTCTCTCATTATAAGTGCCATATAGGTCTGGTCATCCCAATTTATCCAGTATTTTTTCGAAACGCCAAACCACCAAATAGCATTATTCAGACTAGAAAAAAAAGTAAAAACTTTTCGTCCATTTGAAAACTTATATGAAGACCCCCCTAATAATTCATAACTACCCCATTTATTCTCAAAATACTTTGCAAATTTTTGCCTACATAACACTCCATATTCTCGTCCGGTTAATTCAGCAGTCATACTTTCACCCTCCCTTCGCCAAAGCATCGTCCGGTAGCGATTGATTATGTCTCTTGATAGTTTTTTTCTTCAATAATAATAGGATGCTGTAAATTTATCACTAATCATGGACATTTCCTTCTGTGAACTATGCCTTAATTGGTTTGGGTTGTCAAGAAAAAAGATTTGGATTCTCTTTATATTTCAATATGTTAAGCTAGTATCGCCCACCTAGAAACTCTATGGTTAAAACTAGTTCATTATGTGTCTAGTTTTATTCACTGATAGTACTATCTACTCTATTAAAAAAACGTGTTTCTAAACTCAAATTTACTCATTTCATGGAGCCCCCAGAACCCCGTATTCAAGCGTTCTCACCTTACCCTATACCAAAGTATTCCCCAGACAGTTCCCAACCAGCAATGTGATTTAATCGCTTCAAAAGACTATCATGGTCGACTTATTTTAACACCGGCTCCAGATATCTTCTCTACCCGCGCCAGTCCGTCATTCCTACCATCGTTGTCATAACCAAAAATTCCTTGAAAAATATCGCCTCCGGTACCCGGTGGCTGATGAGGACGGACAATTCGGTCCAACAATTATAGCGCCCGCACCTCCCTCTGCTTTTTCCAGAAACCCGTGTGGCAAAATATGTGAAAGGAGGTGGATTCAACAATGGCATACACACCAGAACTATCTATGAAATCCTCATGCACGTTGAGGAGACTCGCCTGGGCGCTTGATATGCCCATGACAAAAGCCATGGAAAAGGTTTTCGAATATCTGCCCGAGATCCTGGACAGCCAAAAAGTTTGCCAGGCATGCCGGGATAGATCGAAATGTTCAGACTGTCAGTTCAATTTCCAAGCCCGAATTCACGATGAAAATGAATGAAGGTTTACTGGCATGATATTTTATTAAAAAGGAGGCATTAAATGAAAAATTATCTTATTTTTGGAACGTTAATCATTGTATTATTTTCAGGTTTTATTTTTAACGTCGAAGGGAAGTAAACAAGATTTGTCGATCAGCCGGTGGTATCTAAAAATAAAAGTGTTAAATCCATTGAATTTTATAATGAAGGCACAAAACACTTATTATCGGGGCATTATGAAAAAGCAATATCATTATTTCTTAATGCTGTAAGGGATACATCGCCTAAAATGATAATTGAGAGATATTATTCTTATATTAAAAATTATCAATCAGATGATGGACTGAAATTTATGGAAAGAGTTTATAGCCCCATTATGGAAAATGGTGAAAAAACTACCCCAAATCTACCCCACCACCAAAAAGAGGGAATTAGTGTAATCACTAACCCCCTCTAATTATAAAGTAAATTGGTTTGTATTATGGTCGGGACGACTGGATTTGAACCAGCGACCCCAGCGTCCCGAACGCTGTGCTCTACCAGGCTGAGCCACGTCCCGACTTGTTTTTCCTTTTATGTCTATAATCGTTAATTGTCAATCATTTTTGACGGTTTCGTAAAAAGTCCAACTTCTGCGTTGTGCTGCATTTCGCAATCATTCAACGTACAAAAAGTACGCCTCATGATTACAAAATTTGCACGCCTTGAATTTGAACCTTTTACGAAACCGTCTAAATCTGACTTTTTACGAGATCATCATTTTTTATTTCGGCTTAGAAAACCACGTTCTCTGGGCGTGGCCAGAGTTCTTTGGCTCTGCCTAAAAGATCGCTGAAAAAGTTTGAAGTGAGCTAAAGTTAAGGAATTCTGGCAATTATATAAAAGCATCGGAGCAAAGCGACACCGTAACCCCGGAGGAATAGGCTCCGCATTCCACAGGGTAAACTTTAGGCACTTTAGATCACTTTGGACACTTTTAACTTGTACGGCTTTAGGTAAAAGGATTTTTGACGATAATCGTCTCATCCCTGCCCGGTCCCACAGATACAATATTAATTGGGGTTTCGGTAAGTTCTTCAATCCGTTTCAGGTAGTTTTTGGCATTTTGGGGCAGATCTTCTATTTTTCGGACACCGGTTATATCTTCCGACCATCCCGGCAGGGTTTCCAATACCGGCTTACAGGCCCCGAGGATCTTTATGCTTGCCGGAAAATCATGGATGATTTCGCCGTTATATTCATAGGTGTTGCAGATTTTAAGGGATTCCAGCTCTCCCAATACATCCAATTTGGTTATGGCAAGACCGGTGAGTCCGTTCAGGCGCGCGGAATTTCTCAGTATAACCGAGTCAAGCCATCCGCACCGGCGCTTTCGCCCGGTTGTGGCACCGAACTCCGCGCCTTTGACTTGAATCGCGTCACCGATTTCATCAAAAAGCTCGGTAGGGAAGGGGCCTTCTCCTACGCGGGTTGTATACGCCTTGACGATACCCACAACACCGGTGATTTCTTTTGGCCCTATACCTGCTCCGCAGCAGGCATTGCCGGATATGGTGTTTGAAGAGGTAACATAAGGATAGGTGCCGTGATCAATGTCAAGATGCGTACCCTGGGCGCCCTCAAAAAGGATCTGCTTGTTTGCCTTGATGGCCTGGTTCATCACAATCGAGATGTTGATCACATGAGGCGCGAGCCGTTCCGCATATTTCTTATACGGACCGATGATACTTTCAGGATCTATGGGTTCAGAGGAAAGGTAATTTTTCAGATAGAAATTCTTTTCTTCCAGGATGGTTTTTATCTTTTCGGTAAACCCCTGGAAATCAATCAGGTCCACAAAGCGGATTCCCCTGCGACAGGCCTTGTCTTCGTAACAGGGACCGATGCCACGCCCGGTGGTTCCTATTTTTTTGTCGCCTTTTTTCTTTTCACGGGCAAGATCTATCTGTTTATGATAGGGCATGATAATATGGGCTTTTTCGCTGATTTTAAGGGTGTCCGAACCCACGTCTATGCCCTTTTTATTCAGATTGTCGAGTTCTTGGACCAGAACTTCAGGGTCGACCACCACTCCATTTCCGATAAGGCAGATATTTTTCTGCAAAATTCCGGAAGGCACCAGATGACTGATAAACTGTTTGCCGTTTACAACAATGGTATGCCCGGCATTGTTTCCCCCCTGAAACCTCACAACAAAATCGGAAAATTCCGACAAAAGATCGACGATTTTACCTTTGCCCTCATCACCCCATTGGGTTCCGACAATTACGATGTTGGCCACGTGCTACTCCTTTTAACTGTATTGTAAAAGATTTTTTTTGGACGCAGACCCGCCTACCATGCAAGGCACGAGCGGGCAGGTGAACACAGATTACTAAGATTTTTAAAATTATCAATAACCGCCAGCCGCTCTCACATTTTTTTAAAAATATTACACCGGTATTCCAGCATTGCAATTGGACAACGTACCTGGTTTCCAATATTATTATCTGTGAATATCTGCGAAAATCTGCCTGCCCTGTAGCTCCGGCAGATGGTACCGGGGTGTCCTGTTCAATCTAAATTCGTTTTTTTCGAAAAAAATCTTGGATTAGTGTTCGGCACTCATTTTCACATATACCGGTTATGATTTCCGGCCGGTGATTCAATCGGGTATCATGGGCGATGTTGTATAAAGATCCGGCGGCCCCCCATTTTGGATCATGGGCGCCGAAAACAACCCGTGACACTCTGGCGTGAACAATTGCTCCCATACACATAATGCATGGTTCGATAGTAACATACAAGGTTGTGTTTAACAACCGGTAATTCTGAATCTTTTGCCCAGCCTTGCGTAGTGCGATTATTTCAGCATGTGCTGTGGGATCTGCGAGGCTTATGGTCTGGTTGTGTGATGCAGAGAGAATATTCCCTGATTCGGCAACAAGCACTGCACCTATCGGAACTTCCGACTTTTGTCCAGCTTTTTTAGCCTCATTCAACGCAAGTTTCATGAATTCTGTGTGTTTTTCGTTCATTATATTTTATTTCGTCCATTACTTTTTCGAAGCCGATAACTGATCACGCCTGGTCTATTACAAAATGGATTCGGATTCAGGTTGTCATTGACATATGTTTTTGTATAGCTTATTAGTTGGTTAAATTTCAACCTAAACCGAGCGTTTCAAATTTTAAAAAGTAATCAAACATCTTTTATTTTAATGAATCCATCGAGTTATATTTTTAAAATTTGAAACCCTGCGGGATTGCCGATCTTTATCCGCCTCAGGCGGGTTACCGCATCTACTGCGTCAGATACCGTCCCGCATAGTTGACTATAGCGGAACGACATCTTCCTTGTATCTGCGGCAATCGCGCCAGAGGCGGACAAGCCTCGACAATCGCTCAATTTAGGTTTCGATTAAATTTAATTGCGCCCGTAGCTCAGCCTGGACAGAGCGCCGGACTACGAATCCGTAGGTCGCAGGTTCGAATCCTGCCGGGCGCACCAATAATTTTAGGGGTTTATGGCTTTGCGCTGTAAACCTTTTTTATTATTGGTTGTGGATAGGTTGCGGATGGTTCAACGACTAACGATTTTAATCGGCAGTTTAAGTTAGATAAGGTTGAAAAAGATGCTGTCGAATGGGCCTGACCACAGGAACTTGGCGATACCATGTTTTATGTCCTAAAGCAGCCGTTAATATTTCAGCCAATTTAATATTATCTGTCGTCATGATCTCAGGCCGCCTAAAATAAGGATTGTTGCCAATTTATACTTGAAAATATTTAAAGTTCTCCCCTTCCTGGCCTCATCATTCATGACATTTCTATATTACGCAAATTATACTCCTCCCACAACGTATGTAGCACAATCGCCGACAAGTTAACCAATCATAATCCCACAAAAAAATAACGAAATAAGCGACAGAATCTTAAAATTTGCTGTGTAATAATACTCAAGCGATGAAGATGAGATGAGTTGAATTATAATATGCAAGGGGCATCAATATGAAAGTTTTCATTGCGGATGATTCGGAGATTGTCCGTGAACGGTT
>Ga0075114_10001298_pt1 | contig 13539 bp, 8 predicted proteins | sample AntAceMetag02UKM_FD_69784 | JGI IMG/M metagenome (GOLD analysis project Ga0075114, IMG submission 69784) | Saline lake microbial communities from Ace Lake, Antarctica - Antarctic Ace Lake Metagenome 02UKM | ecosystem: Environmental > Aquatic > Non-marine Saline and Alkaline > Saline | place...
ACCTGGTGGCGGAGGGACGCCCGTAGCGCATCGAGTAGCAACCTGTTGACCTCCGGGCTATCGCCGCCATCCTCGATCTGCATTTCGAGAGCATTGAGGATGCCGTTGAGCTTGCGAAAGTGTATCAGGGGGAGTCCCAGATCCTTGATCGCAGTCTAGATCGATTTCAGTTGTGCCACCCGCGCTCGATCGTAGCGGGTGGGTTCAGGAGAATGTTTCCAGGTCATGATGATCCTTCACTCCCAGTTACACCTGTGCCATTTGGTCAAGAGGGCTGCCGTATCGTATGTCTGAACGCTTGGCAAGAACACACATCGCCAGAAAGCGCTGTACAGGCTGACAGGCGAGACGCGACAGTGAAGTCCCCCTTTGTGCCCTCGCCCAGCCGGGTGTATAGCAGGTCACTCGTGTCGTCGGAGCGAGACCCCACTCGGCTGATGGCCAAGGTATAGGAGGCTGCCGAGAGGCTGGGGGATACCTCTGCCTTTACCCTCCATGCTGGGGCTTCACTGATCGCCCCCTTCGTGCGTTTCCACGATGTCCACTTCTACATTGCCTCTGACCCCGATGCCTGGGTCCACGAGCTTGACCTGCACGCGGTGGAAGTTGGCGGGTCTGGGCCCAGGCAGGCAGGAGATGAAGCGGAGGGAAAGGGTAAATTAAGGTATTTTTGGTAAAACTGGGTATTGACAAACCAACAGGAGTATGCTATAATAGACCAAACCTCTGGGAGGGGGGGCGCTATGAACGCATTCCTGAGCATCAAAGATGCCGCCGAGTATCTCGGCGTAGAATACAAGACCGTCTACCGCTTGGTCAAGCAGGGCGCACTGCCAGCAGGGAAAGTGGGTGGCGTCTATCGCATCCGCCGCGAGGATCTGGAAGCCTACTTCGAAGCGCAGATCGCCAAGACAGCAGCCGAGAGCAAGAAGGAAGAGCCTGCTGCTGCATCAGAGGTATCGCTTCGCTGTGGGCGTTGCTTCCGGCTCATTCCGGCCTTGGAACAGTGCGGTGGCCTCTGCGAAGCCCCAGGCTGCGAGGAGCTACTCTGCGAGCTGTGCTGGGAGAAAGGGGAACACCTCTGCCACCACCACATGCCCAGCCGCGAAGACCGGCTGGCCCAGGCGCTGGCTGATCTGGCAGCGGGCCGCCTGGTGCGAGTGGTGCGCGCTGTGCAAGCCCGGCAGCAGGAGATGGGTTTCATCGCCCGCTTCGAGGAGAAGGTACGGGACATCGCCGTCTTGCAGCACCCCCTGACCGAGGAGATGCTGCACTTCACCGATGCTGACTGGGCAGGGGTCCATCGAGGCGATGATCAGCAGGAGCAGCTATTGCAACTGCTGGGCACCGGCTACCTGGAACGACGACTGCTGGACACTTTGCCTCTCGGCCTGGTTTCCCGCTTTCAGTTGGACGAGGGTTCGCTGGGCCGCAAACGCCCCTCGCAGACTCTGCTCATCGAAGCCCGCTGTCTCTCCCACCTGGAGGCCATGGTGCAGCAGGGCTTTGACACCGAACCATTCCGGATCGACGAGTTGCTATCCTTGCTTCGGGAGGTTGGTGAGACGGCCCAGAGACAAGATGCAGCGACTATCCTGGTGCTGGCGTCCACCAGCGGTTGGGACGAAGAGTGCACTACCTACATCTCCGCAAGCGCGGAGGGACGCAGTTTCTATCACCGTCTGTTGATGCCCTACCTGGTGGATTTGCACACCGGCGGGCTGCATTACAACATGGCCGATGAGCGACTGGCGGCCTTCGCCGACCTTTTCAAACTTCCGCTGGCAACGGAGCAAGTATTGGGCATCATGGAACACATCCGCGGCACATTGGTGGTACGCAGCGGATTGTCGGCGGATGAGGTCGTTCAAGAGCTGCACGCTGCTCCAACGCTGGTGGAGAGGGCTTTCCATAAGCTGGCGGACGAAGGCGGCTGCCGCTTGCAGCAGGATGACGAGCTGGGGCTGGTGATCCTGCGGGCAGGATAGCAGGACAGGACCAGGAGAGAAAGGAGGAAGGATAACGTCATAGACACTTCAATCAACTTCAGGCAAATGAAACCCCGATGTCGGTTCAGAGCTATTGGCGATTGATCACGTCTTGACACGCCCAAGGGTGTGTCACCAGGAACATACAAAGAAGAAGGAGGATTGAGATGGCTTTTTCGCTTTCGCAACTATGGCGCAGGAAACGCTCCATCGAAAACATCGGCCTGGACGAGCTGAATCTGGCGCGGGTGAAGCTGGAGCAGGAACAGGCGAGGGTGATCCGCCGCATTGATGGCCTGGAGAAGGAGAAGGAGGAACTCTTCGGCCGCGGCGTGGACGAAACCTCAGAGCGCAAGCGGCGCATCCTGGCAGGGAAGATCCGCGAACTGGATCAGCAAGCCCGCAACTATGACAAGAACCTCACTTCCTACTCCAAGCAGACTCGCATCATCAACGGGTTCATCTTCCTCAAGGAGAACCGCAAGGCCTGGGCCGATACGGAACTGGGCCGCATCATGCAGGGCATGGACCTGTCGGAACTGCAGAACTACGTGGATGAAGCGACTGCCGGCGACATCTTCCAGATGGACAAGTTCGGCCAGGTACTGGGCGTGCTGGAGGAGTCCGAGGGCCTGACCCGCGTGCCGGAGGAAGATACGGACATCCAGGACATCATGGCGGCCATGGAGGCGGCCCGCGAGGCCGGCGCGGTGGACGTTGGTCTGGAGCGCCTCCAGGAGGTGTTGAGGCCGGAGGAACTGGAAGAGGATCTCCTGTGAGGCGGCTGCCGGTCACGGCACTACCATTGCTCTTTCTGATGGCTCCCGTTGGGGCTACAGGGGTTGCCCAGAAGGCGCTCCTGTGGCCTCGCGGGCGGCCACGTCCAGAGGAAATCGCATGACGAAAGTTGATTTGAGTGGCCAGATCTACGCTGCGCTGCAGAAGGCGCTGGCCCAGGCCAAGCAACACTGGCAGGCAGGGCGTGGAACCGAGGCTGCAGCCGCCTACCGTCGCTGCGCGGAGCTCATGCGCCAATACGCCGACTACGCGCTCAACAAAGAGGTCAAGCAGCAGCGGATGGAACGGGCGCGGCGCTTCCTGGAGTTGGCGGAGAGAATCGAGGAAGGGCGAGCGGCCATGGTCGCCGCTGAGACGGCTGCCGGCCCCGACTACGAGGCCGAAGTAGTGCCTCTCATCCACCGTTCCGGCGTCGCCTGGGAGGACATCGGCGGGCTGGAGGGGACCAAACGGGAGATCCAGGCCGCCTATGCCCTGGGCATCGTGCAGCAACCGCAGGGTGTCCAGGTACGAGGTTGGCGCAACATCCTGCTCTACGGCCCGCCGGGCACCGGCAAGACGTTGTTGGCGGCGGCAGCCTCCAATGAACTGGACGCCACCTTCTTCAACGTCAAGGTCAGCGACATGGTCTCCAAGTACTTTGGCGAGTCCACCAAGCTGATCAGCGCCCTGTATCGCGTAGCCGACCAGAAGGCCCCAGCGGTGGTCTTCCTGGACGAGTTCGATTCCCTGACACCGCCCAGGGGAGGTGGTGAGAGCGGCGCAGAGCGGCGCATCCTTTCTACGCTGCTTTCGGAGCTGGATGGGCTGGCGGACAAGACAGGGAAGGGCGAAACGTCTCCATACGTTCTCACCATCGCCGCCACCAATGTGCCCTGGTTGATTGACAAGGCGGTGCTAAGCCGCTTTGGGGCCAAGCTGATCTATGTGCCGCTGCCGGACGATGCTGCCCGACAGGCAATCCTGCGCATTCACCTCGAAGGGAAAGGACACAAGACGAAGGTCAGCCACAAGGAGCTGGTGGCTCGCAGCGAAGGCTGTTCGGGACGGGAGATCGAGGGATTGTGCCAGGAGGCGGTGAACCACATGGTGCAGCGTATGAATCCTGAGCTTTTCGAGCGGGTAGACATGGGCCGAGAGGCCCTGTCTCGCTACAAGCTGAAGCTGGCGCCGCTGTCGCCAGCGGATTTCGATCACGCCTTCGAGCGGGTGCGTCCCAAAACGACCTTTGCCGACATTGCCAGCTACGAGAAATGGCGAGAGTCGCTGGCCTAACTGTTGCGAGTTCGGGGTTCGGCGTTCGGCGCTGAACACCGAACTCCGAACGGGGAACGTCGAACGCGGAGAAAGGATCAAACCATGAGCACATTGGGCTTTCTGGAACGGCGCAAACAGCGCAAGGAGGTCGAGCGCAAGATCGTCGTGAACCAGGGCAAGCGCAAGGCGAGTCGCCACATTCGGGATCAGAAGAAACGGTTGCGGGAGTTCTGGGAACTGGCCAAGCGCTCCTATCGGCTGGGGGACGTCGCCCTGTATCGCAAGATCGCGGCCATCATCTCGGCCACGCGGCAGGACATCAAGCGCTGGGAGCGGCGGATGGTCTACTTCGAGATGATCCAGGCACAGCGGGACCAGGTGTTGGCCGGATCGGAGTTCGCCAAGGCCTTCCACGCCATGGCTGGCTCCATGCTGGCCAACGCCAACCCGGCGGACATGGTTCGCATCCAGCATGATCTGCAGTTGGGACTGGCCATGGCCGACCAGCTTGACGATACGCTGGAAGACATGATGGAGATGACCGACGACATGCTGGACGATGTGGAGGGAGAGCGAGACGCCGAGATGGACGAGATCATGGCTGCCGTCGCTCGCGAGGCGGAGCAGGAGGCGGAGCCAGGGTTCGACGCCGACATCGAAGCCAGCTTGAAGCAAATCGAGGAGGCCTTGAACCGCGATTTGGGGCGGTGAGGGGGACGAGGGAGCGACTGCCCGACAGGTAGAGGCGCCATCTTCGACCTGTGGACAGGCGTGCTCTCGTCCCCCCTTCACGTATTCAAGGAAGACCACTGGTGTCAACTTCAGCCAATCACCGGGTAGCAGGCCAATCGTATTGGCCGTCTGTCGATGCCTTCTGACCTTCCAACGCCCAATGCGATTGGGCTTCTACCCCCAAGTTGATACAAGGAGGGGACCTGTGGATATCGTAAAGTTCCTGGCCCCGCTGGCTGCGCCCTTGGAGGCCATTTCCTTGGCTGACCTGCAGCGGCTGAAGGGGGACCTGGATGGCCAGGAGAAACGCTTCATGGTCCAGTTGGACGCTGCCGAGCGGCGCAAGGGAACGCTTTTCGAGGCTGGGTTGCGAGAAGCTGGGCAGAGAAAGCGACGCGCTCTGGCGCGGCAGGTGCGGGACCTGGATGAAGAGGCAGGGCGCTACGCGGCGCTCTTGCGGCTGACTCACAAGCAGCAGCTTCTGCTCGACCGGCTGATCTGGGCCAAGGAGACACTGGACACGGCGGCGGACCTGGCGCGCACGGCTCCGCTGACGGCGCTGGACTGGCCAGCGTTACTGAAGGCCTCGGCGCAAGTCGAGGACGACGAACGGCGGCTGGATGAACTGCTGCGGGTGCTGGGCGTGCCGGCGGAGGAATGGCCACAGGCCGAGGCGGAAGAGCAGTTGGGCCGGCGTCTGGAGGAGCTGGCCGGCGATGCGGGCCTGCAAGCCTGGCCGCTGGTGCGAAAGGTGCTGGACGGTCGCACTGTCGAGCTGGTCGGCGGCGAGCGGGTGCGCTACACCGGCCTGGACGTACCCCTGATGGAAGGGCTCACCGGCGCGCCGGAGGCGGGCGCGGCCGAGGCGCGTGAAGCCAACCGGCAGTTGGTGGAAGGGAAGCGGGTGCGGCTGGAAGCGGACGAGCAGGATCGGGACGCCGATGGCACGTTGCTGCGCTACGTCCACGTGGGCCAGCGCATGGTGAACGCCGAACTGATCCGGCGCGGCCATGCCTATCATCAATCACACTATCCCAACATCCGCCACGACGAGCTGTTCGTCAAGCTACAAGCCGCAGCCAGACGGCGCAAGCGCGGACTGTGGCGAGGTGGGTTTCAGGTTTGAAGGTTTCAGGTTCCAGGTTCTAATCTCTGTTCAGCCAGGCAAGAATAGGACACGGATCAACACGGATGCGACGGATATACACAGATACATCCTGAGAAATCCGCGAGAATCCGTCTGATCCGTGGGAATCCGCGTCCCATTTTGGGTCCTCTGGGCAGCAGTCTGAGAATGTCACAGTTGCTCGACCTTGAACTTCTGATCTGGGAGTGAGTGTCACATGCGTTTTCATCTGGATAGAGCCAAAGATCACCTGGAGGACGGCCTGGCGGCACAGCAGGCCGAGGAGTATCAGCAGGCTCGCTACCACTACCTGAAGGCCGGCGAGTACATGCTCAAGGCGGCCCAGAAGTCGGAGGGGGCTCTGCAGGAGAAGCGGTATCGCTACGCCCAGGAACTGGCCGCGCGGGCCAAGGTCATGGAACCGCTCATCGAAGCCCAGAAGCGACAGCGGGAACAGACGCAGCGCCAGGCCGTCGCTGCCGGCGCGGCCGACGGATCGGCCTGGCTGGTTCAGGAGCGCCCCGACGTGCGCTTCGACGACGTGGCCGGTCTGGAGGACGTGAAGGAGCAGATACGGCTCAAGCTGATCTATCCCTTCACCCATCCAGAGAAGGCCCAGCACTTTGGCGTTCGCTCGGGGGGCGGCATCCTGCTGTTCGGCCCGCCGGGCACGGGCAAGACCCTCATCGCCCGCGCCGTAGCTGGCGAACTGGATGCGGCCTTCTTCACCGTCAAACCCTCGGAGATCATGAGCAAATGGGTGGGGCAGGCGGAGCAGAACGTGGCTGCGCTCTTCGCCGCTGCCAAGACCCACGAGCGGGCGGTGATCTTCATTGATGAGGTGGAGGCGCTGGTGCCCAAGCGGCGGAGCAGTCGCTCGACCGTCATGCAGCGGGTGGTGCCCCAGTTCCTGGCCGAGCTGGAGGGCTTCCGCGGGCAACATGAAGGGCTGCTCTTCGTCGGCGCCACCAACGAGCCCTGGGCGCTGGACCCGGCAGTGCTGCGCCCAGGCCGCTTCGACGAGAAGATCTACGTTCCGCTGCCTGGTTTCGCCGCCCGGCTGCGCATCCTGGAACTGAGTCTGAAGGACCGGCCACTCTCTCCCGAAGTGGACCTGGACGCTCTGGCGGAGCGGCTGCAGGGCTACAGCGGGGCGGACATCGTCAACATCTGCGCCAAGGCCTGCGCCATTCCTTTCATCGAGGCGGTGGAGGAAGGGGTGGAGCGGGACGTGGAACGGCGAGATTTCGAGGCCGTGCTGCAAGAGGTGCAGCCTTCGGTGAACGAGAAGGACCTCAAGAAGTTTGAGCAGTACGCCGGCAGGTAGACGAGGGTTCTCTGCGCCACCGCTCGAAGCAGGACGATTCATTCTGGCTCTTTGGGATTTCACGGGGTCAGGGCATCGGAGTCCCCAACTTGTTGGGGGTGCGACGCAATGAACCCGAACAAGTTCGGGAGTCCGATGTGCCATCCACGCAAAGTCCCAGAGAGCCTTCATTCTCAAAGGCAACTACTCGGCCAAAGGTGGGGCCAAAGGTGCGGCCAAAGGTGCAACGCACTTGTGACTGGTTCTGCGGAGCAAAGTGCGTTGCACCTGGATCAGCTTGAGTGGCTACTCCCGAAGGACAGCATACATGCCCATAATCCCCGACAAAACCATCCTCAACAAATACCGCATCCTGAAGCTCATCGGCGAGGGCGGCATGGCCCGCGTCTGGCTGGCTGAGGAGGTCACTTTTGGCAACCGCCAGGTGGCGCTCAAGGAACCACGCTCCGACCTGCTGCCCGACGATCTACAGGAGGTCCAGAGACGCTATCAGCGAGAAGTGCGGGTGTGCGCTGCCTTGAAACAGGCGCGCGTTCCGAACATTGTTCCCTCCATCACGGCCGAGCCGTACGAGGGAAGCGTGCTGTTGGTCATGGACTACATGTCTGGTGGCGACCTGGCCGGGCTGCTGCGTGACCACCCCAGCGGACTGCCGGTGGAACGAGCAGTGACCATCGCTCTGGATGTGCTGCGTGCCCTGCACGGAGCCCACGAGCACCCGATGGAGATAGTGCACCGAGACGTGAAGCCATCCAACATCCTGTTCGATGGAGAAGGCAAAGCGCATCTTTCGGACTTTGGGTTGGCGCAGTTGGCGGGTGCGAGTCAGCGATCCAAGCTGAGGGGAGGCCAGCACCCGGGCACGCCGCTGTACATGGCGCCCGAGCAAGCCACCAGTCCCGACTATCTGCCCCCGGCGGCCGACCTGTTCGCGCTCGGCTGCGTCCTCTTCGAGATGTTGACCGGCAAGCGGTACAAGAGGGTGCGGCCGGGGACGGGGGCCAGCAGCTTGCGGGCCGAGGCGCCGGGGTGGCTGGACGAAGTCCTGGCCAGGGCTTTGCAGGAAGATCCCTGGGATCGCTGGCAGAGCGCGGGGGAGATGGCGGCGGCACTGCAGGCGGGCCTGCAAGGTGAGCTGGAGGCCCGCCAGCAAACGCGGCGAGAGGCGCACGAAGAAGCGCAACAGCAGACGCTGGCGAAGCTGTACGAAGCGGCGCAGGCGGCCTTGCGCGAGAAGCGCTGGCCGGAGGCCATCCAGAGATGTGATGGTATCGTGGCTATGGATGCCGGCTACCGGGACATCGCGCAACTGCGGGCCCAGGCGGAAGCGGGGCTGCGAGCGGAGCAGGAAGCCGAGGAGCGAAAGAGGCAGAGGCGGGGGGAACTGGGCCGGCTATACGAGACGGCGCGGGAGGCGCTGAAGGCGCAAGACTGGAATGCGGCCCTCAGGCGCTGCGAGGAGATCGAGCGCTTGGAGCCAGGCTATCGAGACGTGGCCCAGATCAAGGCCCAGGCCCAGGCCAGGCTGCGAGAGCAGCGAGAGGAAAAGGAGCGGGAACGGCGACGGCGGGCGAAAGTGGCGGCGCTGTACGAGGAGGCCCAGCGGCTGCTGGGGCGAAGAAAGCACCAGGCAGCGTTGGATAAGATGGCCGCACTGGGTCGCCTGGAGCCAACACATGCGGACCCACAGAAAGTGGAGGGCCGGGCAAGAGAGGGGCTGGCGAAAGGGGCAGAACTCAGGCCGTTTCCGTGGGCGGCAGTGCTGGGCGTGCTGCTCGTGGTGGCAGTCATAGCCAGCACAGTGTGGGGAGTGCGAAGCTGCAAGGAGACAGTACTGGCTACGCTCACGCCGACTCCAACCCCGACAAGCACACCCACAGATACACCGCCGCCCACGCCCACTCTCTCGCCCACCGCAACACGGACGGCCCTGGCATCCCCCACGCCGACTCCAGCCCCGACAAGCACACCCACAGATACACCGGTGCCCACGCCCACTGACTCGCCCACCGCAACACGGACGCCCCTGCCTGACGCCGTTGTGGAGAGCGAGAATCTCAACCTCCGTTCGGGGCCGGGCACCGTGTACGACGTTCTGAGAAGCTACCCAGGTGGGACAATCATGGCCGTGCAGGGCAAGAACCCGGCAGAGGATTGGCTAAAGGTGAAGATGCCCGACGACAGGACGGGTTGGATGAATGTGTCGTTGATAAAGCTGAACCTGGCCCTCTCCGCTGTGCCACTGGCTGAGATTCTGCCCACGCCCACGCCGTCGGCGCCTGCCGCTGGCGCCACACAGGTTTGGGAGAAGGATGGTTCGGTCATGGTCTACGTCCCCGCTGGCGAGTTCCTGATGGGCAGCAGCGAAGATGACCCTTACGCCGGTAGCGACGAACACCCGCAGCACACCGTGTATCTGGACGGTTTCTGGATTGACCGCACCGAGGTGACGAACGAGCGGTATGGTCGCTGTGTGGCTGCAGGCGCTTGCCAGGAATCGCGCTATGCCAATGATGACCGCTTCAATGACGTGGATCAGCCCGTGGTGGGCGTGAGTTGGTATGATGCCCAGAGCTACTGCGAATGGGCGGGGAAGCGGCAGCCGGCAGAGGCGGAATGGGAGAAGGCGGCGCGGGGGACCGATGGGCGGCTGTACCCGTGGGGGAACGAGATGGATGCAGGGAAGTGCAACACGAGAGAGGGTGGCATGGGCGGCACATCAGCGGTGGGCGCGTACAGCCCGGCCGGGGACAGCCCCTACGGCTGCGCAGACATGGCCGGCAACGTCTGGGAGTGGGTGGCCGACTGGTACGGCAGCGGATACTACAGTGAGTCGTCGGCGACGCGCAACCCCACGGGACCGTATAGCGGCGACTACCGGGTGCTGCGGGGCGGTTCGTGGAGCTACTATGGCAGCCTCGCTCGCTCCGCCAGTCGCCGCAGGTTCAACCCCGTCAACCGCTACAGCAACTACGGGTTTCGCTGTTGTGTGTCTCCCACGTCTTCTCTCTGATTCTGGGTGCTGAGATGCTGGCTTCTGGATGCTATGTGCTGGATTCTGGGGGGAGTCTGAGGGGGGCGACTGCCCCCTCAGGGACGCGCGAGCTGGGCGAGAACAACATGCCCCATCAGCGGAGAGGAATGTGCTTTGCAGACCAAACAACGACATGACGTGTCCAGCAGCGAGAGGAAAGCGAGGAAAGCGATGAGGACGATGAAAGAACTCATGATCGCCCAGCGCACCTCACTCCCCTGCACCGTCCCGCAGGGCGGCGTGGCCGTGGTGCTGGCCGATGGCCGCGTCGCCCCCGACGGCGTGCAGGGGCCGGGGGAGCTAGACCTCAAGCGGTGGCGTAAACATGGTCATCACCTGGAAGCGGTCCTCTTCCCCAGCATCTCCCTGCGCCTGTCCTTCGACGTCTCCGACCTGCGCAGCGGTGAGGGCGTGCGGTTGGATCTGACCGTGACCCTGGCGCTGAGGATTGACAACCCGGTGCGCTTCCTCACCGACGTGGTGCGAGATGCGCCCCAGTTCACCGAAGCCCAACTGGTGGCGCTGCTGCGCGATACGCTGCGCAGCAGCCTGGCGCCGACCATCGCTCAACGCACCCTGGCCGAGTTGAATGACGATCAGAGCCTCCGGGAGTGGCTGGGAACAGCGATCGAGCACGGCCTGCAGCAGGAGTCTGACCTGGCGGCCCGTTCCGGTCTGGTCCTGGTGGGCGTGGATGGTTACGACCTGCGCTGCCGGGTGTGGAACGAACTGCAACAAGCTCACGAGACCTACTACGTGCGGGCCGCGCAAACCCGGGCCGAGGCAGCAGGCCGCAAGTTGGTTGATGAGCGGGTTCTGGCTGTGTTGCAGGCCCACCTGCCGGTGAAAGTGAAGCTCGTCGAGGGCAAAGAGACGCTGGCGACACTGGCGGAGCGAGAGGCAGCCGCCGATGTTCGCCTGGAAGCCGCACGCAAGACACGACGCAGCCAACTCCACGAGTGGGTGGTTGCCTTGCGCAACCCGCCTTCCAGCCTGCGCCCCGAGCTGTGGCGTCACTCCCTCGAAGATGAGGTGCGCACCGCTCCGCTCTGCGACGACCAGCGCGTCTACGTCGTCACTCGTAGAGGCAGGCTGCAGGCCTTCGCTTGCGGAGACGGCAGTCCGGCCTGGCCCCAACCGCTGGAACTGGACACGTCGCCCGGCGACGGCATGGCCCTGGCCGCTGGCAGGCTGTGGATCCCCGGTCACGATGGACTGCTCTACGGGGTGGATCCGGCTGCGGGCCTGCTGCGGGATCGCATCCCCATCGGCGGCCGGCTGAGCAGCGCGCCGCTGGTGGCTGGCGACCTCCTCTACCTGAGCGTGGATGTGGACGCCGAGACGCTGCGCCCAGGGACGGGCGAGGTGGTGGCGGTGGACGCCAGGCGCGGAGAGGTGCGGCGCCGCTGGCAGGTCAGCCGGCGCGGTCTGAGGGCGCAGCCGGTATTGGCGAACCGTACCCTCTACGTGGGCGACCGCCGGGGGTCTTTCTACGGTCTGGACGTGCGCCGGGGCAGGGTGGAGCAGCTTCCCATTCTCATTCCCATTCCCATTCGAGGCGGGCGTATCCTGGGCGCGGCCCTGGTGGACGAGGCCCGCGGCCAGGTCATCGTCGGCGACAGCTACGGGCAGGTGCTGGCCTTGGATCGGGCGGGCCGCCAGCGGTGGTCGCAGCGGCTGGGTGCCCCTTCGACTGGCTCAGGGCAGGCCCCTGTGGTGGGGCAGCCGCTGTTGCACGATGAGGTCATCTACGTCGGCGCGGGGGATGGTCGAGTCTACGCTCTCGACCCCGTTAGCGGCGAACTGCTGCGCGAGCCCTTTGCCACGCGCGGGCCGATTGCCACGTCGCCGGTTGGCTGGCGTGACTTGATCTTTGTCGGCTCCAACGACGGCTATCTCTATGCCCTGGAAGCAACAAGCGGCCGCCTCTTCTGGCAGTATCACAGCGGCAGCCCCATCTGCGTGAAGCCAGCGGTGACAGCAGATGGCTGCCTCTACGTGGTGGACAGCGCCGGTCACCTCAATGCGCTGCGCTGGTGTTTGAGCCGCTACGCCGAGGCCGCCCTGCGGGTGCAGGAAGCTGATCCCCCCTGCTGGGCAGAAGCCATCGAACTGTGGCTGCTGGCCGGAGAGGTGCAGGCGGCGCTGGAAGCGGCCGAGAGGGCCGGGAGGCTGGACCTGGTGGCGGAACTGGCGGCCAGGCTCAACTGGCACTCCAAGGCAGCCCAGGGTTACGAAGACCTGGCACGCCGCAGCCACGACCCGCTGCGGGCAGCAGTCTGGTGGGCGGAGGCAGCGGCCATGTGGCCGCTGGCCGGTGAGGAAAAGCAAGCGTTCCGCTGCCGGCTGGAGGATGCCCGGGCGCGAAGCGCCCCCTTGCTCACCCTACAGGAGGCCAACCTTCCTGCGCTGACGCTGGGACAGCCTGACGTGGTTCAGGTGCGCATCACCAACGAGACCAACGTGCTGGCCCGAGATGTGGTTCTGGCCTACGAAGGGCATGTGAAGCGGGCTGGCGAGTCTCTGCTGGGGAGCTTGGGACATCATGAAACCAGGCTGGAGTCCATTGAGGTGGTGCCCACCGAGTCCGGCTCGGCGATGCTGCGCGTGTGCGTGCGCTGCGCCGATCCGCAGGGACGGCCGCAGCAGCCGGTGAGCCTGGACGTCCGGCTGAAGGTGGCGCAACCACCGCAGGTGCATCGTCACTACTACGGCCCGGTGATTGACGGCGATGGCGTCATCGTCATGCGGGGTGGCGCCCTGCAAGGCGGTCGCAGCCTGCGGGTGCAGAGTGGAGAGGATTCTGTGGAGATAGCTAGCCTATCGATCGAATGAATTCGACGTCTGACACCAGAAACCTGCTGAAGCAGGTTGGAGTGGCTGCTCAGCCAGGTAACGATCGGACACGGATCAACACGGATTCGACGGATATACACGGATACATCCTGAGAAATCCGCGAGAATCCATGGGAATCCGCGTCCCATTTCCAGCTGAAGAAGCAAGTTGGAGAGGCATTGGCAACATGTTTCAACATGTTTTGGCTAGCAGGCCGCGAATTCATTCGTGGCCTCACTAGCCCATCGAATGAATTCGACGTCTGACACCCGAAACCTGCTGAAGCAGTTGGAGTGGCATTGGCAACATGTTTCAACATGTTTTGGTTAGCAGGCCGCGAATTCATTCGTGGCTGAGGCATTGGCAACATGTTTCGCAACCGCTCAGCCAGGTAACGATCGGACACGGATCAACACGGATTCGACGGATATACACGGATAC
>Ga0075114_10001303_pt1 | contig 13499 bp, 2 predicted proteins | sample AntAceMetag02UKM_FD_69784 | JGI IMG/M metagenome (GOLD analysis project Ga0075114, IMG submission 69784) | Saline lake microbial communities from Ace Lake, Antarctica - Antarctic Ace Lake Metagenome 02UKM | ecosystem: Environmental > Aquatic > Non-marine Saline and Alkaline > Saline | place...
CCGAACGGGTCTTGCAGGTACACGGCGGGATGATATATCGTCGACGCCACCGTGTCGGTGACCCCGTCGATCACACTGATCGAGTTCTCCGCACTGTTCGTGACGAAGATGTGGTTCCTTGAGGGGTTGGCCACGATGCCACCACCGCCATGGGACCCGCCGTTGCCGACGTCGATGGACTTCAGCGGCGCCAGCCCCCCGGCCGTAGCCATGTAGACCCACACCTTGTTGGGGATGTTATGCGGGCCATAGGCCACATACAACTTGTAGGTGGACTCATTGTAGTCCAGCATATAGGGTACTGAACCTGGCGGATCCAGATGGACAGTCTGCGAACTGATCAGGTTGTTGGTAGCCCCATCAATGGTGCCGATGCTGTTGACATCGCGGTTGCTGACGTAGATGCGATTCAGGTGCCTGTTAACCGCGATGCCGAAGGTGCCAGCTCCGCCGGAGCCGACGTGGTCGATCACCGTGTCCGTCGCTCCATCGATCACTGCTACACCGTTGAGCCCGTGCAGCGCCACGTAGATGCGGTTGGTGTCGGGATTGACCGCTACGTAGGTAGGCTCTGACCCCACTGGGAAGTGATCGAGCACGGCCAGCGATGCACCGTCCACGACGTAGACTTCGCCGCTGGCGAAGCAGGCCACGTAGACCTTGTTGGTGTTGAAGTTCACTGCCACACCAAACGGTTCAGCGCCCACGGGGACCTGGCCGAGCTGGGCCATGGTCTGACCGTCTATGGCGTACAGGCTATCGTTATCGCGGCTGGTCACGTAGACCCTGTGCGTGCGCGGGTTGACATCGACGTCCTTCGGATGCCGCATGGCTTCGGGCTGCCGAGTTGGTGTCGGCGTTGGGCTCCATGGCCGCGGTTTGAGCACGATAGGCAGGTAGACGCGGTGCTCCCTGGAGCCCTCAACCACAGATAGGTCGTAGGTGGCGCACTCGCCCCGTCCGAAGTATTCGTCGACCTTGACATGGAACATGCCGTTGTGGGTCGCGGTATAGACGATCTGCGAAGCGTAGTTGCCCATGACGTAGTCGTCGTTGAAGTCCAACAACGTGGTGCAGTCCGAGTCGTAGAGCCACAGTCGCGTATCGATAGGCCCAGCCAGGTTAGAGGTGGTAATGGTGTAGTCTACCCCCGCATATGCCTGGAAGCGCACCCAATCGTCGTCGTTCGGCACATGGAAGTTGTGATGCTGTACCCAGCCATTCACCGATATCGGGCTAGCCTGACCACAGGTATCGTCAACCTCGTAGGGATCGGGCGGACACGGCAGCGTGGGCGTGACCGTCGGCGTAGGCGTAGGCGTTCGCGGCGGCGTCGGCGTAGGCGTCGCCTGCCTGTTCTTGAACCGCACATAGACGCACTCGCCAGGCACGGTCTGTACGTCGAACTCCGGCGGCGTGACCGGTGTCCAGCCCGACTGGGTCTCTTCCCACAGCGTCCACACGCCGCACTGCTCCAGCCCCGTGAAGATGAAGTAGCCGCTGCCATCAGTTACCTGGGTGTATAGAGGCGACTGCTGCCCTTGCGGCCTGGCGTGGATGACCCATCCGGGCAAACCGATGTGCAGGTCATCCACCTTGTGACCGTGGATACAACAGAAAGGTTCGCCTGTGGGTGTAGGCGTAGGCGTAGGCGTAGGCGTGTGCGTCGGCGTAGGCGTAGGCGTAAGCGTCGGCGTAGGCGTAGGCGTAGGCGTAGGCGTAAGAGTAGGTGTCGGCGTCGGCGTTGCATCGTCGATGATGATCACATCATCATCGTCGCAGTCGCCAGGCACAGGCTGCAGGTTCTCGTCCACAGCGTTGGTCACGCACGCCGTGTTCACCGCAGGGTCGCAGGCAGCATCGGCATGGAAGTCCACAGTCACCCAGACACTGCCGCCGACAGCCAACGGCCCGAGATCGTACCATATGAGCAGATTCCCCACCACGTTGTTGGGCAGCGGGCTGGCTGTGACGTAGCTCAGGCAGGCATCATCGAAGACGTCACTCAACGGTAGGGTGATGATGTTGGTGGTGCCGATGTTGTGGACGCGAATTTGGAAGCGCACCGTATCGCTGACGACAGCGATGCCACCGGCCGGCACGATGAGCGTCTTGGTCACCTCCAGCTCAGGATATCCACTGATCACGTCCACGTCCGCATCGTCCTGATCCGTCACCGGCGGCCCCAGCGGCGGATCACCCGTCACCACCGCCACGTTCGTGAAGTCCGCCGTCACACCGCTCCGTGAACACGCATAGCTCGCGCTCGCACCCACACCCAGCGTCCCAATGGTGATGTTGCAGCCTGGCGCCAACGCATCCGTCACCGTCACGTTGTCTAACGGGACGTTACCCGTGTTCGTCACATAGATCGTCCAGTTCGCCGTCCCACCACTCGCCACCTGCTGGTAATCCGGCGCCTTGTCGATGGCGATGTCCGGTCCGATCACCTCCACGTCGGCGTCATCATCATCCGTCACTGGCGGTCCCACCGGTGGATCACCTGTCACCGTGGCCACGTTCGTGAAATCGCTGAAGACGGGGCCTACCGAGCAGCTGTAGTTCGTGCTCACACCAGCAGCCAGCGTGCCCAGGCTGGCCACGCAGTTCGGCGCCAACGGGTCGCTCACCGTCACATTGCTCAGAGCCACGTTCCCGGTATTGGTCACGTAGATCGTGAAGTTCGCCGTCCCGCCACTCACCACCTGCTGGAAGTCTGGTGTCTTGGCAATGGCGATGCCCGGGTTGATCACATCCACGTAGGCGTCGTCGTTATCCGTCACCGACGGCCCCACCGGCGGATCACCCGTCACCACCGCCACGTTGGTGAAGTCTACCGTCACGGGACTCCGCGAGCAGGCATAGCTCGTGCTCGCACCCACCGCCAGCGCGCCAATGGTGTTGTTGCAGTTCGGCGCCAACGCATCTGTCACCACCACGTTGGTCAGATCCACATCACCTGTGTTGGTGACGTAGATCGTCCAGTTCGCCATCCCGCCGCCCACCACCATCTGGTAGTCCGGCACCTTGTCGATGGCGATGTCCGGATTGATCACATCCACATCGGCGTCATCGTTGTCCGTCACCGGCGGCCCCACCGGCGGATCACCCGTCACCACCGCCACGTTGGTGAAGTCCGCCGTTACGGGACTCCGCGAGCAGGCGTAGCTCGTGCTCGCACCCACCGCCAGCGCGCCAATGGTGTTGTTGCAGTTAGGCGCTAACGCATCTGTCACCGCCACATTGGTCAGATCCACATCACCTGTGTTGGTGACGTAGATCGTCCAGTTCGCCATCCCACCATTCACCACTTGCTGATTGTCCGGCACCTTGTCGATGGCGATCGACGGCCCGATCACATCCACATCGGCGTCGTCGTTATCCGTCACCGGCAGCCCCACCGGCGGATCACCCGTCACCACCGCCACGTTGGTGAAGTCCGCCGTCACGGGACTCCGCGAGCAAGCATAGCTCGTGCTCGCACCCACCGCCAGCGCGCCAATGGTACTGTTGCAGTTCGGCGCCAAGACATCTGTCACCACCACATTGGTCAGGTCCACGTCGCCCGTGTTCGTGACGTAGATCGTCCAGTTCGCCGTCCCGCCACTCACTATCTGCTGATTGTCCGGCACCTTGTCAATGGCGATGTCCGGATTGATCACATCCACATCGGCGTCGTCGTTATCCGTCACCGGCGGCCCCACCGGCGGATCACCCGTCACCACCGCCACGTTGGTGAAGTCCGCCGTCACGGGACTCCGCGAGCAGGCATAGCTCGTGCTCGCACCCACCGCCAGCGCGCCAATGGTACTGTTGCAGTTCGGCGCCAAGACATCTGTCACCACCACATTGGTCAGATCCACATCACCTGTGTTAGTGACGTAGATCGTCCAGTTCGCCGTCCCACCACTCACCACCTGCTGATTGTCCGGCACCTTGTCTATGGCGATGTCCGGTCCGATCACATCCACCACGGCATCGTCGCTATCGGTGGCGTCGTTTCCAGGCAGATCGGTGCCCAGGCTATCCGTGGGATTGCCCACCACGGTGGCGATGTTGGTGCGGTCGCTGTCCACACTGTCACTCCACTCGCACTGCCCCGACGCGGCCGGCGCCAATAGGCCAGTGTGGGTGCAGATCTGAACATCGTCGACTGGAGTGGCTGTGCCCAGGTCGTCGGTGATGGTGACGCTATCCAGGTATGTCTCGCCGGTGTTGGTGTACCTGTAGGTATAGGTCACCGTATCGCTGGCCTGGATGAACTTCGTGTCCCCATCCGGAGTACCTTTGGCTACCTTCACGATTTCAATGCCCGCCAAGGCATAACCGAAGTCAGCGTTGTTGTGATCCACGATGGTGCCCACCAGGTCGACCCGCCGGGGCTGTGGCCCAGTGTAGGGCTGAACGGGAAAGGCCAGGTCGCCTGTGTAGACGTAGTTCTCCAATGGCCCAGCGGGGAGGAAGTTGCTGGCGGCGATCTCGACCCAGTACTGCGTATTGCCTGTGGCGGGGAAGTCGTACCAGCCAGAGTTCAACGGAGGGTCCAGGTTAACGGCAGTGGTCAGCGTGGCGGTGAAGGTGTCGCCTGTTCCTGGCTCGAAGAGGACATCACCATCGGACAGGTACAGATTAACCACCACACCGTTGATGCCCGACCACACGGGTGGGGAGTCATCGTTCTGCAACCCGTCCACGTTGGAATCGTGCCAGACCAAGTCACCGAGCGTGGACTCGCCCAGCGGAGAGAACACAGGGCCAGCCGGTGCTTCTGGCGCAGCCACAGCAGCGCCAGCCGGGGCCAGCAACGGGCCGCACAAACAAAGCACCGTCAGCAAACGCACCATTCGGGATGCTAAACGCTCTTTCATTATCTTGCCTCCTTGGTGGATGAAACCGATGAACATTTGGTACGTTCCGGGTCTATGGCAGCCCTGCTGCCGAGGTCGGGAGTTCAACTCCCTCCGAACTAACCTGTATTGCGTCCAGGATCGAATGCCGAGAGACAAAAAAGAGGGAAGCCGTCACCCATAACCGCTTTCAAACCTAGACCATCTATCAGTCTAGACGTCGTAACCGGACAAAGGTAACGCGCAGGACGGGGCTGTTCGCGGACAGATACTCTTTTCTCCTACGGCTCCGCCAGGTGTACACGCAGGGCGGGATCGCCGAGGACCAGATACGTGTCCACGAGATCCCGGTACCTGCCCGGCGGCGAATTGGCCAATAGATACAGCTTGGCCTGGTTGGTGGCCGGTCCTAGCTCCCGCACCCCGTCGTGGAACAGGGCAAGGTAGAACCCGCGCTCCAGCATGTCGTGTCCTGTGGCCCCCCCCAGACCGCTGGGAGACCAACTGGCTACCGCGCCGCCGCCCTCCAAACGCACGTTCATCTCGCCGAAAGAGTGAACGCCGATCTGCGCTTCGTGGAAGTATCCTTCCAGACAAGTCATCGGCAGCGAGATGAACAACTTGTCGCCATTTGTCAGACCCACCAGCGCCCCGTAGTCCATCAGTCGCTCCCTTGCCCAATAGAACTTGGTGGAATGACCAATGAAGTTGACCAGCAGTGCTCCAGTCGTGTTGATCGTGTCCACGATCTGCTGCCGGCAGACGACCGATGGCTCTTCATCGGGACAGGTTTGCCCCAGGTAGATCTTCTGCGGTACGTAGGGCGCCGGCAGGAACTTGACGGTGTTGGTGGGCGGGTCGGCGTAGCCGTCGGCGATGGCATCGGAGAGGGTATAGAAGTTGCCGCCTCCTCCCTCCAGGTCATCGGTGACGAAGAGAACGTTACGGTTCCAGTCCCCGGCCGCCGGGCTGGTCTCGTAGCCCAGGATCTTGTTGACCATCACCTCCGCTTCGGCGGGCGTGTTGGCAGGCAATCGCCCCACGCTCAAATCGGGAAGGAAATCGTCACCGACAACGCAACCGAAGCGGTTGTCCGCCGCCGCCTCGCCCAGGCCAAGGTCCACGAACTCCAGGTACGGCGGAAGGTAGGTCGGCCCACTGTTGGTCAGGTAGTGGCGGAAATCGTAGGTGCCGTCGCCCACCAGCAGCGCGTAGCTGGGCGCGTCACCCGGCCAGCGATCATAGGCGTAGGCCAGGAAGTCGCGGATCGCCTCCGCCGACATCAGCCCATAGCCAAATTCGTCGTAGACATCCTGCACGTCCACGACCTGCGCCCGCAGCCCCTGCGCGGCACGGTGGGCAGCCAGGGGCAGCACCGCGTCGCGGAAATCGGTGTGGGTGATGACGATATAGTCCGCTCCCTCGGCAGGCGACTGCAGTTGAGAGGGAATGTCTTGTTCGATGCTCAGCGGCGCCAACCGTTGCGCTTCGGTCAGCGCCAGGTAGCGGCGACCGTCCTCATGGCTGTCGCCAAAGCGCAGGGTGTAACGCCCTCCTGCCGTTACCGCTCGCTCCTTGGCAATGGCAATGGCAGTGGCAGTGGCCCCTGCAGAGTCCGTCGCGCCCATCATGTCGCTGTCGCGGGCGACCAGCGGCAACAGCACGGCGGGGTACGTGACCATCGCCCCCGTGATGCGTCTCACGCCAGCGGGATCGGTCACGTCAAAGAGCTCAATGTCCGGGCTGCTGAAGCCCAGCACGCCATATTGCCACGTGCCTGCTTCATCGCCACCGAAGTCCAGTACATCGCCCTCGGCCACAATGGTGCGCTGGTATCCCACCCGCAGCCAGTCGATGTAGGCCATATCGAAGATTTGCCCTGGGGTGTCGTTAGCCAGCTCCACCCGGATCACGTTGTCCCCTGCATTCAGATGGCCATGCAGAAACTCCACGCTGGCTTCGTGGACTGTTCGGCCATACCAGCTATCGTCATGGACCTGCTGGCCGTTCACGTACAGCCGCAGGTGATGTATCCCCTCATAATTCCCTGCCAGTGCCACGTCCAGCGTCGGGGTGAATGCCTCCGTGGCCACGTGCTCAAGGGTAAAGGCGACATCCAGCCAACCGGCGTTGTTCTGTCCCGCGGCCTGGACACGTGGCCCGTACCAATGGTTGGCCCCTGCTTGCATCGGCAGGGCGGAGATGTAGATGAAGTTATCCTCCAGATGCACCGAGACCGAGAAAGAAGTCAAGGGGGCCCCACCCACAAGGCTAGGCTTCTGGGCCATACGTTGTCCCATCGCACCACCGTAGGTCAGCCAGTAGACGTTGGTAGCCGTATAGCGTGTGTCGGCCTTTTGGCCGTAGAAGAGCACGACCTCCCCCTCGTCGAAGTGGCCGTCTCCCTCGCCACTCACGTGTATGGCCACTTCCTCACCGCCATTGAACAACCGCAGCGTGCCTGGGTCCAGCGTGTCCACGGGCAGACCCGCCGCGGCCAGAGTCGCTCGGCTCAGTTCGTAGATGCCATCCTCCTCGACCATGATCTTATAGCTGGGGTCAGGGGGCGTCCAGGCCGAGGTGGCCCTCGCCTGAGCGGGCGCTCCCCGCCAGACTCGGGCGGATTCGTAGTTCAACAACGTGCGCTTCAGCGCCGTCTCAAACTCTACTCGTTCCTTCACCGGGGATGTTCCGTCTGCACCATCCTTGAAGCGCAGCGCCACCCGCAGCCGCTGATGCTGTCGCACCTCTCCGCTCAGCGGATTGACCTGGAAAGGCGATATCGCCAAGCGCACGATCCGCTGGCTGCGCATGAAACCCAGTTCCTCCAGGTGGACGATCTCCGACGGGTAGAAACGGTCCTTGCTGTATACCGCCGGGTCCGGAACCGCTTCCTTCGTCACGTAGCGAATGGCCCCATCTTCGTCCTCTTCCGCCCCCGTTTCGGGCGCGGGGCAGATCGTGAGCGTCTCCGGCCATCGTACCGTCTGGAGCAGGGTGACCTCCAGCTCCAAGTCGGCCCGCGGCGGTACCCCGAGCAACGCGATCTGCAGCGGCAACTGGGGATAGCCCGCCTCCTCGCCCTGAACGGCGCCGGTCACCTGGATACATTGGCAAGCCGTGCCCTGCACCAGTACGGGCGACCGGCCGGTCGCCCCTACCAGTTGGTAGTCAGACGTACGCAGTTCCAGGACAATCCCCTGCGCATCAGAGCGCAGCAGACGCACTCCATGCCCATCGCCCGCCGGCCAAGCGGAGGCCGACGCCTGCTCGACTGAGCTCGCCGAAGTCGGGAGGGCAGCCGCTACCATCAGACTCAGAACGATCAGCACACGCTTTGGCATGTCATTTCCTCGCTTTCTACCTCTTGCTCCCCTACACCCTTACTCCCCTGCGCCTTGCATCACATGACCAATGGCAACCTGAGACGCCAGTCCACATGGACCTCTGCCAGTCCATGCCGCGAGGTGTGGCCGCCGAGGGTGATGACCTCCAGCGCGTAGGTGTACGTTCCACCGGCAGCCGCCTGGTCATCCAAGACAGCGTAACTCGCGCCCTGGTCGCTCCCTGACCAAACGGCGAAGATCGGTTCCTCGTTGATGGGCGCGAACTCGCCGCCGGGACTTTCGCCCTGTCCCCAGCTTGTCGAGGGGCTGCGCAGCACGCGGAAGCCAAGCATATCGCGCTCGCTGGCCGTCTGCCACTCCACCAGCACGCCGTCACCGCGCGACCGGGCGCTGAAGCCAGCCAAGCACACACCCGTAGGACAGTTGGCCGCCGTCTTGATCTTCAGCCCCGGGTCGCCCAGCAGGATATAGGTCTCTATCAAATCGTCATATTGATGCGCCGACTGATGGGCATCCAGGTATTCCTTGGCCTGCGTGGTGGCCGTGCCCAGGTCGCCCACGCCATCCTGGAACAGAGCCAGGAAGATCCCCTGATTCAGGAGATCGTGTCCCGTGGCCACACCGAAGCCCGTGGCCGACCAACTGGCGATGGTTCCGTCCTCAGCCATGCGCACCCCGTCCTCGGCCAGCGACATCCAGCCGATCGTTGGTGGGTCGTGGAAGGAACCTTCGAAGCAGGTCATGGCCAACACAAAGGGCAGGCAGGGGTCGTTGTCCAATGAGACCAGCGACCAATGATCCATCAACCGTTCCCTCGCCCAAGCGGACACGGTGGAGTGGCCTATGTAGTTCACCAACAAGGACCCGGTGACGTTGAGGGTATGGGTGATGTCGTACTTGCACTCCACCGACCACTGCGGGTTGCCCGGATCGCAGGTGTCGCCCATGTAGATCTTGGTGGAGGTATACGGAGACGGCAAGAACTTGATGGTGTTCGTCGGCGGGTCGGCGTAGCCGTCGGCGATGTCATCGGAGAACTCATGGAAGTCGCCGCCGCCGCCCTCCAGATCGTCAGCGACAAAGAGCACGTTTCGATTCCAATCGTCACAGACGCACAGGGTCTCGTAGGCAATGATCTTGCTGACCATCGCATCCGCCTCCGCAGGCGTGTTCGCCGGCAGCCGCCCGATGTGCATGTCGGGCATGATGTCGCTGCCGTCAATGGCCACGAAGCGGTTCTCGGTCGCCGTCTCTCCCAGTGTGGGATCGACCAGGGCAAGAAAAGGTGGGATGTAGGTGGGGGCGCTGTTGCCCGCGTAGTTGCGCATGTCGTTGGTGCCATCGCCCAGCAACAGGACGTAGGTGGGCTCTGGCGCCAGCCAGTTGTGGTAGGCGTAGTCCAGAAAATCGCGAATCGACTCCGCCGACATCAGCCCGCCGTTGAAGTGATCGTAGACCTCTTGCACGTCTATCACGGCCACACGGTAGGCGAAGTCCCTGTGCGCGGCCAGCGTCTGCGCCTCGGTCCAGAAATCGGAGTGGGTGATGAGGATGTAGTCGGCCCCTGGGCCTCCGTCCAGCAAGTCGGACGGGGTGTAGGCAGACGTGACATGCGTGACCTCTTCGATCTGCGAAGGGCCAACGCTCAGCCGCTGCGCAGCCGTCAGCGCCAGGTAGCGGCTGCTGTCGCCGGACGCATCGCCGAAAGTGACCGTGTAGGGGCCACTGCCTGTCACCGCAGTGCCGATGAAGACCTGCACGGCGGTCATGTCGCTGACGTCGTACACCCCCTCCTCGACGTCGTTACTGCTGAAGTTGCTGACCTCGTAGCGATACGTGCCGGCGTCGGGGCTATCAAGGGCTAGCACATCCCCCTCCGCCACGTAGGTGTCGTAGTAGCGCACCTCCAGCCAGTTGGTGAAGGCACTGTCCGAAGAGCTTATCAACTCCAATGTGACGGTATTGCTCCCCTCCTGAAAGTGGCCCTGGCTCACGTCCACGGTGGTGCTGAAAGGCGCTTTGCCGCCCCACCCCCAACCAGCCGTGCTCGACAATACCTCGCTGCCGTTAACCTCGATGCGCAGGTCGTGGGCGACGCTGCTGACCCCTTGGAGGTTGACGGTGAGCGTGCCGGTGAGCGAACCGTCAGAAGAGATGTTGTTAGCTATGAACGCGTAGTTGCGGGGCACTGAAGATACAAGAGACTGCCAGAACCAATGGTCGGCATCAGGCTGGAAGGGCAGAGCAGACTGGTAATCGAAGTTCTGCTCCAGGTGCTCCGTGTGCAGGAACGGGCCGGGAACACTGCCGCTCACCGATCCATCCTTCTCGGCCATGCGCAGGCCCGTCACCACTCCGCTGGGATCGTAGGTCAGCCAGTAGACGTTGGCGCCCGTGTACTTGTTGGTGGGCAACTGCCCGTCGTAGAAGAGCGAGTCCACGCTGCGACCGTAGAAAAGCACAACATCGCCGACGTGGAAAACGCCATCCCCCTCGCCCTCCACCCGAATCGCGATCTCCTGCTCCATCCAGAAGATGCGGAAGGTGCGGGGATCGAGGCCGCCTGGGCCCACGGGCAACCCGGCGGTATTGAGCGTGTTGTAGTCCAGCTCGTACATGCCGTCGGCTTCGACGGCGATCTTGTACGCTGGGCTGGGCGGTGTCCATTGAGAGATTCCCGCGGGAGAAAGACCGCCCACGGTCAGAGGCCGGGCGTCCTGGGCGGCAAGCCCTTCGCCTGAGCTGAGGGCGAGCCCGGCGCCAAGGCACAACATCAGGCCCAAGGCAACGATGATTGCCTTCAGCAGGTTAGCTCGTTTCATAAGCATTTTCCCTCTGGAAGGATTCCTTCAACACCTGGGGGGCCCTTCTGCCGGCCCCATCGGGGGAACTTATCGTCGGTAGATCAGAGTGTTGGTGTGACGAAGCCTGCGGCTCAGGACAAAGTATACACCATGTTGCTGGATTCTCAAAGTTGAAGCGATGGACAGCGTATCGTTCAGGTTCAAGGTGCAACGCACTTGATTCGCTTCATACTCGACCGTTTGCTTGACCGAATCGCTCTTCAGAATAGCCTGATTCCACAACCGAAGTGCGTTGCACCTGAAGAAGCTGCACCTGAAAAAGATAAGGAGCAGGCGAGAGACCCGTCTCCACCCCTGCTCCTCTGTCCCCTGACTTACGAGGGATCTTCCAGATCAGGGTTCCATATTCTGGCACGTATTCTGGCACGTATTCTGGCACGTATTCTAGCCAACGTCAACTTCAGCCAGGCCGTATCGCTCCACGTTGCCGTCGAGCTTCACGACCTCCAGCGTGTAGGCGTAGATCCCCGGCGGCAACGCTGCATCCAGGTAACCGTAGGACGCACCGAAGTCGGCGCCGGCGTATTCGGCGAAGATGAACGCGTCGTTCACTGCCACGAAGACTTCGGTGAGCTCAGTCGAGCCGTCGCCGCCAGCGTCGCTGCGCAGCAGGTTGAAGCCCAGGATGTCCAGTTCGCTGGCCGTCTCCCAGGCCACCACCACGCCGTCAGGCTGCGCCGCCGCCTCGAACCGAGCTAGCACCACGCCCGTGGGGAAGATGATCTTCACATAGTCGCTGTCCTGCACTGGCGGCACCGGCTTGTCGGGCGGCAGCGGGCCCGCACCATCGGGGTCGGCCAGAGCGCTATCCACGATGGCCGTGTTCTCCGTCTCGTCGTTCAGCAACCCGACGTTGTGCGTGTCCACTTTGGCCGTGAAGGTGACGATCACCGTGAAGCTGGCATTAGGGGCCAGATCCTGGCCGAAGCTGACCGTCAGGTTGCTCCAGTCTATCTCCCCGTCGTGGTTGTTGTCGTCGGAGTCGGGATCGGCCCACGACGAGACGTTCGGGAACACGGTCGTGTCCGTGTAGCCGTAGGTCAGGTACGTGGTGCTGTAGACATCCGTCAGCGGCAGGATGGCGATGGTGATATCACCCGTGTTGGTGATGCGGATGGTGAAGCTCAGCGGCTCGTCCACCCGCACCGGCTCCACCGTGTTGAGTCGCTTGGTGATGGTGATCCGAGGATCCACCCACAGCTTCTCCGCATCGTCATCGGCACTGGCCGATGCACTCCCCGATGCCGTGGCGATTTGCCCCAACCACTCTGCCGATACCTGCGTCGTCCCCGTCACCGTTGACGTCAGCGTCACCGTGCAGGTCCCCACTCCGCCCGTCACACAGGTCGGGCTCGACAGGTTGCCCGGACCACTGTCTATGGTGAAACTGATCGTCTCTCCCGCTGCCGGATCGAAACTGCCATCTCCATCGTCGATCTCCAACAGCGCCGTGAAGACGTGATCCTCTCCCACCTGATTCACATCCTCAGGCGGCGTCAGCTTCAACCGCGCTTCCACATACGTCTTCTCTGCATCAGCGCTGCTGCCAGCGCTCACCCCGGTCGAACGCTGCAGTTGCAGTCCACCCACGCTCACCGTCGTCTGCGCATGGATGTCCACACTCCCACCGGAGCCAGCGTTGATCGTCACCGAGCAACTCCCGCTCGATGTCACACAACTGTTGACGCCGCCCACGAAGGACGCACCCGCGGTGTTGTTCTGCAGAGAGAAGGTTACCGTAGTGCCATCCGGCGCCGGTCCCCACGACGTCCCGTTGTACACCTCCACCGTGGCGGTGACAACGTGCGGATCCCCTACCTCGTTCGTGGCCTGCAACGGGTCCAACGTGATCCGCGCATCCACGTACGTCTTCTCCGCATCAGCGCTGCTGCCAGCGCTCACTCCAGTCGAACGCTGTAGGAACAGACCACCCACGCTCACCGTCGTCTGCGCATGGATGTCCACACTCCCACCGGAGCTGGCGTTGATCGTAACCGAACAGCTCCCACCAGACGTCACGCAGCTATTGCCGCCCACGAAGGACGCCCCGGCTGTGTTATTCAGCAAACTGAAGACAACCATGGTGCCATCAGCCGCCATCCCCCAGCTCGTCCCGTTGTGCACCTCCACCGTGGCCGTGATAACGTGCGGATCCCCTACCTCGTTCGTCGCCTGCAGCGGGTCCAACGTGATCCGCGCATCCACGTACGTCTTCTCCGCATCACCGCTGCTGCCCGCACTCACTCCAGTCGAACGCTGCAACTGCAGATCACCCACGCTCACCGTCGTCTGCGCATGAATGTCCACACTCCCACCGGAGCTGGCGCTGATCGTCACCGAGCAGCTCCCACCCGACGTCACACAGCTATTGCCGCCCACGAAGGACGCACCCGCCGTGTTGTTCTGCAACGAGAAGGTTACCGTAGTGCCATCCGGCGCCG
>Ga0075114_10001310_pt1 | contig 13465 bp, 8 predicted proteins | sample AntAceMetag02UKM_FD_69784 | JGI IMG/M metagenome (GOLD analysis project Ga0075114, IMG submission 69784) | Saline lake microbial communities from Ace Lake, Antarctica - Antarctic Ace Lake Metagenome 02UKM | ecosystem: Environmental > Aquatic > Non-marine Saline and Alkaline > Saline | place...
CTCCTGACCCCGTTGGATGAGGGCCTCCTGACCCCGTTGGATGAGGGTCTCCTGACCCCGTTGGATGAGGATCTCCTGACCCCGTTGGACGAGGGTCTCCTGACCCCGTTGGACGAGGGTCTCCTGACCCCGTTGGACGAGGGTCTCCCGACCGAGTCCTTAAGGCATCCTCGGAGATATCCTCCAACGCGGGATCCACCAGCCAGTTTTCGTAGCGCACGAAGAAATCATAATATCGTCGCATGACCCTGGCGAACTCCGGACGCAGTGTAGCGTATTTAGGATAATAGGGATCATCCAGAGCACCATCCCCCTCACCCATGAGCAGGTGAAAACCTCCATTGGCGAAGATCGTGGCCGTGGTCAGACGGGTAGCTGTCTCCGCGGATTCCAGCATCTCAGGTTTCGCATTGAGCAAGGGGCTCATGTATGCGGCCAGGACAATCTGCTTCTGGCCAGAGGCAGCCTTTTTGGCCTTGAGGATTAGCCTGCGAAGATCACTGTAGCTATCGTGCGGAGACCAGACCTCGACGTAAATCGCCGCCTGGTCGCTGGCCGCTACCTTCTCCGTGGGCCAGTCATTGACACAGTTGAAGATCACTTTCGCGGAGGCCTTGGCCTTTCGCACCGCCCTGGCGCTGTCATCAATCAGGGGGCCGAAGTGCTCATCCAGAAACACCGCCGGGCCGTCGGCACTCCCGACGAAGGCGCTCTTGGGGAAACCATATTGGTCCATATGGATGCCATCGAAAGGCATGTCGGTTACGGCCTTGACGTATTCATTGATGATGAGATCATGCCAAGGAGATTCGCGTCTGATATCCATGGTGTAGAAAAGGTTCTCTATGCTTTCAGGAGTACCATCCGCCTTGTACAGGGCCAAATCGCGGTGCTTGTCGACGAACTCTGGCTCGGCCCCATAGACCGCGCCGTAGGCCAAAGCAGCTATGTTACGCTCGTGGCCCAACTCGATCTTCCGCCGCACAGTTTCCAGGGATAGCTTCCGCCCCAGAGCGTCCACGAACTCCGCCTGGCCTTCCGGCGGCAAGAACTGGTAGTGACGATACATCCAGTCATAGTATTGCACCACATTGATGTGATACTTGCTAAGCTGTGCGACGCGCTCCACAGTATCTGGTTCATCGGCGCTGAAGTCGGCGAAGAAGCCATAGCGTGGAGCCAGTGGCCAGTCACTCAGCACATCCAGGGCCGTTGTGGTACACGCTACGGAGTGCCCCGCCTTATCTGTCACCTCAATGTCCACCCCGTAGCCTCGGAAATCAGTGACTGGCACATCCATCTTGAGGCGTAAGTCGCACGTTTCACCTCTCGCCAGAGTCAGGGGCATGTGCGTTTCCGTGATCTCGTCGGTCAACCAGCGGAGCCTCGCAATTACGCTGCCAGTGTAATTGGCCACACCATCGTTTCGCAGGCGGACAATGATAAGGGCATCCTGACCAGGGTGATAGGTCGCTTTGTCGGGATAGGCATCCTCGATAATGATTTGGACAGGAGGACGTGGTGTGGTGGTATCAGAAAAAGGAGACGATACCGGCGTACATCCGACCAGCAAGAGGAGTACCGCTCCCAGCAACATGGCCAATCCAACGGGTAGTGAGATCATCTCAGAACACTCCTCAGAATCAGATATTTGGCGTGTGACCAGAGCAAGGGCTGGGCGATGGGTCCCCACCGCCTTACCCATGGCTGGTAGAAGTCGGGATCATTGAGGCTTCGAGGCTCCTGCTCGGGCAGTTCACCTCTCTCGTTAGCTTGGGCCTCCACCCAAGCCAGGAGCTTCCGCGCTCGCTCCGGTTCTCCAACCTCCACGTAATACCATCCCAACCAAGCCGTCAATAGTACCCACTCTCCTCCGCCATAGAAGATATCCGCTTTGTAGCGATGAACGCCGCCGCCTTCCTTGCGCAAACCGGCCTCGATCCGAGCTACCGTGGCACGCATGAGGGAGTCATCAGGCCTGAACATGCCGTACGGTGTAGAAGCGGCCACCAGAGCACCGTCCACTGCCTCGGTCCCAACGTCCTTGACCAGATGCCCATCTGCAACACCGCTGGTCAACACGAAGCTGCGAATCGTTTTCGCCGTGTCGGCCCACTTGCGGCGTTTCAACAACTTCGCTGAGGCTTGCAGGCCACCATAGATGGCAACCAGAGTGTAGATGTGAATGTGATCTGGCTCTTCTTCCCATTGATCGTAGCAGGGGTAGTCCCAGAGCGTAGCCAGGTACGGGGCTAATAGCTCTATGGCTTCTCGCCACTTGGGGGGTGGAGCGTCCAAGCCAGTCAGCGCCAGATGCTGGCTCACGCCCCACAGCCAGGTGCCAAAACCATCCAGTTGAAGATTCTGCCAATCCTCCGCTGCTTCTCTCCCATCCAGGGTATAGCGGGTGTGAAGGTAGTCCCGTGAGGAGAGGGGTTCCCCTTTCTCCCGGCGTTCCAGAGCACGGCGGATCTGACCGGCCCGAGCTACTATGATACCGGCTCCCCAGTCATGGAATCTTCGTGCGCTCTCGTGCTCCCCCACGACGTCCATAGCATAGGCGATGTATGTGCCATCTCGGAACCAGGAATAGTGGTAGGTAGGGAAATTGGGGGAAGCGATATACGCCCCGGTAGGAGCCTGGTTGGCCAGGATGATCTCGATACTGCGGCGAAAGAGACGCATGATTAAGCGTTTGTCCTCCTAATGTTGGTGAGCTACAGAGACTAGCCTGGTAAGAGAGCATTTGCGACGCTGGTCCCAGGGAGATCTCGACTGAGCTAGGGCGCGAGACCGGGCCAGAGAGCATCCACGCGGAGGTAGACCGGAATAGTGTCCAGAGGAGTAGGTCGGGTGATCCATTGACCTCCGCTCAAGTGAGTCGCATCCCAGAAGTCCTCCCACTCTCCCGCTGGCAGGTAGAGGTGTCGCTGGGTAGCTCCGGGTTCAACCACCGGGGCCACAAGCAACGCCCGACCGAAACAGTATTGGTCTGCTATCTTCCATGCGATCGGGTCCTCTGGCCAATCTAGAAACAGTGCTCGCATCAGCGGTTCACCTGTCGCCTCAGAGTGGGCCGCCTCGGTTTCGATGTAGGGCCGCAATCGCATTCGAAGTTGTGCCAGCCTTCGATAGATCTCGATCACCTGTGGTTCGCCCGTGCGCTCGGCGATATTCCAGGGCGTGCGATCGCGGCAGGGCTTGCGGTGTTCGTTGTACTCCGAATGACACTGCATAATGGGGCAAAAAACCGCCATGGCTGCCGCCCGGAGATAGAGCTCGGCGGAGGGTATTTCCCCGCTGAAGCCAGCCAGGTCCCAGCCCCAGAAGGGAATGCCCGATATGCCCGCGTTCAACCCAGCAAGGATGGAACAACGGAAGGCCTCCCAGGTAGAGTTCTCGTCCCCTGCCCAGTGGCAGGGGTAGGTCTGGGCTCCGGTGAACCCAGCCCGGCTGAAAGTCATGCCATCACCGTGGCGCCTCTCTCGGACGAAGTCATGATAGGCGCCAACATAGAGGTTCGGATAGAGGTTCCACAGCTCATCTCCACGTCGGCCATCCGCGAAGCGGACATCTCGCCCCCAGAGGTGCTCGCCTCCATCGGTCTTAAATCCATCCACGCCCAGTTCATCCAGAAGGTAAGCCCGTTTGCTCAGCCACCACCGCATGGCATCGCGGTTGGTAACGTCCAGCACCATGCCGCCGTGAAACCAGGAGGGGCGCACCCGATAGGGCTGCCCGTCGGCCTCACGTACGCAGTACCCTTGGTTGATCATGTGGGCCTCGTCTGCATCGTGCTGCGCGTGAGGCCCGTCGAGCCTTTTCATCACCGGGATTTGCCACAGCAGCACTCGCATCCCCAGGCGGTGGAGTTCGTCGATCATCCCTTTGGGATCAGGCCAGCGACCATCTAGCGGGAAGGTGAAATCTTCGTAGCAGAAGGCATCATGTGCGGGCTTCGGCTGGTACTGGGCGTCGTTCCAGATATAGAAGGTGGTTTCGTCGCTCCAGGCCTCAATGACCAGTACTGTAGCGGGGATGCGTTGTTCTGTCGTCTTGCGTACCTGCTCCATCACCACTGCTTGGCTATTCCACTCGTTGCCACTCATCCAGGGACCAAAGGCCCATGTGGGCGGCAGGGTGGGGTTGCCAACCAGATCGGCAAACCTAGCGATGATACTCTTGGGACTATCATCGAAGATGAGGTAGTAGTCCAGGGATGCCTCCGGCCCCAGTTCGGCACTGAACGACCATGTGTCCGGAGTGGACGCCGCCAGGTCATAGTCTACGTGCCGATTTGTGGCCAGGTAGAGCCCATAGCCTCGAGATGAGACGAAAAAGGGCACCGGAAGGTAGGTTCGCTTGCCCTGGTTCTTGTATTGGTCGAAGACTCGGACGTCCAGGGTGTTACCGCGTTGATTCAGAGCGTTGTAGCGCTCGCCATAGCCGTAGAACCCTTCATCGGAGGGACTGCCGAATGTCTGGCGCACTCGTAGTCGCCGACCAGACTCGCCCACCAACCACTCCATGGAATCTGCTTCGCGAAGCAGGAGCGTGCCATCTCTCTTACGAACCTCCAATCGAATGGAGTGGAGCAAGATGCGACATTCCACTTCGTCCGTTCTCAAGACAATACGCTGGTCAGTGTTCTCCACTACCTGGAAGGGCACGTGCGGGTCGGGCTTCCGCAGCAGGTCCGGGTCAGCATCGGTGAGTCGCAGTCGCAAGACGTTCGGCGTGGCGAACGATATACTCAAGTGGGAGCACAAGACACGCTCCTCGGCCTCACATTCCAGGGTCAAATAGTCAGGACCGACGTGGACAGGGTGTGTTCTTCCTGCTCGAGACCATTCTGCAGCGACGAAGGAGAATTCCCGGGTGGAGAGCTGCCTGTCACCTTGCCGGGCGTGCAGCCTGTAGATGACTCTCTCTCGGGGGCTGAAGGGCGGGAGTTCGACGCTCCAGAGGCTTCGATTTTCGTCGTCTTGCTCCTGTGTGCAATGTCCTCCCGTTAGCTCCTCTCCCGACGATCCTTCCCTTCGCCAGGTAGCCCACACAGCCTTTGCAGCCCCGGCTGGCCAGGTCGCTACCCCTAACGCGGTGGGTTCACCGGCTATTGGATCGCGCGGGAAGCGCTCCGTGGGCTCTTGCTCATAAGGATGCTCGAGGCCGTAAGGATTGTGAAGCAAACCTTGGAGATGGGTAACAATAGTCACTAGCTAGATTGTCCTTTCCAGAGAGTTGAAGAAGCAAGGGGCTAACCTCATCAACTCATCAATCCGAGCTTTGTGCCGGTCTACCCCTCTTCAGACCGCACAGCGGGTCAGAGGGGCCTCGAAAACAGGATTGCTCCCGTTCGGGGGGGCAGCGAGAGCCCCCTCAGCCGCCCGCCGGCCACCATCGCTTCCCCACCACCCAGGAGATCGGACAGGACAGCGCCATCGGGCTGGTATCCCTTAACGGGGACATCCAAGAGGTAGGTCGTCTCGCTGTTGTTGAGCACGATCACTAGTTTCTCATCCTCCAGACACCTGAGAAAGGCGTAGACGCCATCCTCGGCGTGAAGGCTGACGTATTTGCCACGCCGCAGAGCAGGGTGGGCCTTACGGATGGCTATGAGCCGCCTGTAGTAGGCGAAGAGGTCCATGTCCCACCGGGTCTCGTCCCACGGCATCGCCCGGCGACAGTCTGGGTCCCTTCCCCCCTCCAAGCCGATCTCGTCGCCGTAGTAGATGCAGGGAGCGCCGGGATAGGACATCTGGAAGAGGACGGCCAGCTTGAGCGCCGATACATCGCCCTTGGCAAGCGTGAGGAAGCGAGCGGTGTCGTGGCTGTCCAGTAGATTGAGCTGTGCCAGGGTGACCTCCCATGGGTAGAGGGCCAGAAGCCCCTCGATGTGCTGACCGAAGGCTTGTGCATCCAGGGTGGGGATGGGCGCATAGTCCATCCCGGCTACCAGTTCCTCATCCAGCCTATCGCCGATAAAGAAGCCGATGCAGGCCTGGGCAAACAGATAGTTCATCACCGCGTCGAACTGGTCGCCCCGAAGCCAGCGGGTGGCCTCTCGCCAAATCTCGCCTACGAGGTAGGCGTCGGGGTTGGCAGCCTTGGCGATGCGGCGGAATTCCCGCCAGAAGCTATCGTCGTCGATGCAGAAGGGTACGTCCAGCCGCCACCCGTCTATCCCCTGCTCGATCCAGTAGCGGGTCACATCGAAGATAAACTCGCGCACCTGAAGATTATCGGTGTTCAATTCGGGCAGGGCCGGTAGGTCTAACCAGCACTCGTAGTTGGGCTGACCGCCATAGGCGTTCAGGGGAAACCCCTTGATGCGAAACCAATCCACATAAGGCGAGGCAGGGCCATTCTCTAAGATGTGGTTGAACTGGAAGAAGCCCCGGCCGACATGATTGAAGACGCCGTCCAGGATCACACGGATGCCCCGCCGGTGTGCCTCGGCCAAGAGGCGACGAAGGGCCTTGTTGCCGCCCAGGATAGGGTCAATCTGATAGTAATCGTGGGGGAAGTAGCGATGGTTAGCCACCGATTGAAAGATGGGATTGAAGTAGATGGCAGCAATTCCCAGATCCTCCAGGTAATCAAGGTGCTCGACCACGCCTGCAAGGTCTCCGCCCTTGAAGCCATGGACCGTCGGCGGGCTGCCCCAGGGCTCAAGGTTTGAGGGCTTGGGCACGGCCTCGCTCTTGGCGAAGCGGTCGGGGAAAATCTGGTAGAAGATGGCATCGTTGACCCATTCTGGGGTGCTAAACTCCGTCATCGTCTCTCCAAGTTCTCTTTGCGATCATAGGGACCTCGCTTATAGCGTCAATTGTCTCTACAGATGCCCCGCGTCCGAGCGCATCGCAACGGGGTTGCTGTCTTGGTCAACAGTGCTCTTGGTGGCACATCCAATCCTAGATGCTTCGTGATTCAGGTCAATCTCACCCTGAGAAGGCGGCGAATAGCTCTGGCCAGAAGCTAGCCTTTGAAAGCACCACTCGTGAGGCCGCTCATGAAGTAACGTTGCATGCTGACAAACACGGCCACAACAGGTATGGCGGCGATCAGTGAAGCAGCGAAGACCAGTCCCCACTCGGTACCGTGCTGGCCCTGAAAGAGGGCAATTGCCACCGGCAGCGTCCGCTTGGAGACGTCGTCGATAGCGGTCAGGGACCATACGTATTCGTCCCACGAGAAAAGAAAGCTGAAGATTGCCACCGTGGCTAGTGCTGGCTTGGATAGCGGCAGCACTATGCGCAAGAAGATCGTCAAGTAGCCACCTCCATCGATCAATACGGCTTCCTCGAGCTCACGCGGCAAGCCTTCAAAGAACCCACGCAGCAGGAAACTGTTGAGCGGGATGAATGTGGCCGTGTAAACGATAATCAGCCCCCATAGACTGTTCCGCAGGTGTAGCGCCTTCGCCAAGAGGAACTGTGGGATGATCAGCGTCAATCCGGGAATCATCAAGGTGAGGAGGAGCGCGTAGAAGATGATCTCCTTACCCGGAAACTCGAAGCGAGCAAAGGCGTAGGCAACCATGGCGGGGAAGAGCACCGCGAATGAAGTGGTTATGATAGCGACTATCAGACTGTTGCGGAAGTAGAGCTGGAAGTTGTTTGCGGCCCAAGCCTTGACGAAATTTTCCAGCGTGGGATCTGGCGGAAGCAGGCGGGGTGGATTCTCGATTACGTAGGCGTGCTGCTTGAGCGAGGTCGAAACCATCCACAGGAAGGGAAAGACCATCACCGCTGCACCAAACGTAGTGATCAGATACAGCGCCAGATCCTGCCAGAACTTGCGTCGAAGGTTCATCGGATTCTCCTCAGTAGAGCTCCTGCGGGCGACGCAGGACCTTCAGTTGCAAGAAGCTCAGGACAAGAATCAGCCCGGCCAGCAGATACGACAAGGCCGCGCCGTAACCGAAGTCGAGAAAGTCGAAGGCCTGATGATACATGTAGGTCAGGACCACTTCCGTCTTGTGCTGCGGACGGCCGCCGGTGATCAGCGCCACTGAGATGAACACGTTGAAGGCACCAATGACGAGCATCACCAGCGTGAATACCACCGTCGGGCGCAACAGGGGCAGCGTAATCTTCCAGAATCGATGCCAGGCATTGGCCCCGTCGATCGAGGCCACCTCGTACAGTTGAGGTGGAATGGTCTGCAGAGCCGCCAGGCAGATCACCATCGACCAGCCGATGCCCTTCCAGATCCCCAGTGCCATGATTGCAACCAGGGCCGTGCTCGGTTGGTAGAGCCATTGCACCGGCTCGGCGATTAGGTGAAACACGTTCACCAACAGGTAGTTGATAAGACCATTCGGCCATTCGAACAAGTATTTGAAAAGGAGAGAAACGATTACCCAAGAGGTGATCACCGGGAGGTAGTACAAACCCCGGAAGAAAACGCGGCCACGCACGATGCTGTTGAGCAAGAGCGCCGCTATCATCGCCAGGACCATCTGACCCGGCACGGTTATCGCCATGTACAACAACGTGTTGCGGAATGCCAATGTGACGATTGGGTCCCTGAAGGCCTGGGCGTAGTTGGCGAGCCCGACGTAGGAGCTCTCCCTCCCCGGAAAGATGCTCCACTCGTATAGACTCATCTGCAGGGCTTTCAGCAACGGGTAGATCATGAAAGTGGCGAATAGCGCCAGCCCGGGGAGAAGGAAGGCGTAAGCCGTGAGTGCCAGGCGAGTGCGCGGCTTCACAGAAAGCATGATTGTCCTCCGAGACGAAAGACTAAGCAAGGGAGGCCCCGTATCCGGTGGGGCCTCCCTTCAGAGAATACTCTCTCATTGCGCGGCAAGTAGCCCGTCCATCTGGTCGGCGGCCTCATCCAGAGCTTCCTGGACAGCTCTTTCGCCGGAAAGAATGGCGCCGCCAGTGCTGGTCATGATATCCTCCATCTTCGGCCAGGCCGGATGCGGTGTGCGCGCTCGGGCCGTCTTGAGTTGCTCAAGAAAGATGCCATAGAAGGGATGCGTCTTCATGTACTCCGTGTCCAACAGTTCGCTCAGGACAGGCATCTGGCCCGTCTCGGCCATGCTTAGCTGAGTCTCCGGGGATAGCATCCAACGGATGAACTCCGCTGCGGCTTCCTTATGGCTGCTCTGCTGCGTAAGCACGATGTCCTCACCCCCCACGACAGAAATCGGGCCGCCCTTACCGGCCGGCATCAAGGCCAAGCCGTACTCGACCTCTGGGTACATCCCTTCGAAGATCGGCGGGAACCATGGACCTTCAAGGATCATGGCGATCTCCCCTTTGCCGAAACCGCCCCAGGAGTCCAATCCGCCCACGACAATGCCTGGATGCATGTAGCCATCATCCAGCAACTTCTTGAGGAACTCGTAGGCTGTCACTGTGTTGGCACCGTTGTAGTAGCCGCTGGTCTTGGTGATACCGGGGTCAGTCACGTCGCCACCGAAGCTCCAGATCCACGGGTTGACCGCCCAAGCGTAGGTACCACCGTCGGCGAAGCCGTACTTGCCCTCGCCCAGGGTCTTGATCTTCTCACACGCGGCCAAGAACTCGTCTATGGTCTTTGGAGGCGCGTCGATGCCAGCTTCGGCGAACATCGCCTTGTTATACGTCAGGACGCGGCAATTGGTGTCCAGCGGCAGCCCGTAGTAGTGGCCGTTATAGAAGTTGGTGGAGAGCGGCCCGGGGAAGACAGCCTCAGCGTAGGTGTCGAAATCGGGCATGGATTCGTCCAGGACTGCCAAAGCGCCCATGTCGGCGAACTCGGGAACCCAGATGATGTCGGCTCGGATTAGATCAGCCACAGTGCCGCCGGCGATGGCCGTCACCAGCTTGCGGCGGAACTCGTCGTAGGGGACGGCGACGTGCTCCACCTTGATATCTGGATGAGCGGCCTCGAACGCCGGGATCACACTGTTTTCCAGGACATCTATCTCGTTGGGGCTGTAGGCACTCCAAAAAGTGATAGTCACCGGCCCCTTCGGCTCCGGCGTCGCGGTGATGATCTTCTCCACCGGTTTCTCCACGGGCTTTTCAACCACGACCGTCTCTTTGACAATCTTTTCCACCTGCTTTTCAACTACGACGGTCTCTTTGACAACCTTCGGAGCACAGCCAGTTAGCGCCAAAACGAAGCTGACGATGAGCAGCACAACAATCAGTTTGTAGCTTTTCATGGAACTCCTCCTTGGGAATATTCTATCACAATCCTCATTTGCCCCCAAGTATGACAATCTCTTGTGAGGAGAGGTACGGAGACCCATGCTCTCGTCGGGCTATACTCGCTCTTCGATCTGTGGGTGGAGAACTGCTGCCCCCAGCGTCTAGGTTTGAGCCTCTCTCCTCAAGACTTTGTTGTCTTTGCCCGATCCGGGGAGGGGCGTTATCCCCGGATCAGCATATTGCGGCCTCACCTCCTTCCGTGAATCTAACTTCATTCAATGAACGAACTAACCTCAAGGCCAAAAGAAAGACTCACCCTGCTAAACGCATGGCTGGGCCTCGACGTACTTCTGGACCTTGTCGGTTCCGGTCAGACGGGGGGAGAGAAAACCTCGCTCAGCACCAGACTGGCAGCGCCTCGTGCCCAGGCATCATCAGCCAATGGTTCCACCAGAAGCTGCAGAGCATCGCCCAGACCGTTGAAAAGATGAGCCTTCAGCGCTTCTCTCATAGGTCCGAAGAGGTACTCCCCCGCACGGGCCCCCTCTCCGCTGACGATAACGCGGGCCGGGTCGAAGAGATTGACCAGATTGCCCAGGCTCACGCCCAGGACATGCCCCGCCTGACCATAGATGGCCGCCGCGACCTCATTTCCCTCGTGGGCCAAACGCGCCAGACTGGCCGGCGTCAGAGACTCTCCTGTGGACAGCGCGTCCTCCAGGCCCGCTGCCTGCGCCTCGACCACCAGTGCTGGCTCTGCTACGAGGGCCTCCAGGCAGCCGTGCTTTCCGCAGCTACAGAGAGGCCCATCCTCCCGCACGGTAATGTGGCCAAACTCACCAGCCCCGCCTTGACTACCTCTGTAAACCTGGCCGTGAATGACGGTACCCAACCCCACCCCTCGACCGATAGTTACTACCAAGAAATCGCGAACCCCTTGGCCAGAGCCGAACATGGCCTCGAACTGGGTGAGGGTGTTGACATCATTGTCCACCAAGACCGGCACGTCGAAGAGAGCCTCCATCTCGTCCTGGAGAGGCACATCGCGCCAGTTCAAGATGGCCGAGTAACGGCACGTGCCACTTTCATGGTCAATGAAGCCTGACATTCCGACTCCGATACCCATGAGCTTATCGCGAGCAACCCCAGAAGCGGACATCAGGCCATCAATGGCGTGTTCCACCTGTGATATGTATCCAGCCGGTTCCCGGGTGTTGTGCACAGGCACGATTTCCCTGTGCAGTACCGTGGCGTCCAGATCGGTGAGCGCCATGATGACCTCCCTCTCGGTCAGCTTCAAGCCAATGGCATAACCTGCCTTGGGGTCTACGGAGAGCAGGATGGGGCGCCGGCCACCAGAGGATTCGCCTGAGGCCATCTCATGGATCAGGCCGGCACTCAGCAGCGCGCGAGTGATGCCCGAAACAGTAGACAGGCCCAGGCCACTCTTGCGCGCGATGTCGGTCCTGGAGATCGGGGCATGGTTCTTGACCAGGTTCAGCACTAGAGAGCGGTTGATATCCCTTATTAGTTGGCGATTGCCGGAACGCACAAGAGTGCCTCCTTACTTCATTCACTGAAAGAACTAAGTATATTATACAACAAAGTTCCCACTTTGTCAATACCCAATTTTGCGGTTTGGGACGCTCCTAGTGTATAATATGCACACTGTTACAATGCGTTGGAAGATAAGGACGGAGTGTGTTCTATGCCAAGAAAGCCCGAGGCATCCCAATCCGTGCTGCGAGCGCTCGACGTGCTCATCGCTCTCAGGGAGCATGGCGAAAACAGCATCCGCGGCTTAAGTGCAAGAACGTGGATCAAGCGTTCCACGGTGCATCGCATGCTTCTTGCTCTTGAGTCCAGACTCTTCGTCATCCAAGAGCCGGAGACTGGTCGCTACCGGCTGGGGCCTCGATTGGTTGATCTGGGCCAGGCTGCGAGCCACCGAGTAAGCGCTTCTCTGGAGCTACTTGCTGAGGTACAACGTCTGGCCCACGCCACCGGGGAAACAGCACAGTTGGCGGAACTGAGCGCTGGTGGAGTTCTGTTCCAGGAGTGCGTGGAAGGCGCGCCCGGGCTGCACGTTTCAATGCCCCGAGGAAGCCACTTGCCTCCCCATCGGAGCGCCTTCGGCAAGGCTCTTCTGGCTCGCTTGCCAATTGACGAGGCCCTCATTCTTCTCGAAGCTCTGCCCAATAACGAGGAACGAGAGAAGCTCCTGGATGACTTTGCTACCATACGACGGGCCGGAGTAGCCCGCGACCGTGATATTGCCGCCCCCGGGTCTTTTGCCATCGCATCCCCAATCCTCGATTACACAGGCAGAGGCGTGGCTTCGATTGGAATCCACGCCCCCATGTCACGCTTCGACGTACAAGCTCAGCAACGAATCGAAACCAACGTTCGCACTGCAGCCGAGTCAGCCTCCGTGCGCTTGGGCTACTTCGCGTCTTCCGAGATATGGCAACAGCTCTCTGCCGCCAGCCGCGAGAGAGCGGAAGAGGACGAGCAACCCCGCGATCAAGAATAGTCGTCGCGAGGTTGATCGTCCTCTTTACAGGCAGGATACCGACGCGTACCTGCCCAGCACCCCAGTCGCTTCAGCTTCGGCTAAGTACTTCCACACCTGCTCGTTGGACGTAGGGTGGCTTGTCGTAGCCAGCAGTGCTAGTATTCCCTCGCTGTCAGATAGCCAAACCCCGTGTGGTTGGCCGAGCAGAACATCACGTGAGAGCGGTCAAACTCCAAAGGCCCAGCGGCAGGCATCTGTACGCCTCCCAGGGCAGGATCGAGTCGGAGATCTTCAGAACCGCCGAGCACCCGATCCATCTTTGGCAAATTGATGCTGCGCTCCGTACTTCCCGCGCTGATCACCAGATCGGCTTCGGGCACACTGTCGAGAAGCAATGACTGCGTACCAGGATCGTTCCCGAATTCGTAGGCAACGATGGCCGTCTTCACGCCCATCTGCTCGCATTTCTGCACGGTCGTCATGGCCTCTATGATCGAGTTGCCGCCGCCTTCCCAGGTGATAACCACCCCATCGCAGCCCGCCATCCTTGCTACGTTGGCAGCATAGGCGGCCGAACGAACCTTCTCTGCATAGGTGTAGTGATGCCCACGGGAAATGATCACACCCACGAAACTGTGAGTCACACCATGCCCTCGGTACAGTTTCAACATCACCGGATCAAAACAGTGGACGTAGGTTGGCGTCTTGTAGCAGGCATAGACATAGTTACTGCTGACAACCGCGCCATCCATCATTTCGTTGGGATGGATCAGGGTGGGCAGAATCGCATCCACATTCT
>Ga0075114_10001311_pt1 | contig 13463 bp, 12 predicted proteins | sample AntAceMetag02UKM_FD_69784 | JGI IMG/M metagenome (GOLD analysis project Ga0075114, IMG submission 69784) | Saline lake microbial communities from Ace Lake, Antarctica - Antarctic Ace Lake Metagenome 02UKM | ecosystem: Environmental > Aquatic > Non-marine Saline and Alkaline > Saline | place...
GCCTATTATGACGGCCTGCGGACAGAGGATCCCGATCTGCGAGAGGAGGTGCTTATCGAAATCGACCTATCCGATGTGCATACCTGGCCCTGCTACTCTTGGCAGGGCCCTGATTCGCCTCCCGCAAAACAGGCGACACCTTGTGCTTAACTCACCGGGAAGGCCATCGTCTCCGCTAGCGGCGCACTGGAGGCAACGACTTGCTGTTGGAGCTAATAGCCGCCGGGGCGTTCTCATACGGATCACCAATGAGTAGGTAGATATGTGGAGGGAGAGTATGTTAGCATTGAAGAACGGCATTGATATCCTTGCTGAGATTGGAGGGATCAACACCCTGGATGAAGCGGAAGCTCTCTTCGAGGTCAGGTGCGGCCAGGAGGATGTGGCAAAGCTGAGCAAGATTGCCAATGAAGAAGCGCTTCTGAGGATTGCCAACGCGATCTCAATGACCGATCCTGATGCGGTCTTTGTGAATACCGGATCGGATGAGGACGTTGAAAGAGTCAGGAAAATGAGTCTTGAAAAGGGCGAAGAACAGCCCCTGGCCATGAAAGGCCATACGATCCACTTCGATCTGGCCCAGGAACAGGCGCGCATCATTGATAGAACGTTCTACATCGTGAACGAAGGCGAAGGTGTCAGTGTGCTTGCCCAAAGTATCCTCAGAGATGAGGCGTACGATTATGTCAGAACCCACATGACCGGAATTGCGAAAGGGAAAACTGTGCTGGTGGGTTTCTTCAGCCGGGGGCCCATCGGCGCTCCTGCCGCGATCCCTGCTCTGGAAATCACGACCTCAACGTACGTCATGCACTCGGCCAACATCCTGTACAGGCATGTCTACGAGCGGTTTGATGAAGAAGTGCAGCGCCTGGGGCTGTTCCTGGCCAATGTCCATAGTGAAGGGCCAAACAGACCGGAGGATCTGCCGAATGCCAGGGTGTTCATGGACCGAAGCTGGCTGACGACATTCTCGATGTTTTGTACGTATGCTGGCAATACGCTGCTGCTGAAGAAAGGGAATCATCGCTTTGCGGTTGACCTGGCAACCTATTACCGCAGAGAACAGGAATTATCGGAGCACATGTTCATCACTGGCTCAACAGGCTCAGGGGAAAGAAAGACGTACTTCGCCGGGGCGGCGCCTTCTGGATGCGGGAAGACCACGACGGCCATGGTGGGCACGGATTTCGTCGGTGATGACCTGGCCCAGTTGTGGATCGCTGAAGACGGGACGCTACGAGCAATCAACCCCGAGAAGGGGATCTTTGGGATCGTTCGGGATGTGAATCGCAAGAGTGATCCGTACCTGATGAAAGTTCTGCGAGAAGAAGGCGCGGAAGTGATCTGGACGAACGTGTTGATTGACGCCAACAGAGTGCCGCACTGGGTCGGGAACGGAGAGGGACATCCGAAAAAGGGCACTAACTTCCAGGGCGAATGGTGGGAAGGTAAGACGGGAAAAAACGGCAAGCCCATTCCTCTTTCCAATCCCAATGCCCGATTTACAGTAGACAACAGATCCATCGGAAATTACAATGCAGTCGCGGCCGAAGATCCACGCGGGGTGGAGGTCAGAGTAATCACCTACAGCGGGCGGGACAGCGATACGATGCCTCCGGTTTGGGTGGCTAAGAACCCCGATCACGGCGTCGTCATCGGGGCCTCGGTTCTCTCGGCGGCCACCGCGACGGAAGTTGGGGCCAAGGGAGTCAGACGCCAGCCCTGGGCCAATGAGCCATTCATCCCTGGCCCGCTGGCCGATTACATGGATGCGCAGTTTGTGTTCTTCAATTCTGACAAACTGAAAAGCAAGCCCATCATGGCCGGACTGAACTACTTCCTGACGCATGGCGCTCGTGGCGGAGAAGGGAACGGGCTGCTGGGCGAGAAACGGGATGTAAAGGTGTGGCTCGGCTGGCTCGAGCTAAGGGTGCATGGCGAAGTGGATGCCATTGAGACTCCCATCGGATTCATTCCCAAATACGAGGATCTCCAAGAGCTATTCGCCGGGATTGGCAAGGAGTATCCGAAGGCGCTCTATGACCAGCAGTTTGTCTTCTACGTGGACAACATCCTGGCCAGGATAAACCTGCAGGAAGCAGCCTACAGGAAAGAGAAGAACATCCCTCCCCGGCTGTTTGAGGTCTACGCCGAACAGAGGAAGGGACTGGAGGCACTGAAGGCGAAATATGGTTCGATCATCTCGGCTGAGCAGCTTATCGAGGCTGCTGGAAGTAATGGATGAGGCTGCTCATCGCCCCCGTCCAGCCTCTGTCGCTGACGAATGCAGGCGACCGCCGTGGTTGACCCTGCGGACCTGTCAAACTTGACGGGTGGGACAATTGCTCGTACTATTTGGCTATCTCGTTGGGCTGGCTCTACGGATTTGAGCAAGCCTGGGACTCACACTAGAAGGGAGGAGAAGATGTTTCAGTCCATCCGAAGGGCAATATCCAAGTGGTCGCGATATCCCTACATGAACTGTTTTGCGGTCCTGCTGCTGACTGGTGCGCTCCTCAACGGGTGTCCGGGGTTTTACTCTTGTTTTGACGACTCTTTGGACCAATCAACCCGGGACAGAGAAGCAGAGGAGATGGGCAGAGAGTTGTATATGGCGTTCCTCCGCATAATAGCAGCGTTTTTCTCCCAGCCTGGCGATCGAGTGGACAGCACGCTTTCGGCCATACACACTTCTGGCGAAGGCATGGATGCCCAGCTCTTGTCCAGCCAGGCTTCTGGTGAGGCGTCCTCAGTGGACTTCATCTGGACGCCTCCACCGGATGTCGAGGACATCTCCTTCTTGGATCACCAACCGGTAAACCCGGACGGTCCGCCACCCTACGAGTTCAACGACGTCCCGCTGGATGAGAACGGTGAAGCGAACGTCAGAGTAGCATACGTTGTGCCATCTCTGCCTCTTGGGAGAGAGCAGATGCTGCTCGTAGACACACTCCAGGTGGAACACGTGGGGGGGGTAGAGGCTGCGAGTGTGATTCTCCGTGTCCACGAGTCACCATCACAGAAGGACATGCCCTTCGCACCTTCTGATGCGCTCCCCTCGGCCCCTTTGGCCACATCCGGGGCAAGTGCAATTCGGACAGGCAGGGAAAGCCTACCTCAGGACAGGTGGCCGGAGTTGCTGGTCGGTGGAATGGCCCCGCAGCAGGATTACCATCTGTGGGAGATCCACCAATGGTTCGATCCAGTAGACGTGACGATGACGGCCACTCTGTGTCAAGATTGGGTGGACTTTTGGCAAGAAGGAACTACCTTCGTCGCCCTCCGGTTTCCGGACCTGTCTGCCACTCCACCGTATACTGGTTCCTATGCCCTGCCCGTAGTCTTCCGAGGGGAATACTCTCCCACCTTGCACTTGTTGGACGATAGAGGAGGATGGCCGGGCACGGCGATCCTCACCGCACCCTTGGAGTACAAGCCGGAGCGCTTCACCTTCCTGGAAAACGAACTGCCGTCGGCCGAAGGGGAACACTGGCTGGCGCTGGGTGTCTCCTCTTCTCCTCCCATTACCTGCCCCGAGGGGCTCGAAATCGGCGGCGGAGACTGGAATGTCGGGGTTGAGGCCTGGCTCGACTTTGGTGGGGAGGAAGGAGATTGTGAAGACTGTGTCCTAGCCCTGTACTATTGCTACGAGGGAGAGGAAGCACCGCTTTCCTCCGCTCTGAGGGCCCAGGCGCTGGGGGCGGGCCTTGGCGCGACATCGTACCAGGGCTGGGGTATCACCTGTATGGGGCCTCACCCCCTGCGGCTGAGAGGCGGTGGTACGCCGGATCCCGCGTTTGTGCTTTATGGTATGCACACTGCGGATATCTCGCCTACCCAGACGATCTCCTTCTCGCATGCGGTTAGGAACTTGGGAAGTGACCCCGTGGCGGTCACACTTGACTATACGTCCTCGCTGGGGGTCCCCTGGGGCATCTACTCCGGCACCGAAGATGGGCCAGACCTCCCGCTGGTCCCCATCACGGAGTCATTCACCCTGAGTCCCGAGCTGGAATGGCCGGCCAATACACGCCACTTCTGGATGATCGCGGAGGTACCGACTGGCGCGCAGGGCGCTGAGACCCTGCTTATCACAGCCACCGACGTCACGTCGCCCACCCTTTCCACCTGGACATCGGACCTGCTGTGGGTGGGGGACTGGATGCCGCCCTCTCCACCGCCAGCGACGCCCACGCCCACGCCGACCATGACACCAACGGCGATGGACACGCCGACGGCGACCAGCACGGCGACGACCACACCGACGGCGACCAGCACGGCGACGACCACACCGACGGCAACAGTGACACTGAAGCTGTACCTGCCGATTTTGCTCAAGGGCCGCTGAGGGCCAGAGAGGGATTTGGGAGATGTTTCCGATCATCGAAATCGGCTCTATCCACCTGAGTACCTACGGGGCCATATACGGTCTGGCCATCGTGGTGGGCGGTATGCTTGCCCTTCACCGACTGGTCCAAGGTGGCATTCCGGTGCATCACGCCACCCGATTCGTACTGCTGCCGATCTGGGGAGGCATCGTTGGAGCTTTCCTAGGAGGTGGCCTCGCCTCCCTGCTGCGTACCTTCATCATCACCGGGACCCTCACCTGGCAGGGGGGCAGCGCCTTTATGGGGGCGCTTATTGGCTGCGCCAGCGTAGCGCTGCTCTACTGCCGACGGTACGGGCTTCCGCTGGGCCGGGCCTTCGACCTCGGGTGGTTATCTGTTCCTCTGGGGCAGGCCATCGGCCGTCTGGGCTGCCTGGCTGCGGGTTGTTGTTGCGGCAAGGCCACCGGCTCGTGGTTGGGGATGTACCTGCCGAACGTGCATGGGGACTGGATGGTGCGCTATCCAACCCAGCTCATGAGCAGCGCTGCCAACCTGCTCATTTTCGTTGTGCTTCTGGCTTTTGAGCGCTATGGGGCGCATCGGCGGGGGAAAGGGCAGGGATGGCCCTTTGACGGCTTTCTCTTCCTGCTCTACGTGGACCTCTACTGTGCCAAACGGTTTGCCATTGAGTTCCTGCGCGAGGATTTCACCCTGGTGGCCGGGCCATTCACCATGGCTCACATTGTCTGCTTCATCATTTTTGTCGTCTCCACTGCCCTCATGCTTCGGGGCCTGCGCTCGACAGTCTCGGTTCGTCGAGGTGCTGCACTTTGAACAAGGAGGTCTGAATGCTCACCAAAGAAGAACTGCTGGCCAAAGCCAAAAAGCCAGCGAAAGACGCGATGAGGCTGCACCCTTTCTACCAGGGGAAGGTGCAGATTACCGCTAAGTGCGCCGTGCGCGATGTCAGCGATTTTGCCATCTGGTACACGCCCGGAGTTGCCGCACCCTGCCGCGACATCCAGGCTCATCCCGAGAAGGTGTTCGAGCACACCAACAAGGGGAACACAGTGGCGGTGGTCTCTGACGGCACGCGGGTGTTGGGACTGGGAGACATCGGCCCAGAGGCAGGGCTACCGGTCATGGAGGGCAAGGCGCTGATCTTCAAGTACCTGGGCGGGGTGGATGCTGTGCCTATCTGCCTGAACACCAAGGATCCTTACGCGATCATCCAGACCGTCAAGCTGATCCAGCCCTCCTTCGGCGGCATCAACCTGGAGGACATCTCCCAGCCCAAATGCTTCCGCGTGCTCGACCTCTTGCGCAGCGATCCTGAGGTGCACATACCGGTCTGGCACGACGACCAGCAGGGCACAGCTACGGTGGTGCTGGCCGGCTTGCTCAACGCGCTGAAGATCGTGGGCAAGAAACCCGAAGACATCAGGGTGGCCCTCATCGGCGTGGGGGCGGCCAACGTGGCCACGTTGCGATTGCTGATCGCTCGCGGCGTGAAGTGGGGCAACGTTGTGGCCTGCGATAGCAAGGGCATCCTGCATCCCGAACGTAAGGACATCGAGGCGCGCAAGATCGAATGCGTGAACAAGTGGCGCGTTTGCCTGAAGAGCAATGGTGAGGGCCGGCGCGGCGGCCCGGCCGAGACCATGCGGGGCGCTGACGTCTGCATTGCCTTCAGCAAGCCGGGGCCGGGCACCATCTTGCCGGAGTGGGTATCGAGCATGGCGGAGGGTGCTATCCTCTTCCCCTGCGCCAATCCCATCCCCGAGATCTGGCCCTGGGAGGCGAAAGAGGCGGGGGCCCGCATCGTGGGCACGGGACGCTCCGATTTCCCCAACCAGGTGAACAACTCGCTGGGCTTCCCCGGCATCTTCCGTGGCGTGCTGGACGTGCGGGCGCGCACCATCACCGACGAGATGGCCATCGCCGCAGCCGAGGAACTGGCCCTCTGCGCGGAGGAACGGGGCATCCACGAGGAGAACATCGTGCCTACTATGGACGAATGGAAAGTGTTCCCGCGAGAGGCGGTGGCCGTGGCCCTCAAGGCTCAGGAGCAGGGCGTGGCCCGACTCTCACTCTCGCGAGAAGAGCTGTATGACATGGCGGAAACGAAAATACGCCAGGCGCGGGATATGGTGCAGTTCTTGATGGAGAAAGAGCTCATCCCGCCGATGCCGGCGGAGTGAGCATAGCCATCGAAACTCGGGCAGACAAGGGAAGACCAAACAGGGAGGGAACACTATGTACGACGCGATCGTTATCGGCGGCGGCCCAGCGGGGATCACGGCAGCGGCTATGGCTATCAACCGGCGGCTGGATACCCTGATCATCGCCGAACAATGGGGCGGCCAGACCGCCTACACTATGCAGTTGCAGGATAAGGAAACCTACGAGGTCATCACTGGCGAGGAGCTGTTGAGCCGCTTCCGCCAGCAACTGGATTACCTGGATTTCTGCCGCCACTTCGGCCGTGTAGCGAAGGCAGAGCCAGCGGATGACCACTTCATCGTGCAGACCGAGGATGGTGACCAGTTCGAGTCGCTGTCCCTGATCATTGCTACTGGCGCCAAACCGCAACGTTTGGAGGTACCGGGCGAGGAACGACTGGCCGGTCAAGGTCTGAGCTATTCCGTGGTGGCCCACGGTGCGCTCTTCCTGGGCAAGGATGTGGCCGTGGTGGGCACGTATCGCCGGGCTCAACTGGCAGCCTGTGAGTTGAGCCAGTATGCCCACCAGGTACACCTGTTCGCTCCAGAGTTGCTGCCTGCCGACTGGCCGCTGGTGCCGGTGCTGCGCCGCCTGGAGAACGTGAAGATCCACGAAGGCGCCACCGTGCTGGAAGTGAAAGGGGAGCACTTCGTGGAGGGCATCGTCGTGCAGACAGTGAACGGCGCGACGATGGACGTGCCCGTGAAGGGGGTGTTCGTCAAGCTGCCGCGCAAACCCAACTCCGAACTGGTGTGCGACTGGCTTGAATGCGATCATGAAGGGCGCATCAAGGTCAACGTCTACGGGGGGACGAGCTATCCTGGTGTGTTCGCCGCCGGTGATGTGACCCACCTCTCCGAGCAGGTGCTGGTGCACATCGGCGAGGGGGCCAAGGCGGCTGCGGAGGCCCACGGCTACTTGCTGGGACTGAAGGCCAGGAACGGATAGATCAGCAGATCAGTAAATTGGCAAGGCGGCAAAGTCGCGTGAGGAAACCGATGGTCAAGGTGATTCTGCGAAATCGGGAATGGGAATTGCGGCCGGGGATGACGGTGAGGAGTGCCATCCTCAAGCTGGGGCTGGACCCGGAAGCAGTGCTGGCGGTACGAGAGGGAAAGCTCATCAACGAAGCGACGTTGACGAGAGACGGCGATACCATCAAGCTGGTGGCGGTGATCTCGGGCGGATAGTCCTTCATGACCAAAGACGAAGGACCAAAGGCCAGGGACCAGGGACAAAGGACCAACGATCAATGAAGTGCAAGAAATGTGGCGCCGTCGCCGTCATCAACATGCGCCATCACCGGTTGGCGCTGTGCGCCGACCATTACCTCGATTGGTTCGTGACCTACACGCAGCGAACCATTGAGAAGTTTCGCATGTTCGGCAGCGGCGGCCGGTTGCTGGTGGCCGTTTCCGGCGGCAAGGATAGCCTGGCGCTGTGGGACGTGCTGCTACGGCTGGGGTACCAGGCCGACGGGTTGTATATCAAGCTGGGGATTGAGCACCAGGGGTACTCGGATGTGTCGCTGGACTATGTGCAGCGGTTTTTGGAGACAAGCGAAGCGGCAAATCCGTCCCACGGCCCACGCCCCACGCAACACGTCATACACGTGGTGGACATTAAAGGGACGTATGGTGAGAGCATTCCCGAGCTGGCGCGGCGCACAGGGCGAGGGCGGGGCAAGCCCTGCTCCGTCTGTGGTCTGGTCAAGAGGCACGTGATGAACCGCGTGGCACAAGAGGGTGGCTACGCGGCGCTGGCCACGGGCCACAATCTGGACGACGAGGCGGCGGTGCTTCTGCAGAACACGCTGCGTTGGCAGACGGGCTATCTGGCCCGGCAAGCGCCGGTGCTGGAGGCGACACATCCCGGCCTGGCCCGCAAGGTCAAGCCCTTCTGTCGCCTTTACGAGCGGGAGACGGCTGCCTACGCGCTGGTGCGAGGTATTGATTACATCTACGATGAATGCCCGCATGCCACCGGAGCGACGACGATCTTCCACAAGGAATCACTGAATCGCCTGGAAGGGCGCTCGCCGGGGGCCAAGCACAGTTTCTACCTGGAGTTCCTGCGGGCGAAGAAAAAGGGTCGACTGCTCCTGCCAGCGGAGGAGGTGGAGCTGCACCCGTGCGAGAAGTGCGGACAGCCGACCACCGCGCCAGGGCTGTGTGCCTTCTGCCGATTATGGCAGTAGTGTTCGGCGCTGCCGGATCTGAGGTTATGAGTTGAAACAGACATACACGCTCCTTACACTGGAGGACCTGCCTCCTGACCACCGCTCCGGCTTCGTGGCCGTCATCGGGCGGCCCAACGTGGGCAAGTCGACGCTCGTCAATGCCTGGCTGGGCCAGAAGATCGCCATCGTCTCCCCCAAACCGCAGACGACGCGCAACCGTCTGCGCGGCATTCTGACGCGGCCCGACGCGCAGGTCATCTTCGTGGACACCCCTGGCATTCACCAGCCGCATCACAAGCTGGGCGAGTTCATGGTCGAGACCGCTGTGCGCGCCATCCCCGAAGCGGACGTCATCCTCTGGATGGTAGACGTATCGGTGCTGCCCACAGCCGAGGACCGGCAGATCGCCGAACTGCTGGCAGAAAAGGCCGCTGGCCGGCCGGTGATCCTAGCGCTGAACAAAGCGGATCTGGTGAAACCGCAGGATGTGGCAGCGCACAGCGAAGCGCACCTGACCCTGGTAGATGAGTCGGATTGGCTCTTGATCTCAGCCAGGCGTGGGGACAACCGCGATGAATTGCTGGAGAAGGTGATCTCTCACTTGCCGCTGGGCCCGCGCTACTACCCTGCCGATCAGGTGACGGATCAGCAGGAGCGGTTCATCGCTGCGGAACTGGTGCGGGAGCAAGTGTTGCGCCACGCGCACCAGGAGGTGCCCCACGCCGTGGCCGTCGTCGTGCAGGAGTTCAAGCGTCGCTCTGAGGACATGACCTACATCAGTGCCAGCATTTACGTGGAGCGAGAGTCGCAGAAGAAGATCCTGCTCGGCGCAGGTGGGCAACTCATCAAACGCATCGGCAAAGCAGCGCGGGAGGAAATCGAGCGGATGGTGGGCACCCGAGTGTACCTCGATCTGTGGATCAAAGTGCGGCCCAAGTGGCGGAAGAAAGAGCAGGAGTTGCGCCGTTTCGGCTATGCGTTGCCGGAGCGAGAGCAACATTGACAGAATGAGCGATTTGTGGTTTACTATGGACAAGACCCGCACAGAACGGGAAGGAGGTGATGGTTACTGAGCATAGTATGTCGTCATGGCTCGAGTATGGCTAGAACTCGTCATCGTGATCTTCCACATCGCAGAAAACGTGGGCGAGATTGCTGAACAGAAGAAACCCACGCTGTAGGGTGGGAGAGCAACAGTGGAGCCGTCGGTCTGGGGGCCGTCAAGGACGCGCTCAGATAGGCAGACGGCGTCGTGTACAGTCATCCAACATCTACACATCTTTCAAGGAGGTCTGATCATGGATTTCGGAGCAATGCTCAATCGTTTGGTCCGCGCGGCACGGCTGGACGTCAGCCTGTACGAGGAAGTGGAGGCTGATACCACACTGACGCAGGAAGCGTTGGTCGTGGTGGTACTCATTGCCGCCATCAACGGGATCGTCGGCTTCATCGTGGGCCTGGCCATGGGAAATGGCATCGTGGCGGCTCTTATCGGGCTCGCGTGGGGCGTAGTATGGGCCATCGTCGGCTATTTCCTCTATGCCTTCCTGGCCTATTTCATCGGCACGAAGTTGTTCCAGGCTACTACGGACTTCGGCGAGATGCGTCGGGTATTGGGCTATGCCTATGGCCCGACGATCTTCTCACTGGTGCCCTGCATCGGCTGGTTGGTTGCTCTCGTGTGGACCGTAATCACGGGGGTAGTGGCCATCCGCCAGGCCATGGATACGGATACCACCAAGGCAATCATAACCGCGGTGATCGCCGTGGTGATCGTGTTCATCATCGGCGCGGTGGTGGGCGGCCTGATCGGGGTCGGCGGCGTCGGTTTCGGAGCCATCATGGACGCGTTCCAGCAGATCTAGTAGGCACGCGCATCACACGAACCGCAGTTGAAGGTGATCGGGGGTGGGCCTATCTCACCCCCGATTGCCGCGTGAGGAGGCTTCTCTGCCGAACGAGCTTTTGGCTTTGACAGGAACTGCGGGGGAGTGTATAATTCGGATACACCGAACGAGACTTCGCTGCTTTGGCGGAACAACCCACCACCAACGACGCTGCGTGAACATCTACAACGAAGGAGTGACACACCATGCGTGAGATCACCGTCCAGGAGATCACCGACACCGTTGCCCGGCTGTGCATGGATGCGAACTACTACCTGCCGGAGGACGTTCTGGCCAGCTTGCAGGCGGCGCGAGAGGCAGAGCCTTCGCCCGTGGGCAAAGAAGTGCTCGACCGCATCCTGGAGAACGCTGAGATCGCCCGCCGGGAGCAGATGCCCCTCTGCCAAGATACGGGACTGACCGTGGTTTTTCTGGAGATCGGCCAGGAGGTGCACATCGTCGGTGGCGGTCTGGTGGAAGCGATCAACGAAGGTGTGCGCAGGGGCTACCTCGAAGGCTACCTGCGTAAATCGGTAGTCGCCCATCCTTTCTCGAAACGCATTAACACTCGCGACAACACCCCCGCCGTGATCCACACCGAGATCGTCCCTGGCGACACGCTGAAGATCACAGTTGCCCCCAAGGGAGGCGGCAGCGAGAACATGAGCTTCCTGGGCATGCTCAAGCCCGCCGACGGTCGTCAAGGCGTCATCGATTTCGTGGTCAACTCCGTGGACAAAGCGGGAGCGAACCCCTGTCCCCCCATCATTGTGGGTGTGGGAGTTGGTGGCACTATTGACCAGACGACGCGCATAGCCAAGAAGTCGCTGTTGCGTCAGGTTGATGAGGCACACCCGGACCCGGAGGTGGCGGCGCTGGAAGCCGATATCTTGGAGCGAGTCAACAGGTTGGGCATCGGTCCGCAGGGATTCGGCGGCCACACCACCGCACTGGCGGTGCACGTGGAGACCTTCCCTTGTCACATCGCCAGCATGCCTGTGGTCGTGAACATCCAATGCCACAGCGCACGACACAAGGAGGCAGTGCTGTAGACGAGGAGGGGAACCATTACGAGATACTCTACTCTTGAGTATTGGACAGACGAAGGATGGTATGTCGGTAGGCGAGGAGAAGTTCCAGGGGTATTCAGTCGGGGAGTGTCTCTCCAGGGATTAGAGGAGAACGTGCAAGACGCCTATCGACTGATGATGGAATGCGAGCTGATTCGGAGACAACTTGGGCTCAAATGAGCGGTGCGATGTAGGATGTAGGAGATGAATGCATGAAGATCACAACACCTTTGGCGGATGGAATCATCGAGCAACTACACGCCGGTGACAACGTCACCATCACCGGCACTATATACGTGGGCCGAGACGCGGCGCACAAACGCATCATCGCTGCCCTCGATGCTGGCGAGGAGCCGCCCTTCGATCCCCGCGGCCAGATCATCTACTACATGGGGCCAGCGCCAGCCAAACCGGGCGATCCCATCGGCTCCGCCGGGCCGACCACGAGCTACCGCATGGACCCCTACGCCCCCCGCCTGATGGAGGTGGGACTCAAAGGGATGATCGGCAAGGGGAATCGCTCTATGCCGGTGCGAGAGGCAATGAAAGAACTGAAAGCCGTCTACTTCGGCGCTATCGGAGGCGCTGGGGCGCTCATTGCCAAGAGCATCAAGGCGGCTGAAGTTGTTGCCTACGAAGACCTGGGAGCCGAGGCGCTGCGCCGCCTGGAGGTGGAAGACTTCCCGGTCATAGTGGTCAACGACATCTACGGTGGCGACGCCTACGAGGAAGGCAAGGCGAAATACCGACAGGCGGAGTAGCCGTGAACGACTTGGCCTGACTGCTCCGGCACAGCATCACTTGGAGGAGTGCCGGGCGGAAAGCGAACGGAATTCGGACAACACACATCAGACGCAGGAGGTTACATCATGCTAATTGGCGAACGTATGACCCGCCATCCCGTTGTCATCACTGAGCATGAGGGCATCGACGACGCTTTGAAGATGATGCGCGACAACCACATCCGCCGCTTGCCCGTGTTGGACAAGAAGGGCAAGCTGGTGGGCATCGTGTCCGACAAAGACTTGCTCTACGCCTCGCCTTCGCCGGCGACCTCTCTCAGCGTGCACGAACTGCACTACTTGCTTTCGAAGCTGACGGTGAAGAAGGTCATGTCCTCGCCGGTCATCACAGTGACCGAGTACACGCCACTGGAGGAGGCCGCGCGCATCATGGCGGACGGCAAAATCGGCGGACTCCCTGTGATGCGTGAAGACAAGGTGGTGGGCATCATCACCGAGACCGACATGTTCAAGATCTTCCTGGAGATGCTGGGGGCGCGCAAGAAGGGTGTGCGCTTGAGCATGTTGGTGCCTGAGGCCAGGGGAGTTCTGGCCGATATCACCGCCGAGATCGCCCGGCTGGGCGGCAACATCATCAGCCTGGGCACATTCTATGGTGAGGATCCCACCACAGCAGAGATCACCGTCAAAGTCGAAGGCGTGAGCCAAGAGGAACTGCTCAAGGCGCTGGGGGAGATTGCCGTAGAGATCCTCGACGTGCGCATAGTCTAGCGGCTCATCGCAGGTGTGGTGCGAGCGTCAGGCCGACCGGGCCCTTCACCTGATCTCGGGAGTAGAACTCCCTTACATCAGGCTGACCGGGCCTTTCACCTGTTCTCGGGAGTACAACTCCCTCACATCAGGCTGACCGGGCCCTTCACCTGTTCTTGGGAGTACAACTCCCTCACATCAGGCTGACCGGGCCTTTCACCTGTTCTCGGGAGTACAACTCCCTCACATCAGGCTGACCGGGCCCTTCACCTGTTCTTGGG